>Ga0081538_10001944_pt1 | contig 20689 bp, 25 predicted proteins | sample TabmetS5T2R1_FD_71022 | JGI IMG/M metagenome (GOLD analysis project Ga0081538, IMG submission 71022) | Tabebuia heterophylla rhizosphere microbial communities from the University of Puerto Rico - S5T2R1 | ecosystem: Host-associated > Plants > Roots > Rhizosphere ...
CCAGCGGGTCCAGAACCGGGGAGAGACGCTTTCGGAGGTCTACTACCAGGCGCTCGAGACCGGGAAACGGCGGCCGCGGCTGCGGAAGCTCGATGCGATCCTGGCAGCGCTCGGGTCCGACCAGGACGAGCTCGAGGGCCTGCTCGCCTGGGCTCCCTGGGAGCACGCGCCGCCAATCCGGGCGCGCATTCGGACGGACACGCCCAAGCCCGCCGCGTATCTTGCTGCCGCCGAAGACGCGCTCGCCGGGGGCGTCTGGTCGAGCGAGGTCGAGGTCGCGGAGGCTCCGGTCGACGCGCGCCGTCGCGGCGAGCTCGCCGAGCTGATCGACCACTACGTGAACCTGTCGCCGACTGATCGCGAGCGCCTGCTCGAGCAGGCGCGGCAACGCCGCTGGCGACGCTAGCCGGACGCACGGATCACGGCGGCGAGAGCCTGGGCGGCCGGCTCGACCGCCGACTCATGCAGCCGTCCATAGCCGATCACGAGCCCTGCTTCGTCCGACGGTTCGAGCCGGAACGCCGACAGCGGGGGTACGCCGATGCCGGCCGCTGCCGCCTCTGCGGCGAGCGCGGCGTCATCCGTGCCGTCCGGGAGGCGGAGCACGAGATGGACGCCGGCCGCGACGCCTTCGATCTGTAGCTCGGGGAGGTGCTGGCGCAGGGCGGCGATGAGCGCGTCGCGGCGCTTGCGGTAGACCGCGCGGGTGCGGCGGAGGTGCCGGCCGTAGTGGCCCGAGGTGAGGAACTCGGCCAGCGCGAGCTGGTCGAGCGCCGGTGTGAAGTCGTCGAGGAGGCGCTTCGTGCGTGCCGCCTCGTCCGCGAGGTCCGGCGGCGCAACGATCCAGCCGAGCCTGAGCGCGGGAGCGAGCGTCTTCGAGACGGTGCCGAGCTGCACGACACGGTCCGGGGCCAGGCCCTGGAGGGCGCGGACCGGCTCGCGGTCGTAGCGAAACTCGGCGTCATAGTCGTCCTCGATCACCAAGCCGCCCCAGGCGAGCAGCTCCCGCCGCCGCTCACCGCTCAGCACCGAGCCGGTCGGGAACTGGTGCGCCGGGGTGACGAGCACAGCGTCTGCGTCCAGCCCGGCGACGACCATCCCGTCGCGGTCGACCGGACGCGCGACGAGCTCGAAGCCATGAAGGCGGGCGCGCTCGTGCTGCGTCGTGTGGGAGGGGTCCTCGACGGCCAGGCGCCTCGCGCCCCGGGCACGAAGGAGCCGTAACAGCAGATCGACGCCCTGGGCGGTGCCTTGAACGATGACGATCTGCTCGCGGTCGGCGATGACGCCGCGGGTGCGCCCGAGGTGGTCGGCGAGCGCCTCGCGCAAGACCCGCTCGCCACGCGGCTCTCGGTAGTCCAGCGCGAGCGGCCCGGCGCGTCGCGCGGCCCGCTGCGCGGCCGCGAGCCAGCGGTTGAGCGGGAACTGCGTGACGTCCGGCGTGGTCGGCGTCAGGTCGTACCGCGGCGCGAGTGCCGCCGGCTCGCGCGGCGGCGGCTGCTCGGCCCGGACCGCGGTGGCGGCGACGACCGGCGCTGCTCGACGGCGCGTCTCCAGGAAGCCCTGAGCCTCGAGCTGGCCGTAGGCGTCGCTGACGACGCCGCGGGAGACGCCAAGCGCGCCGGCGAGTGCTCGCGAACCTGGTAGCCGGACGCCCTCGCGCAGCGCGCCGCCGACGATCGCTTCGCGCAGAGAGCGTTCCAGTGCTGCGCGGAGAGTCTCGCCGGAGCGCCGCTCCAGCGCCAGCCATCTGGCCTCATCAACCTCCACTGTTGTGGATCTTTCCATAAGGCCAGCCGATCGGCAGCATCGCGCAGAACCCGACCAAGGAGGACTCGCGATGACCCAGCAAGCAACCGAGGCGCCGCCGGTGGAGCTCGACGACGGGCGCCGTGACTTCGACTTCCTCTACGGCCAATGGAAGCTCGCGAACCGCCGGCTCGAGAGCCCGCTCGCCGAGGATCGGGGCGAGTGGCAGGAGTTCGAAGCGACGCTCGAGACGCGGCCGATCCTCGACGGGCTCGGGAACATCGACCTCTACTCGGCGCCGGACTTCCCCGGCCGCGGCCGCTTCGCCGGCTTCGGCCTGCGGCTGTTCGACCCGATGGAGAAGGTGTGGCGGATCTGGTGGGCGTCGACGGTGAGCGACGGCCAGATCGACACGCCGGTCGTCGGTCGCTTCGAGAACGGCGAAGGCCGGTTCGAGACCGACGACAACCTCGGCGGCCGCGCGGTGCGGGTGCGCTACGAGTGGAAGGACATCACGCCGACCTCGGCGACCTGGGTCCAGTCGTTCTCGTTCGACGGCGGCCGGACGTACGAGCCGAACTGGTTCGTGGAGGCGACGCGAACGGCATAGCCGGCCCCGCGCGCTACCCGATCTGGCAGCGTAGGCGCCCGTGCTGCGCGCTGCTCTCGGCCCGCTCGCCGAGCGGGACTTCCGGCTGCTGTTTCTCGGACGAACCGTGTCCCTCTTCGGGACCGCCTTCGCGCCGATCGCGCTGGCCTTCGCCGTCTTGGATATCGGTGGCTCGGCCACGGATCTCGGGCTCGTCGTCGGCGCGAGCACGCTGCCCCAGGTCATCTTCATCCTCGTCGGCGGGATCTGGGCCGACCGGCTCCCGCGCCACCACGTCATGGTCGTGTCCGATTCGGCCGCCGGGGCGGCCCAGGCGGCGATCGCGGTTCTCGTGCTCACCGGCGCTGCGGAGGTCTGGCACCTGGTCGCGCTCCAGCTGGTGCGCGGCACGGCGACCGCGTTCTTCTTTCCGGCGGCCCAGGGAATCGTCCCGCAGACGGTCAGCGCCCGGCTGCTTCAGGAGGCGAACGCCCTGCTTCGTCTCTCCCGGAACGGGACGCAGATCTTCGGCGCGGCCGCCGGAGGCATCCTCGTCGCCACGATCGGGTCGGGCTGGTCGCTCGCTTTCGACGCAGCCACGTACTTCGGCGGCGCGGCGCTCCTGCTCGCGCTCCGCATCCCGCGCGATCAGACGATGCCGGAACGCCACTTCTTCCGCGAGCTGCGGGAGGGCTGGGACGCATTCCGCTCACGGTCGTGGCTCTGGGGCATCGTCGTCCAGTTCGCCTTCGTCAACGCGGCGTCCGTCGGTGTCTGGTCGGTGCTCGGGCCCATCGTCGCCGACGAGGAGCTCGGCGGTGCTGCCGCGTGGGGCTTCATCGTCGCCGCGGAGGCAGTGGGCTTCGTCGTCGGTAGCGCCGTCACTCTCCGCTACCGGCCGTCCCGCATGCTCCTCGTGGCGACACTGGCGATCTTTCCGTGCGCCCTGCCGATCCTGCTGCTCGCTGCTCCGGCGCCGGTCGTCGTTATCGCCGCAGCGGCCTTCGTCGCGGGCGTGGGGATCGAGATCTTCGGCGTGCTCTGGGACGTGACGATGCAGCAGGAGATCTCCTCGCAGCAGCTCTCGCGCGTCTACTCCTACGACGCGCTGGGATCGTTCGTCGTCATCCCGCTGGGCGCCGCGGTCGCCGGACCCGTGGCGGACACCATCGGCATCGCCGAGACGCTCGTTGCATCGGCGCTTGTGATCGTCGCGGCGACTGCGATCGTGTTATTGGTCGACGAGGTCCGCAACCTGCGGAGGAGGGCGGTCGAGCCCGCTTCGGCCTAGCTGACTACCTAGTCGATGTAGCCCTGCGCGGTCGCATACTCCTCGGCCACGCGCTTCGGAACGCAGAACGCCCAGGCGTCTTCCACGAGCTCGCGCATCTCCGTCGCGTCGATGGCGGCGAGGTCGACGTGGACCCAGTTGTAACGGAGGTCGGACGCGCTCGGCAGCGAGAACTTCTCGGGCTCTTGCTCGACTAGCGCGTCGCGCAACTGCTTTGGGAAGGCGAACCCCATCGTCGTACCGTCTCGCGAGAAGGCGAGGTAGACGATGCGGCCGATCCGAAACTTCACCCGGCCCTGCACGAATGCCTCGCTGCTGCGAGGAAGCTTGCTCGCGAACGCCCGAACCTCGTCGACCGTGACCACGGGCCTATGTTGACGGTTCGCTTAGGGGGTCAGGTCTTGCACTGCCACACATGTTGCAACCGAGTGGGGTGAGCGGATGGCGAGCGGCTCGATCCAGACGGAAACGAGGTGTTCCTGGGCCAGCGCCTCGGCTAGCGAAGCGTGGCTACGCGGCCGAGATCAGGACGACCCCCGTGAGCGCTGACAGCACCCCGACGAGCTGGACTCGTTGGATGCGCTCGGAGAGGACGATCGCGGCGAGCGCAACCGTCGTCACGGGATAGAGCGTCGCCAGAACGGAGACGACGCTCACGTCGCCGATGCTCGACGCGGCAGCGAACAGCGTGTTCCCGGCCGTATCGAGTAGGCCGATCATCGCGATCGCTCCGAGGTGCCCGCGTGCCGGCGAGATCGGCGGCCGCAGCACGAGCCAGGCGGCGAAGGCGACGACGGCGACCGTCGACCGAAAGACGAGCGCGGCCCAGAGGAAGTCCTGCTCGCTCGCCTGGTGCATCGGGATGTAGTAGCCGCCAAAGCCGATCACGGCGGCGATCGCCCAGGGGACGCCGGCGGCGACCCGAACCTCGCCGACCTGTCGCTCGAAGGAGGCCAAGGCCACACCCGAGAGCGCGAGCACGAAGCCGAGAACGTGGAGACCCGAGACGTCGTCACCGGTCGCGATTCCGAAGACGACAGGGACAACGGCGCCGACCGCCGCGATCGGCGCGACGACGCTGATTGAGCCGACGGCCATGCCGCGGTAGAAGGCGGCGAGGCCGACGGTCCCGAATACGCCCGCGAGCGCCGCCCAGAGCACGGACGGGCCGGGCGGAGCGTTTCCGGCGATCGCAACGACGAGCGAGATCGCGATCACGCCGGAGACCTGCGCGAGCAGCAGGACGACGAGCGCCGGCACAACGCGGCTCTTGAGCCCGCCGAGGAAGTCGGCGACGCCCCAGGCCACGCTCGCCAGGAGCGCCGCGGCGGCGGTCATGCGCGGAAGCTACCGTCCGGTCTCGTCCTGTCCGAGAATCCGAGCATGAAGGCCGTCGGAAAGCTCGAGCGCGGTCGTGAGGCCTATGCCGACCGCGCCTGGCGCGATGCGTACGAGGCGCTCTCCGCGGCTGACGCGGAATCGCCTCTCGAGGCCGCAGACCTCGAGCTGCTCGCGACATCAGCAGCGCTGATTGGCGAGCGCGACGTGCACCTCGCGCTTCTCGAGCGGCTGCACAAGGTCCGGCTCGACGCAGGTGAGACGGAGCCGGCCGCGAGGGCCGCGGTCATGCTCGGGATGAACCTCGCCGTCGCCGGCGACGTGGGCCCCGCGATGGGGTGGTTCGGCCGGGCGGAGCGTCTCGTCGAGCAGGCCGGCGGCGAATCAGTCGTTCCCGGCTACCTGCTCCTGCCGGTCGTCTTCCAGCGCATGTCGTCGGGCGACGCGGAGGGCGCGCACCGCGCGGCGTCCGAGGCGGCGGCGATCGCGGCGCGGTTCGAAGAGCACGATCTGTTCGCAGCGGCCACCCACTTCGCCGGCGTCGCGCTGATCAAGCACGGCCGCGTCGACGAGGGTCTCCAGCTCCTTGACGAAGCGATGGTCGCCGTCACCGCCGGAGAGGTTTCGCCGTTCTTCGCCGGGGTCGTCTACTGCGGCGTGATCGCCGCCTGCGAGGAAGCGTTCGAGCCGCGGCGAGCGCATGAGTGGACAGCTGCGCTGACGCGCTGGTGCGAGGCCCAGCCGCAGCTCGTGTCGTTCACCGGGCGGTGCCTCGCTCATCGCGCCGGGATCAAGCAGCTGCACGGGGCGTGGGCGGACGCGCTCGAGGAGGCGATCGTCGCTCGTGAGCGCTGCGAGCAGGCGATGAACCGCGCGGCGACCGGACAGGCTCACTACCAGCAGGCGGAGCTCCATCGCCTCCGAGGGGACTTCGTGGCCGCCGAAGCCGCGTATCGCGACGCGAGCCGGTTCGGCCGCGAGCCGCAACCCGGTCTCGCGCTCCTGCGGCTGGCACAGGGAGACGCCGAGGCCGCAGCCGCGGCCCTCCGCCGCGCGCTCGCCGAGACGAATGAGCCGCTTCAGCGCGCCGTCCTTCTACCGGCGTACGTCGAGGTCGCCCTCGCGCAGGACGCCGTCGACGATGCGGCTTCCGCAAGCGCAGAGCTCGACGGGATCGACGAACGCTACGGGCGGCCGATGCTCCGGGCGATCGCCGCACAGGTTCGCGGGGCGGTCGAGCTCGAACGGGGAGAGCCCGAGGCGGCGCTTCGATCGCTTCGAAGCGCCTGGCAGGTCTGGGAGGAGCTCGACGCCCCGTACGAGGGCGGGCGAGTCCGCCTCCTGGTCGGGCTCTCTTGCCGGGCGCTCGGGGACGAGGATGGCGCGGCGCTCGAGTTCGAGGCCGCACGGGCGGCGTTCGCTGCACTCGGGGCAGCCCCCGACGTTGCGCGCGTCGATGCACTGTCAGGCGCACCGCCCGCTGAGACCCACGGCTTGAGCGCGCGCGAGCTCGAGGTGCTCCGACTGGTCGCCGCCGGCCGGACGAACCGCGACATCGCCGCGGAGCTCGTCGTGAGCGAGCACACGGTCGCGCGCCACGTGCAGAACATCTTCGCGAAGCTCGGCGTGTCGTCGCGGACCGCGGCGACCGCGTTCGCGTTCGAACACGACCTCGTCTAGTCAGAACTAACCACGCGAATGCGCCGCCGAAGTTGGCGGATCCGCGCGATGCCGCCGCCGCGGCGCCGTCCTACCGTCGTTTCGAGAGCCAAACGAAGGAGGAGACGGTGAAAGCGGACGGCTACGACACGATCGTCATCGGCGGCGGCCAGGCGGGGCTGAGCGTCGGCCACCACCTTGCGAAACGGAACCTGCGGTTCGTCATCCTGGACGAGAACGAGCGCGTCGGCGACTCCTGGCGCACGCGCTGGGACTCGCTGCGCCTCTTCACGCCCGCTCAATTCAACGGCCTACCCGGGATGCCGTTCGACGCGCCGAAGTGGACGTTCCCGACGAAGGACGAGATGGCCGACTACCTCGAGGCCTACGCGGAGCGCTTCTCGCTCCCGGTCCGAACCGGCGTGCGCGTGAAGAACGTCACGCGCGAGAACGGCCGCTTCGCAGTCGATCTCGGCGACGAGCGGCTCGAGGCGACGAACGTCGTCGTTGCGACGGGCGCTCACCGCGTGCCGAAGCTTCCGCCGTTCGCGCGCGAGCTCGACCCGAGGGTCGTCCAGCTGCACACGTCCGAATACCGGAACCCTGCGCAGCTCCAGAACGGTGACGCGCTCGTCGTGGGGGTCGGTAACTCCGGCGCCGAGATCGCCTACGAGCTCGCCGAGACCCACCGCACCCTGCTCGCGGGAACGAGCAAGGGCGAGATTCCCGCGCCGCACGGCAGCCGCAGGATGCGCGTGATGTTTCGCGCGATCCGCTTCTTCGGTCACCGCGTGGTCAGGACGGACACTCGCATCGGTCGGAAGGTCGGCCCGAAGGTCGCCACGAACGGCCCGCCGCTGATCCGGCGGAAGGAGGCCGATCTCGCCGCCGTCGGCATCGAGCGCGTCGCGCGCCTCGCCGGGGTTCGAGATGGGCTGCCTATGCTCGAGGACGGCCGCACCGTTGACGTCGCGAACGTCATCTGGTGCACGGGCTTCCGCACGGACTTCAGCTGGATCGACCTCCCGGCGTTCGACGCTGATGGGCGGCCGATGCACGAGCGCGGGGTGGTCGACTCCGTGCCGGGGTTGTACTTCGCCGGGCTCGTCTTCCAGTACTCGCTGACCTCGGACGTCCTCCCGAACGGCGGACGGGACGCCGAGTACGTCGCACGCCAGATCGCGGCACGCCAGGCGAAGGAGCCAGCGGTCTTGGCGGCCGGCGCTACGCCTTCGCCAGCGGAAGCGTAAAGGCGACCCGGGCGCCACCGCGGGGGCGGTTCTCGGCCCAGATCGTTCCGCCGTGCGCATGGACGAGCCCTTGTGCGATGGCGAGGCCGAGACCCGCTCCGCCGGTCGAGCTGGCGCGGGAGTCGTCGGCGCGCCAGAACCGCTCGAACATCCGCTCCGGCGCGTCGTCCGAGAGTCCCGGACCGGTGTCCTCGACGGCGACGACCACATGGTCGGAGTTCGGGGCCACGACGACCGAGACGGCGCCGTCGCTCGGTGTGTGCCGGACGGCGTTCGTCAGCAGGTTGAGCAGCACCCGTTCGATCTTCGCCGGTGCGATTCGCACCCTCGGATCACCGCGCTCGAGATGCGCCTCGAGCCTGATGTTCCGGGCCCGCGCCTCCGCGTCGAGACCCCGGAGGCAGCTGGAGATCAGATCGGCGAGCGACGCGTCCTCGACATCCAGCGCGAGGACGCCCGCGTCGATCCGCGCCAGCTCGAAGAGATCCTCGACGAGCAGCGTGAGCGTGTCGAGCTGGTCGCGGATGGCGGGGAGGTACTCGTCCGTCGACGCGAGGTCGTCCTCGAGCGCTTCGATCATCGCGCGGAGAGAGGCCAGCGGCGTACGGAGGTCATGGCTCGCCCAGGCGACGAGCTGACGGCGCGCGTCGAAGAGCTGCTCGATGTTCGTCGCCATCTCGTTGAAAGACGCACTGACCTCGACGAGCTCCTGCGGTCCCGACTCCGGCGCCCGCGCGCTCAGCTCACCGCGCGCGAACCGGGTCGAGGCGCGGCGCAGTCGCTCAAGCGGCTGGAGGATCCAGCGCGACAACAGGAATGCACCCAGGAGCGCCGACACGGCTGAGGCCGCCGCGATGAGCACGATCTCCGTTGCGTGCATCTCGAACATCACGAGGCCGGACGCGAGGACAACCCCCAGTGGCACCGCGACGGCCAGCAGCGCGAACGCGGCGATCTGCATCCGGAGCGTTCGGAGGACTCGCCGCGCGCTCATGATCGGAGCCGGTAGCCGACGCCCCAGACGGTCTCGAGGAGCTCAGGGTGGGACGGGTCGCGCTCGAGCTTCTCCCGAAGCCGGCGGACGTGGACCGTGACCGTGCCGGTGTCGAGCGCCGCCGAGTAGCCCCAGACGCGTGCCATCAACTGGTCGCGCGAGAAGACGCGGTTCGGGTTGGTGGCGAAGAACCACAGGAGCTCGAACTCCTTCGCGGTCAGCCGCAGCAGCTCGCCGTCCCGCCGCGCCTCGTGGCGCGCCGCGTCAAGCACGAGCGGGCCGACCTCGACTCGCTCGCGCGGTGGGACCGCGGGGTTCGAACGTCGAAGCACAGTCCGGACGCGCGTCGCGAGCTCTCGGGGCGAGAACGGCTTCGTGACGTAGTCGTCGGCGCCGAGCTCGAGCCCGACGATGCGATCCGTCTCGTCGCCGCGCGCGGTGAGCAGGATGACCGCGAGATCCGAGGTCGCGCGGATCCACCGGCAGAGCGCAAGGCCGTCGGTCTTTCCGGGAAGCATCACGTCGAGCACGACGAGGTTTGGCGCCTCGCGCTCGATCAGGCCGCGCGCCTCGTCGCCGTCGGCCGCGGCGATGATCCGGTGGCCGTCGCGTTCGAGGTAGCGCCCGACGACGTCGCGAACGATCGGTTCGTCGTCTACGACCAGAACGGTCGTCATGTCGTCGCCAGTAAACGCATGCGCGAGTTACGTGTTTCTTAATTCTGCCTTCGCGCCGTCGCCGGAAACGCCGCGGTGGCGGGCATGTGCCCGCCACCGCGTATAAGTGTCGGTTACGAAGGAGGCGGGACGAGACCGAAGCGCGACAGGAACTCCTGCGCGGACGGCGTGTCCAGCCGGTAGGTCTTGTCCGTCGCCCGACAGACGGCGTCGCCCGTGACGGTGAGCGAGACGATCAGGTTGCTCGACATTCCGCCCAAGAAGTGCGGTCCGCCTGAGTCGCCGTAGCAGGTGCCGCCACTGCCGGTCGACGGGTTCATGTTCAGGAGTAGCCAAGCCGGCTGCAGCGAGAGCAGCGTCTGCTGGGCGACCATCCGCGTCGTCCGGTCGATGAGCCCGTGCGGGCCGCCCTTCTTCGTCTCTCGCACAAGCCCGTAGCCGACCACCGTGAATTGGAGTTGCCGGAGCTGCTGTTGGCTGTATGTGTTCAGCAGCCCGAGCTCGGGCAGCTCGGCGGGGGTCGCCGATTGCCGCGTCGCGAGCGTCACGATCGCTATGTCGTGAGCGTCCGATCCGCCGCCGGGCTGGGCGAAGTCCTCATGCATCGTGAAGCTCGACACCGGAACGAGGCCGCTGGGCATCGCCGCCGCCTCGTTGTACTCGCTGTTGAAGGTCACCCAGAACTGCGTCCCTTCGGGCCACCCGAACATGCAGTGGGCGGCGGTCAGGAACAGCGTCTCGTCGACGAGCGTGCCCGTGCAGAACTGATCAGGTCCCGGGCTATTCGGGTTCCAATCTGCAACGAGTGCGCCGACGTTCGGATGTCGGTTTCCGTCTGGCACGCCGAACGTGATCGCGCTCGCCGTCGCCGCAGCGACCGCCGCGGTTGCGCAAGCAAGCGCAAGAACGTGCAGCCGAAACTTCTTCGTCATACCCCTCCCCCTTTGGGTTGTTGCACGTGCTTTTGCGGTCGCGGAGTGTACTCGAGGCGCTGCCTAAGCTCCGGAGCCCGTCACGGCTCGCGCCGCAGCTTGAAGAACCACCACGTTCCGTCCGCGAGGATGCCGAGCTGCGGCCCGGTGTAGCCGTACTCCGGCACCGTCGCCTCGCGGAACTCCGCCTCCGTCAGGACCTGTCGCAGCTGCCGGCGCTCGCCCTCCGTGATGTCCTCGGCCTTCGAGTTCGCATCGAACCTGGGCCACTCGTAGAGCGTGCCCTCGTTGGTCTCTCGGACTTGGTGCCCCATTTGGAGGAGAACCTCCATCGTCTCGAGTGGCTTGCTCCCGAGCCGGCGCCAGCGCGCCACGGGATCGGGCTGCGAGCTGCCGAAGCCGTAGTCCGAGAGAAACCGGTCGAGCTTGATGATCGGTCGTAGGGCGTCGTAGTCGCCATTTCGGGCGGCTTCGAGGATCTTGGACCTCGTCTCGGAAACCGCTTCCGGGAACTCGGTCTGCTGAGGCTTGTCCTCCTGGCACCCCAGGAGGAACACCAGAGCGGCTACCAGGAGCACGTGGCGCACAATCGCTGTCTACCCGCCCGGAGCGTGAGACGATCGTCGCCGGTGGCGTGGACCGAGTTCACGACGCACGACGACGGGCCGCTGATCGCCGGTCGCCGCGCCGGCAGTGGGCCGCCGGTGTTGTTGCTGCACGGCGGGCCGGGGCTCGGCTTTGACTACCTGCGCGATCTCGCCGACGAGCTCGCGGAAGAGAACGACGTCGCGTGGTACCAGCAGCGAGGGCAGGAGCCGTCGGCGGTAGGCGGGCCGTACACGGTGGCCCTGGACGTCGAGGACGCCCGCCGCGTCCTCGACGCGCTCGGTTGGGAGAAGGCATACGTCGTCGGCCACTCATGGGGCGGGCACCTCGCCCTGCACGTCGCCCAGGCGATGCCGGAGCGGCTCCTCGGCGTGCTTTCCGTCGACCCGCTCGGCTCGATCGGCGACGGCCGCTGGCCGGAGTTCGACGAGGAGATCTTCCGCCGGACGCCGGAGCATGTGCGAGAGCGGGCGCGCGAGCTCGACGAGCTGTCGATGGCCGGCGAGATCGACGACGAGCTGGCGCTCGAAGGGTTCCGCTTGGTCTGGCCGGCGTACTTCGCCAATCCCGAGCACGCACCGCCGATGCCCGAGCTGCGCATCGCTAGCGAGCGCTCGGCCGACATGGTGCCGTCGATCCAGGCAGAGCTGCCGGCGCTCGAGGCGGGGCTGCCGGGGATCCACGTGCCAGTCGGCTTCGTCCACGGCTCACGGAGCCCGATGCCGCTCGCCGCCTCGACGGACGCGGCCGAGCGGATTCCAGACGCCTGGGTCGAGGTGGTCGAGGACGCCGGGCATTTCGTGTGGGTCGAGGCACCCGGCGCCGTGCGCGAAGCGCTACGACGTCTCACGGCGAACTAGCATCGCGTTGTGCGGGAGCTACGGGCCGGACTTTGGCACTGGCAGGCGCCGCATCCGGGCTGGACGCAGGACGAGCCGTGGCCGCAGGAGGTGTCGTCGTACGCGCTCGACGACGGCGAGCGGCTGCTGTTCTTCGACCCACTCGCCGTGCCGGATGAGCTCCTCACGCTTGCGGCCGACCGTGACCCGGTGATCGTCCTGACCGCGCCGTGGCACGAGCGCGACACGCAGACCCTCGTCGATCGCTTCGACGCGACCCTGTTCGCGCCGCCGCCGGACACCGCGCAGGACCTGATCGACAAGTACGGCATCACCGCCGAGCAGGCCGGTGACGGCAGTCCCGATCTCAAGTGGCTTCGGGACGGCGACGCAAACGTCTACTGGTACGGCGGCGGCGACCGGCTTCCCGTCGGGATCGAGGCGTACGAGGGCCGCGAGCACAACGACCTCGTCCTGTGGGTCGAGCGTGTCCGCGCGGTCGTCGCCGGAGACACGCTCCCCGACTTCGGCGCCGGATTCGATCTGAACCAGTGGTTGCGTGGCGGCGTCAGCCGCGAGCAGGTCGTCGAAGGACTGCGGCCGCTGCTCGCGCTCCCGGTCGAGCTGGTGCTCCCGGCGCACGGAGCACCGACAGACCGTGCTGCGCTCGAGCGCGCGCTCTCCTGACTCAGGTTGGCGCGGGTTCTCTCGGCCAGGTCCAGGCGTAGTAGACGACGCCCGCGAGTAGTGCGACCTCGACAGCACTGCCGAGGACGAAGTAGTTCCACTCGCCAATCGCAGCGGCGATGATCGTGACGCCATACACGATGCCGAGCGCGATGTTCGCAATGCGGTCGACTCGTGGTTGCAAGACGAGTGCGCCGAACACCATGAGACATGGGATCACGACGTACACGGTCGTCCCCACCAGGAACCACTGTTGATGTCGAACCCGCCGGGTTCGTCGGCCTCGAGGTCGGCGCGGACGTCGGGCCGGTAGAGGCTGAAGAGGTCGACGTAGGCGAAGACGAACAGCATCGACGTCCAGAGCGCCGAAATCTTGATCCTCACGTTGACGCTGGCCAGTTCGATCGCCTCGGCGGTCATGGCGCCCACTCGGTTCGCTGCCAGCTAGCCGTGTCCTAGGCGCCGCTCGGCCCCTACTGACTGACCCACGCGCTCGCACCACCCGGGTCGCCGATCAACTTACTCACCGGGCGTGGCTCGCCGCCCTTGACTGGAATGACGAAAATGCGGCCGCTGCAGACGGCATGGCCGCATTCCGTGATACGCGTCAACGCGAGATAGTCGCCGTCGGGCGACCAGATCGGCGCGTACCCGTTGTCCGTGACGCGACGGCGCTCCCCGCCGTCGAGCGGCATGACGTAGACGGCCCGCTTGTTCGCGGCCTTGTGCGTTCCGCCCGGCCCCGAAAAGGCGAGCGTTTTCGCGTCGGGCGAGACGTCGACATGGTCGCCTCGTGCCAGCACCTTCCGGCCGCTCCCATCTGCGTTCATGACCACAATGTCGGCGTACAGGCGGTTCTGGTCGTAGCCGCTCGTGAAAACGATTCGGCCGTCGCGCGCCCAACGCGGAGCGGATCCGCGGCCGAGGAGTTCGGGATCGCCTCCCTCCGTCGAGATCGTGTACAGCGATTCGTCCTGCTCGAAGACGATCCGGTCTCCGTCCGGCGACCACGAGGGATTTGTGTTCAAGAAATCCTGGACCGACGGCTGGCCGGGTATCCGCTGCGCATTCGAGCCGTCGGCGTCCGCGACGTAGATCCCGCCCTCGGCGTCGTAGGCGATTCGCTTCTCGTCGGGGGAATAGGCGACGGTTCCCCACGGCTCGGGCTCCAGTGGCAGGCGGGTTATGCGGCCGCCGTCGACGGGAATCGCCGACACGCCGAGGCCGTCGAACATCAGGATTCTGCCGTCAGGTCCGTCGTCGTCAGTTCCGGTGCACCCGACCACGACCAAGGCGACGACCAGAGCGCAAACCCGTCCGGCGATCATGCCGAGATGCTAGGCCGAGGCCTTCCGGATGGGCCGGCCGGGCAAAATCACGCATCCGTGGCCGACGATCCGGCTTTCGAAACGATGCTCGAAGAGCTGAGGCTGAAGGGAATTGACACCTCGGACTTCGGCGTCTTTACCAGCCTCCGGCCCACGTCGTTCGACCACGCCGACGCAGCCCCGATCTTGCTCCATTGGCTTCCGGAACTACGAGATCCAATAGAGAAGGAAAGGGTCGTCCGGCACCTGACAGCAGAGCCCGAGGCTGAGCGGATTGGTGCGGCTCAGGTACTCATCGACGAGTTCGCGCGAAGCGACGCCCACCACCTGAAGTGGGCGATCGCCAACGCACTCGCGACGCTGGCGACCAAGAAGGATGCCGAGGGCCTGATCGAACTGGTTGGAGATCGTCGGCACGGCCGATCCCGCGAGATGTTGTGCGATGCGCTGAAGCGGACGAAAGACCCGCGTGCACCCGACGTGCTGATCGGGCTTGTGGATGACAGAGACGTAGCGGGCCACGCAATTCTCGCGCTGCGGTCGTATGGGCCGCGTTCCTCGCTACCACATCTCCGCCGCGCCGAGGAGAAGCTGCGGAAGGTCGTCGGCGACGAGAACTTCTCCGAGTTCAGCCGTCGGCAGGCACGGAAGGCGCTCGAGCGTCTCGAACGTCAGCCGTAGCGTCGTTACGCTCCTGTCCTGATCCGCCAGGCGCATCGCATCACTAGAGCCATAGGCGTCCTCGTGTTGGTCGGCGGCCTCGTTGCCGCGATCTACCTGTATCAATCCCCATCGCGTGACTTCAAATGTGACGCGCTGAAGCGGCTCGAGCGCCAGCAGGCGGGAAAGGACTACTGGTGTTGGTGGCCGGACTAGGTTTCCGCGCTCGTGAGTAGCTCGCGGGCCGACGCGAGATCTGCCTCGGAAACCAGGATCTCGCGCCAACCTCCGCTCGACTCGATGCTGTCCGCCATTCGCTCCGCACATTTGATGCCGTGGGCGCGGAGCAGCGAACAGATCACATCGGCCTCGCCCTGGCTTGCCACAACGGTGAGGCGCACTCCAAGCGTCATCGGCGGAAGTCTCACCGATTGAATCGCGACGTCTATCCGATTTGAGCCGGAGCCTGCTCGGTCAGCGTCGCCCCCTACCATTGGACGCGGCGTGATGAGGGCCGCCATAGTCGCCGCGGCAATCGGCGGGACTCTCGCAATAGTGGAGGGGCTGCTACTGGTTGTCCTCGGCAGCCTCGCGGGGTTGGCCGAGAATCCCGAGGATGAGGCGGCCATGACCGCCGGATACCTAGTACTCGCGCTTGGCGCGATCGTCATAGCGTCGATCTTCGTGTCACGGCGATGGCCGTTCGTCTTGGTCGCCACCACCGCGGCCACCGCCGCCGCCGGATTTCTCGTCGAGAACGCCCTCTGGATCTTCGCGGCAGCATTTCTCGTCGCCGCCGCCGCTTTCGGCGTCATCTCGAAGCGAGCAGATCCTCGACTGGCCAGGCGACACGCCAAGCCCTCGTAATCCGCCCAGTTCCGCGGGTAAGCAACTCAGCTAGGTCAGTTCACCGGTGACGAGAAGAACAAGGAGAAGACCAGCGGTGAAGAGACCGGCTGCCGTCACCAAGGCGCTGGCGAGGGTCCCGAGCCAGAAGACCAGACCACGTGGACGTGCGGTGCGCCGGAAGGCGAGGACCGTTGTCCCGAGCGCGAGTGGAAAGAGCACGAGGCCGACGCCGAACGTCAGCACGGCGGCGGCATACACAGCGATCGCTGATAGGAGCGGCGCGAAGCGCCACCATCCGGCCTCAGGCACCGCAGATCGCTACCGACGCGCGCGCTCGGCGCCGAGACGGCGCAGCGAACGTTCGAGCTCGGGTACGCGTGCCCGGATGCGCTCGAAGTCCTGACCGGAGAGCGAGAGGAGCCGCATCGGCGTACGCGCAACGACAGTCGCCGTCCGCTCACCGGTTAGGAGGAGTGCGATTTCGCCGAACGTGTCGCCGGGGCCGAGAGCCTCCGTCACCTCGCCAGGGTCGGTGATGACTTCGGCCTCGCCCTCTTCGATGAAGTAGATGGCGCTTCCGTAGTCGTCGCGCGTGACGACCTCGGCACCCGCCTCAACCTCGACCTCGCGCATCGCCGCCGCAAGCTCGTCGAGCTCCGATGGAGGAAGGTCACCGAAGGCGGGAAAAGCAGCGACGCGACTGCTATCCATGGTCGCGGATCGTGCCACAGCGAGGAAGCCAAGTGCCTGATGAGCACGTCGGCATCGTGGTTGAGGACCGGCGCCGCGACGGCGTTCTTCGTCGATAGACTCGCACCCGTGGCGACTCCGGCGTAGTTGATCCGCGTCCTTCGGGCGCACGCTGTGCAGCCTGCGACAGGGCTGCCGACACGCACCGGTCGTCGGTGCGTGCATCGGCGGCCGTTAAACGAGATCAACTAGGAGGAAACGATGATTCCTGAAGCACGCCTTGAACGTGTCGCGTCCGGGCTGGCTCCCGTCACGCCCGGATGGTTCGTCGTCAATACGGCTGACGCCGCGTGGGTCAACAACGAGGAGTATGGGGGCGTCTGCATCTTCGAGTCCGACGAGTTCGTCTTCAAGGATCGCCCCGATCTGACGGCGTACGAGAAGCCGAACGCCGGGTTCACGATCCGAGTCCTCCTCCCCGGGAAGCCGGGTCTCTACCACGCGGAGTCGGTCCAGGAGGACTTCCTCGTCTTGATGGGCGAGTGCGTGCTGATCATCGAAGACCAGGAACGGCATCTGCGGACGTGGGACTTCGTGCATTGCCCGCCCATGACCGGGCACACATTCATCGCCAAGGGGCCAGGGCCGTGCGTGATCCTCGCCACGGGCAACCGGCGCGACGATCTCGAGCGGGTGTACCCGCGTTCCAAAGTCGCTCTCCGGTACGACGCGAGCTCCGACGTCGATACAACTGAGCCTGAGCGCCGAGGGCGATGGGTGGTTGAGCGTCCGAAAGACTGGGACGAACTGCCGTGGGCTGAGCGGCGGGCGTGAGCGCTTAGCGAAGAGCCTGCTCGAACCGCGGGTCGTCACGTACGGCGGCGAAGTCGTCGTCTCTACGCGCGTCGTCGCGGAACCGGGGGAAGAGCTCGACGGACCTACGAAGGTGACCGAACGTCTCGTCGCCGGTGTCGCCCGCGAGCGTTGCGAAGCACGCGTAGTTGTAGTGCAAGCCGGCGTGGTCGGGCATGCGCTCGAGGCCATCGCGGACCGCTTCGACCGCGTCGGAGTACCGCTGTTCCTCGTAGGCCGTCATGGACTCTCTGTGGAACGGCCACGCATCGCCCCAGTCGACCGCCTGGTACGCCTCGCCGGGTGTGGCGCCGACAGCGAGGACGGTTCCCTCCCCGGTTGCCTTCCGCCTCGACTCCGGCCTGACGTACACGAATGTTCCTGGCGGCGCGTCGATCGTCTCGCCGTCGATCTCGAAGGTCGCCTTGCCGTCGAGCACGAGGTACAGCTCCTCCTGGCCCGTCCCGGCCTCGTCGTGGTCATTGATCAGCGTGCCGTCCTCGCCGGGCTTGTAGGCGTTGATTCCGAATGCATGGATTCCGAGGTGCTCGCGCACCGGAATATCTCTGTCGCGCCGCTCGATGTCGTCGAGGTTCGCGACTTTCCAGTTCCGCTTGTCGTTCATCCGACCACCTCCGGATCGCGTGTGTCGATGCGAATCGTCGATCGTAGTCGCCGTCGATCACGTCGTCTGACGCGGCCAACGATGATTTCTCCACCCCTGCTCAGTCTCTCTGAGGCAACCACCAGGCCTACACCGCGAGCGAAGGAGCACGATGAGGTTTCTTCTCACGTCCGCTGGGATCAAGAACGCGAGCATCCGCGACGCGCTGGTCGACCTGCTGGGCAAGCCGATTGGCGAGTCCGACGCCCTCTGCATCCCCACCGCGTCGTACGGCCATCCCATGGCCGGTCCTGCCTCGGCATGGCGGTTCATCGCCGGACAAGAGCCCAGAACACCCATGTGCGAGTTGGGCTGGAAGTCCTTGGGCGTGCTCGAGCTCACCGCGCTGCCCAGCATCGACGAGGAGCGTTGGGTCCCGCTGGTCCGGGAGACCGACGTCCTACTGGCGAACGGCGGCGATGCCTTGTATCTGTGCCACTGGATGCGGCAGTCCGGACTGGCAGACCTCTTGCCGTCGCTCGAGACGGTCTGGGTGGGACTGAGCGGCGGGAGCATGGTGATGACCCCCGTGATCGGCGAGGACTTCGTCCAGTGGAAGCCGCCCACCGGTGGCGACGAAGCGCTGGGACTGGTGGATTTTTCGATCTTCCCGCACCTGGATCACGAGGACCTTCCGGAGAACACCATGGCCGACGCAGAGAGATGGGCGGCCGGTATGCAAGTGCCGGCGTATGCGATCGACGACGAGACGGCCATCAAGGTGACCGACGGCACCGTCGAGGTCGTCTCCGAGGGGAATTGGAAGCTGTTCTCGTGAGCACTCGACATGCCGCGTGTAGTTGTGAGCAGCTGCGGCTCACCGTGGCAGGAGAGCCGGTTCGAATCTCGATCTGCCACTGTCTCGCCTGCCAGCGTCGAACGGGAAGCGTCTTCGGCGTCCAAGCGCGATTCGACGCAGAACGGGTAACGATCGAGGGGGCCTCGCGGCAGTACGTCCGCGTCTCAGACGACGGAGGGAAAGCCACCTTCCACTTCTGTCCCGACTGCGGCGCGACCGTCTTCTACACCACGGAGGACACGCCTGAACTTGTGGCCGTCCCCGTGGGCGCGTTCGCGGATCCTTCCTTCCCTGCGCCGACGATTTCGGTCTGGGAGGAGCGGCGACATTCGTGGCTGCTGCTTCCAGACGACATCGAACACATGCGCTAACCACCGTGAAAGACAGCCTCGATGTTGTTCCCGTCGGGGTCGAGGACGAATGCGGCGTAGTACCCGGCGTGATAGTGAGGTCGGAGCCCGGGCCGTCCGTTGTCGACCCCTCCCGCCTCGACAGCTGCGGCGTGGAACGCATCCACCGTCTCGCGGTCGGGCGCGGCGAACGCGATGTGCACGGAACCGGCCGCCGGTTGCTCTTCCGCGATCCAGAGGTCGTGATCGTTCAGCGTGAAGCCGGCCCCGCCCGAGCTTTCGATGACGCTGACACCGAACGGTTGCAGCGCCCGCTCGTAGAACGCGCGACTCCGTGCGAGGTCGCTTACGGGCAGCTTCACATGATCGAACAGGAACCGTGCCCCACCTGGCATGGGTCGAGTATCCCGCAGGAACGAGGCTCACTACCGGCCTAGAATCGCCCGCGTGCCTGACCGTTCCGGGGTTGTCGTCGTCGGCGCCGGCCAGGCGGGCCTCGCAGTCAGCTCGGAGCTCACACGAGCGGGAGTACCTCATGTCGTCTTCGAGCGAGGCCGAGTCGGACAGACCTGGCGCGGGCGTTGGGAGAGCTTCTGCCTGGTGACTCCGAACTGGTTCGTCCAACTCCCCGGCCATCCGTACGACGGCGACGATCCCGACGGCTTCATGCCCCGTGACGAGATCGTGCGTTACCTCGAGCGTTACGCGGCGAGGTTCGAGGCGCCGGTGCAGGAAGGTGTCGAGGTGACCGCGGTTCAGCCGGGACCCGACGGCGAGTTCCTCCTGGACACGTCGGACGGCGAGATCGTGGCCGAGACGGTCGTCCTCAGCACCGGCGCCTACCAACGGCCGCACCGACCGGCAGGCGCGGCAACGCTTCCTGCGGACCTGCTGCAGATCGACGTCGAGGACTACCACCGCCCGGACGACCTACCGGCGGGCCCGGTGTTGGTCGTCGGCAGCGGTCAGTCCGGTTGCCAGATCGCCGAGGAGCTCCACCTCGCCGGCCGTGACGTCTTCCTGGCGTGTGGGCGGGCTTCGTGGTTTCCCCGCCGGCTCGGCGACCATGACCTCTCGTGGTGGGCACTCGAAACCGGCTTCCTCGACGTGACCGTCGGCGAGTTGCCGAGCCCCGAGGCCCGGTTGGCCGCGAACGTGCAGGCGACGGGTACACGCGGCGGTCACGACCTCCACTACCGGACGCTGCGGGAGCTGGGTGTGACTCTGCTCGGCCGCTTCATCGGCGCCGAAAGCCGGCACGCCCGATTCGCTCCGGATTTGGGCGCGAGCGTCGCGTGGGGCGACGAGCGGAACGCGCAGCTGATGGATCTCGTCCGAAAGCTCGTTGCGGAGCGCGGCATGCCGCAGCCGGAGATCACTGAGCCGGAGCCGTTCGCCGGCGATGCGCCTGAGGCGTTGGACTTGCGCGGCTTCGGTGCCGTTGTGTTCGCGGGCGGCTTCAGACCTGCGTACGAGTCCTGGGTTCGACTCCCGGGCGCGTTCGACGAGCTCGGCTTCCCGATCCACGGGGAAGGAGCAAGCACCGTCGCTCCCGGGCTCTACTTCGTCGGCGTCCACTTTCTGCGGAAGCGCAAGTCGTCGCTCCTCAACGGCGTCGGCGAAGACGCCGCGATCGTCGCCCGCCAGATCGCCTCGCGCTAGCTGCCAGCCGAGTCGATTTGCTCGGCCAGCCCGATGAGGATGCCCTCGGGGCCTCGGACGTAGCAGAGCCGATACACGTCCTCGTACTGGACCACTTCGTCGACGAGCTCCGCGCCGTGTCTGCGGAGCCGGGCGAGCGTATCGTCGAGGTCGTCCACCGCGAACATGACACGCAGATAGCCCAGCGCGTTCACCGGGGCGTTCCGGTGATCGGCGACCACAGG
>Ga0081538_10001945_pt1 | contig 20688 bp, 20 predicted proteins | sample TabmetS5T2R1_FD_71022 | JGI IMG/M metagenome (GOLD analysis project Ga0081538, IMG submission 71022) | Tabebuia heterophylla rhizosphere microbial communities from the University of Puerto Rico - S5T2R1 | ecosystem: Host-associated > Plants > Roots > Rhizosphere ...
CGAGGAAGGGGGTGGCCGACGGGGGCGCCCCCGGGGAGCCGGCCGATGACGCCGGCTGGCGATGCGCCGCAGCCGGCAGATGGCGAGGCCCAGAATCGAACTGGGGACACCACGATTTTCAGTCGTGTGCTCTACCGACTGAGCTACCTCGCCGCTGATGCAGCCCGACGATGGTAGCGACCGGTTCACGGCCGTCGCGGCGTCGCCCGGGTGCCCGGCTCGGGCGCCTCACTCGTCGAGCTTGTCTCGCTCCGGAGGTTCGGAGGGCTCGGCCTCGGGGTCCTGGGACGGGTGCGGTTCGCTGGTGCTGGGACCGCCCGGGCCGGGCGCTCCGCGCGGATCCTCTCTGCGCTCGTACGGATCCGGCCATTCGGTCTCGTCCGGATCGTCGATCGGGTTGTTCAGCACGTGGTGGGCCTCGTCGTCGTGCGAGCGGTCGCCCGGGTCGTCGCCGGGCGGCTCGGGGAAGCCGGTGGGCCGCTCCTCGTCGTGTTCTTTCGGCGTCATGGGCGGCGCATGCCCGGGTCCGTTGAATGCCATTCACGTCCGGCCCGAAGCGGGAGCCGCCCCGGACCGGGGAAAGCGGAGCGCCGTCGCCGGGGGAGCGCCGGGCCGGGGGCTGCCCGGCGCTCCCCCTTTGGAGGTCAGGCGGGTGCGCCTGCCGGGGCGGCTTCGCCGCGCTGGGCGGCCTCCGCGTGCTCGCGGCTGTCCCGCGAGGAGATCAGCGTGGCCGCCAGGAGCGCGCCCAGCAGCGCCATACCGGCGCCGACCATGAATGCGTCCTGGAAGCCCTCGGTGAGCGCCACGGCCGGGTTGCGCTCGCCCGCGGCGAACACGTCGTCGGTCCGGCCGGTCGCGACCGTGGCGAGCACCGCGAGGCCGAGTGCTCCTCCGACCTGCTGCGAGGTGTTGATGAGCCCGGACGCGAGCCCGGCCTCGTCGGGCCTCGTGCCGGTGACCGCGGCAATCGTCGTGGGCACGAACGCCAGCCCGAGACCCACGGCGGCGAGCAACGACGGGAACAGGATGTCCCCGAGGTAGCTCCCGCCGGGCGCGCTCACCTGGGCGAACCAGACGAGCCCGGCCGCGATCAGCAGCATGCCGGCGATCAACGTCGGCTTGAAGCCGATGCGCGTGACGAGCGTGGAAGCCACGCCGGCGGAGATGATGATCGTGAGCGCCAGCGGCAGGTATGCGAGGCCGGCCGTGAGCGGCTCGTAGTCGAGCACCTGCTGCATGTACAGCGAGATGAAGAAGAACATCGAGAACAGCGACATTCCGAGCAGCAGGCCGACGGCATTCGAGCCGCGCAGTGTCCGCAGCCTGAAGATCGAGAACGGCACGAGCGGATGCTTCGTACGCAGCTCGATCGCGACGAACGCCGCCAGCAGAACGAGCGACAGGGCGCCCAGCCCGAGCGTCTGCGTCGAGCCCCAGCCGGCGTCGTTGGCGTCGACCAGCGTGTAGACCAGCAGCGCGAGGCCCGCCGTGACCGACACGGCGCCGGCGATGTCGAAGGACGACCGCGAGCGGTCGCGGCTCTCGCCGAGCAGGCGCGGGGCGATGAGGGCCGCCGCGATCCCGATCGGCGTGTTCACGAACAGCACCCACTCCCAGCCGAGTGTCTCGGTGAGGATGCCGCCGAGCAGCACGCCGGCGGCCCCGCCAGAGCCGGCGACCGCGCCCCACACGCCGAGCGCCTTGTTGCGCTCCGCGCCCTCGGCGAAGGTCGTGGTGACGATCGCGAGCGCGGCCGGCGAGATCAGCGCGGCGCCGAGGCCCTGCACGGAGCGCGCGACGATCAGCATGATGTCGCTCTGTGCGAGGCCGCCGACGAGTGAGGCGACCGCGAACAACCACATGCCGTAGATGAACATGCGGCGCCGGCCGAGCAGGTCGGCGAGGCGGCCGCCGAGCAGCAGGAAACCGCCGAAGAAGAGGGTGTACGAGTTGACGACCCAGGAGAGGTCGCCCTGGGCGAAGTCGAGGTCGCGGCCGATCGAGGGCAGCGCCACGTTGACGATCGCGGCGTCGAGCACGACGACGAATTGGGCCGCGGCAAGCAGTGCTAGTGCGAGATTCTTGGCGCGGGGTGTATCTGCGGGGCTCAAGGCTTCTCCTCTACGGGGGCTGATGTAAACGGAAGAGGAATTCCGGTTCCGTGTAGAATACGGAATAATGGTTCCGTTTGTCAACCCCAAGAGTTAGGATCTCGTTATGGCGACGAGTGAGACCGTCGGCCCGATGGGCACCGCCCGCATGCGCGCGGACGCGCGCCGGAACCGCGAAAGCATCCTGGCGGCAGCGCGCGAGGTGTTCAGCAAGTACGGCATGGAAGCCCAGATGGACGAGATCGCGCGGCGGGCGGGCGTCGGCGTCGGCACGCTGTACCGCCATTTCCCGACCAAGGACGAGCTCGTCGGCGAGCTCATCGACATCAAGCTCAGGGACTTCGCGGCGCGGGCTCGAGCCAAGTTCGAGGAGGACCAACGGCCCTGGGAGTCGTTCGCGGACCTCCTTCGCGAGCAGAACGAGATCGCCAGCAGAGACGCCTCTCAACAGCGCATGATCTTCGCGATGACGCCCGAGGCGCTCGAGAAGGCGGCCCCAACGGTCGCCGAGCTGACCGCCGTGACCCAGGCGTTCATCGACCGTGCCAAGGCAGCCGGAGAGGTCCGCGAGGATCTGGTCGTCGACGACATCCGCACGCTCATGTGCGGCCTGGGCAGCATCATGGCCGCGGACGCACTCGGGGTCATGACCTACGACTGGCGGCGCCTGCTCGAGTTCACGCTCGAGGGCATGCGGGGCTGCCCTCCGCCCGAAGACCGCTAGCTACAGTGCGCGCCCGATGCGGCGTGTCCTTTCCAACCTCGCCCTGCTCGCCTGCCTTGCGCCGGCGGCACTGGCCGGATGCGGCGGCGACGACGAGAGCTCGAGCCCGCTCGACGCCGGCCTGGCGCACCTTCCCAGGGAGGCGCCGCTCGCGGTGGCGATAGACACCGACCTCGAGGGCGACCAGTACAAGGCCCTCGACTCGATCCTCGGCAAGTTCCCGCTCGAGGCGAGCTCGGTCAGGGAGCTTCTGCGCGATCAGATCGGCGCGGGTGGGTCGAAGGTCGACTTCGAGCGCGACATCGAGCCGCTCCTCGGCAACCCGCTCGTCATCGGCGCGAGCGATGTCGCGTCGCTCACCAGGAGCTCCGATGCCGAGGACTTCGTGATCGCGCTCCAGGCCAAGGACAAGGCGGCGCTCGACGAGCTGATCGAGAAGACCGGCCCCGAGGAGATCGGGGAGGTGGCCGGCGCGACGAAGTACGAGGACGCGGGCACCGTCTTCGCGGTCGAGGATGACGTCGTCGTGATCGCGCCCTCCGAGCAGGAGCTCGACCAGGCGCTCGAGCGCGCTGACGGCGACGATCACCTCGACACGGACACCTTTGAGGCGGGACTCGAGGGGCTGCCGGGCAGCGGGCTGGCCCGCGTCTACGCCGATCTCGAGGCCCTGCTCGCCTCCCAGCCCGGTGGCGAGCGTGCGCGCCGAAACGAGTGGATCGGAGCCCTGCGCACGCTGGGGCTGACTGCTACCGCTCGCGACGACGGGGTCGAGGTCGAGTGGAACCTGCGCACGGATCCCGAGGATCTGACCGAGGCGGACCTCCCGATCGCTACAGGGGACGAGTCGCCGTCGGTGCTCTCCCGCGATGGCGAGATCGGCTTCGGGATCCGCGACCTGGCCCAGATCGTCAGGTTCGCGGAGGCCGCCGGCCAGGCGCTCGACCCGAGCGGCTTCGCCGACTACGCGCGCGCGAAGCAGACGCTCGACGCGCGCCTCGACCTCAGCATCGATGACGACCTGGTCGGCCAGCTCACCGGGGATCTTTCCGCGAGCCTCGCGCTCGGCGGCGGCTTCGGCGTCCGCGCGGAGCTGGGGGACCCGGCGGCATTCGAGCGCACGCTCGCCAAGATCGCCGTGGTGCTGCCGAGCTTTGCCGAGGGGGCGGGCTTCGGCGCCGTGACGCTCGGCTGGGTGGGTGACGGCGACGGCCTCTACGCCCTGCGTCAGGCCGACGGCGACGCGGTCGTCTTCGGCGTCCTGGACGGGGTGCTGGTGGTGGCCAACAGCCTCGACCGGGCCCGCGAGCTCGCGTCCGAGGAGCCCGAGCCGGTCGACGGCGCCGAGGGCGCGGTCGCGCTGAGCTCGGACGCCGAGGAGCTCGCCAATGCGGTTGTCGGCGAGTTCGGCGAGCGCTTCGGCGTGACCGGGTTCGAGGCTCTCGGTGCACAGCTGTTCACGGGACCGCTCGAGGACCTCACCGGCTCGATGTCCGCGAGCACGGACGGCCTGCGGGGACGGATCACGCTCGGGATCGAGTAGCCGCCGCGGGGATCCCGGCCCATGCCTGCAGCAGGGGCAGGGGGTCGATCGGCGCCCCGCCCGCGTACCAGCCTCCCACCCAGACCTCGAAGTGAAGGTGAGGGCCGGACGAGTTGCCCGTGTTGCCGACCTGCGCGAGCGGCTGTCCCGCGCTCACCGCCTGTCCCGCGGCGACCAGCAGCGAGCCCGCGCGCAGGTGCATGAACACGTAGTCGCGGTCCTCGATGTGGCTGTCGAGCACGATGTACCAGCCCGCCCCGCTGGCCTGGAAGCGCACGAATTCGACCGTGCCGGCGTAGGGCGCCACCACCGGCGTGCCCTCCGCCGCCGAGATGTCCTGCCCCTCGTGAAGGCGGCCACCGCGCGGCGCTCCGAAGCGGGCGCCCTCGCCGCCGAGATCGTAGGGGCCCGCCACGGGGAAGTGATGACCGGTCTCCGTCCCCGGCAGGGCCGGCGCGACCGGGGCGGGTGCTACCGCCGTCTTCCTGCGGGCGCGCCGCCGCGCGGCCCGGCGCCTGGCCCTCCTCCGCCTGTCCGCCTGCGTCCTCCTGCCACTGGTCGGATGCTGCCCTGCCACCGTGCCGCCGCTCGCGCCTGCGACGCTGCGGGCCTCGGGTGCGGTGGCGCCGCCGTGTCCGGCCGCGGAGGCGGGGCCCACGGGCGCGGCCAGGCAGAGCGCGGCCAAGCAGGCAAAGAGGGTAAGGCGAAAGCGCACCGTCCCCATCGCCAGGCCATCTTGGGGGTGGACTTGCGGCGTGGGAAGAAATTCCTGCCCGCTGCAACGGATCGTGCGACGGGCGCCGGGCTCAGCCGGCCGCCATCCGCGAGAGCAACTCGACCGCCCCGCGTTTGTTGAGCGGCTCGTTCAGGTTCCCGCACTTCGGTGACTGCACGCACGACGGGCAGCCCGACTGGCAGGGGCATTCCGAGATGAGCCGCAGCGCGTCGCCGACCAGTGCCTCGAAGCGGTCGAACCCGGCGCGCGTGATCCCGACGCCGCCGGGATGGCCGTCGTAGATGAAGATCGTCGAGCGGCCGGTCTGGTGGTGGAACGCGGTCGAGAGCCCCCCGATGTCCCAGCGGTCGCACATCGCGATCAGCGGCAGCACAGCGATCTGGCCGTGCTCGGCGGCGTGCAGGGAGCCCTGCAGCACGTCGAGCGGGAAGTCGTCGCGCAGGAGCGCATCCGGCAGCTCGTACCAGAGCGCCTGAGTGACGAACTCCTGCTCGGGGAGGTCGAGCGCCAGGAGGTCGAGCACGGATTGGTCCGCGGTCCGCTTCTTCTGATACGCGACCACCTGCTCGGTCACCGAGACGATCCCGAAGGAGAGCTCCACCCCGCAGGTCTCGCGACGCTCCCGAACCTGCTCGATGTAGGTCTCGGACTCCTTCTTGGGCTGCGTGTACCAGTCGCCCTGGAAGCTCCGCACGAGCGCCCGGCGCTTCGGCAGGTCGAGATCCTCGACCTCGTAGGCGGCGCCCATGTGGAGATAGACGGCGCCGGCGTGGACGGCGGACGGCGCACGCGAGGTCTCGACCGTCCCGATCACCTCGCCGCCCCCCGCCTCGACGATCGCGACCGAGTCCGGCGACGCCGAGCGCAGCGCGATCCGGGCCGCCGGGTAGCCCTCGCCGCGGGGCAGGTAACGCCCGCCGCGCTCGCGCAGCCGTCCCTGCTTCACGAGCCGCGCGGCGTGCTCCTCCCAGCGCGGCCCGAACACGTCCACGTCCTCGCCTGTCAGCGGCAGCTCGTAGGCGGCCGCCTCGAGGTGGGCCAGGTGGATCTCCTCGGACTCGTGGTCGAGGATCGCGCGCTCGACAGGGCGTCCCAGGAACTCGTCCGGGTGGCGGCAGAAGAACTGATCGAGCGCGTCCTCGCCGGCCACGTACATGGCGAGGCCGGTGGCGCGCCGCCCGGCCCGCCCCCACATCTGGCGCAGGCTCGCGACCGTGCCCGGGAAGGTCACGCAGAGCGCGGCGTCGAGATCACCGACGTCGATGCCGAGCTCGAGCGCGTCGGTTGCCACCACGGCCAGCAGGTCGCCCTCGCTCAGCCTCTGCTCGATTTCGCGGCGCTGCGCGGGCGTATAGCCCGCGCGGTAGGGGGCGATCCGCTCGGCCAGATCGTCCCGCCCGGCCTGCTCGAGGCGCGCCCGGGCGAAGCGCTGGATCAGCTCCACCCCGCGACGCGACTTCAGGAAGCAGATGGTCCGGACCTCGCGCTCGACAAGCTGCGCGAGCAGGCCGGCCGCCTCCGAGAGCGCGGACGCGCGCCGGCCGAGCTGCTCGTCCACGAGCGGCGGATTCCACATGGCGATCTGACGCTCGGCCCGCGGCGCGCCGTCGCGATCGACGAGCTCGAGCTCGAGGCCGGTCAGGCGCTGCCCGAGCTCGTCGGGGTTCGCGATCGTGGCGCTCGTGAGCAGGAAGCGCGGCTCCGAGCCGTAGGCGCGTGCGAGCCGGCGCAGCCGCCTCAACACGTTGGCCACATGTGAGCCGAACACGCCGCGGTACACATGGGCCTCGTCGACCACCACCCAGGCGAGGTTGGCGAGCACGTCGCCCCACGAGCGGTGGTTCGGGAGGACGCCAACGTGGAGCATGTCCGGGTTCGTGAGGATGAGGTTCGAGCGCCGGCGGATCTGTCGCCGCTCCTCGCGCGGCGTGTCCCCGTCGTAGATCGCGTGGCGCAGGTAGCGCCCCCCGATCCGGGTCAGCCCGCGTGCCTGGTCCTGCGCGAGCGCCTTGGTCGGATAGAGGTAGAAGGCGCGTGCGGCCAGATCGGTCGCGAGCGTGTCGAGCACCGGCAGGTTGAAGGCCAGCGACTTGCCGCTCGCGGTGCCCGTGGTCACGATCGCGTTGCCGCGGCGGGCGGCGGCTAGCGCGTCGGTCTGGTGGGCCCAGAGCGCCTCGATGCCCGCTGCGGCCAGGCCCTCTCTCAGCGCTGGATGGAGGTCGTCGGGGACCGGCTCGGCGAGCCCCGCCTGAGGGCGCTCTCGGGAAGTCGCGACGAGCTCCTCCTCACGACCGGGTTCAAGAACTGCCTCCCAGGGGTACGACGCCTCAACAGGGCCCACGGCTTGCCATAGTACGACCGAGTTGATCCGCTCCTTCCACCATTCGCGGTTCCCAGTCGAGCTGCTCCGGGAGCGGAAGCGCGGCACGGTCACGGTCGTGCTGCCAACGCGTGAGGTGGCCGACACGGTCGGAGAGATCATCGAGCGGCTGCAGTCGCTCGACGGGCTCATCGATCAGATCCTGGTCATCGACGCGGCCTCCGAGGACGGCACGGCCGATCTCGCCGCACGGCTCGGCGCCGAGGTCCACCAGGAGTCCGAGCTCTTGCCCCGATTCGGCCAGGCGCTCGGCAAGGGCGACGCGATGTGGCGCGCGCTCGCCGTGGCGCGGGGGGATCTCATGGTCTACCTCGACTCCGACACCCGCCACTTCGCGAGCCATTTCGCTACGGGCATGCTCGGGCCCCTCCTGTGCGAGGACGGAGTCGAGTTCGTCAAGGCCTTCTTCCGCCGTCCCTTCACGGGGACCGACGGCGCGGTGAGCCACGCGGACGGGGGCCGCGTGACGGAGCTGACGGCCCGCCCGCTGCTGTCCGCCTTCTACCCCGAGCTCGCGGCCTTGGTGCAGCCGCTGGCCGGGGAGGTCGCCGCAAGGCGCTCCTTCTTCGGCCGCCTCCCGTTCGCCTCCGGCTACGCGGTGGAGACGGCAATGCTGTTGCGCGCCCGCGACGCGCTGGGGGGCACGGGCGGCATGGCGCAGGTGGACCTCGACGTCCGCCACAACCGCCACCAGCCGCTCAGCGAGCTCGTGCCGATGTCTTATGCGGTACTGCGGGTGATCCTCGAACAGCTCCGCGCGGATGGGCGGCTGCTGGATGATCACGCCCCCCCGCTCCAAACCGCCGACGGCCGCCTGGTGCAGGTGGAGCTCGTCGAGCGGCCGCCATATGCGACTCTGCGCGACGGTGGCGATCAGATGCGTCTACACGGATCTGGACGGGACGCTCCTCGGTAAGGGGGCGTCGCTGTTCCGCACGGCCGAGGGCGAGTTCACGCTCCTGGCCGCGCGGGCGCTCGAGGCCTGCCACCGGGCGGGCGCCGAGGTGGTGATCAAATCGGGACGGCGGCGGGCCCAGGTCATGGAGGACGCACGCCTGCTCGGCCAGACCTCGTACATCTTCGAGGTGGGGACGGGAATGGTGATCGACGGTGAGCTGACCTTCCTGACCGGCGAGCTCCAGCCCCGGGATGGGCAGACCATTCACGACCAGATAGCCGAGTCGGGTGCGCCGGACCTCCTGCTCCGCAACTTCGAGGGCCGGCTCGAGCCGCATACGCCGTGGGCCGTCGATCGCGAGGTCTCGCACCTCTTCCGCGGGCAGCTCGACGCGCGCGAGGCGAACCAGCTCCTCGCCGCCGAGGGCCACGGCGGGCTGCGGCTTGTCGACAACGGGGAGATCGCGCCCGCGACCCATGGCTTCCACCTGATTCCAGCCGGCTGCTCGAAGGCGGCGGCGGTCGCGGCGCACATGCGCGCCCGCGGCTACGCGCGCGAGGAGTGCATAGGAGTCGGCGACTCGCGCGAGGATCTCGCGGTCGCCGAGGTCGTCGGCCGCCTCTTCCTGGTTGCCAACGCGGTTGCTGGCGACAGCTCGGCCTACCTCAACGTCGAGCGCACCGAGGCCGCGATGAGCGAGGGCTTCTACGAGGCCGTGATCCGGGCGTTCGCCGAGGACCGCTGAGCGCCGGGCGCGGCCCCGGCACCAATGCTGGCGCGAGTTCGTGACGGACGTTACAATCAGAGCATCGTGGCACGGAGTTTCCAGTTGGACGGCTCGTGGTCGACCAAGCGGATGCTCGACCTCGAGTCAGGTAACCCCTGGGAGCGCAACCGCGAGCGCCTCGGTCTCCGGACCGGGCTCACGATGCGCTGACTTCCCAGCACCGCGGCGGCCGCGAGGCTGCCGCACGGGTGAGGCAGCACGGGCGCCCCCAACGGGGCGCCCGTCGCTACTCCGCCCTCGTCTTCGATCCCACCCGTGTGAGGGACGGGATCGAGCCGAGCGACGACCCGGTCAGACCAGCCGCCGGCCCGCCGCCTGCATCTCCTCCAGGTCGGTTGCCTCCCTGACGGAGGCGAGGTCGATGATGCGCTCCTCGAACGGATCGAGCTCGTCGCGGCCGACGATCGCGTGGCAGGCCACCCCGCCCTGGCGGCAGCGGGTGGCGACCTCGCCCACGATCTTGCCCTCGAGCGTCTGCGAGTCGAGGCGCCCCTCTCCCGTCACGACGAACGCGGACCCCTTCATCGCGGCGTCGAAGCCGATCGCGTCGAGCACGTACGCCGCGCCAGGAACGAGACGCGCGCCGAGCCCGCCCCAGAGGCCGCCGGAGAGCCCCCCGGCGGCGCCCGTCATCGAAACGCCGCGCGGGTCGCGGGGCAGCTGCTCCGCGAGCTCGTCGAGGCGGCGCTCGAGCCGCTTGACCAGCTCCGGATCGGCGCCCTTCTGCGGCCCGAACACGCTCGGCGCCTTCTCGTAGACGGTGCGCACGTCGCAAAGCACCTCGAGATCCGGGCGCACGCCGGCCTCCTCCAGAGCCTCGAGGGCCCCCGCTCCACCGTCGCTCGTCGCCGAGCCGCCCACGGTCACGAGCACGTGCTCCGCGCCGGCCTCGACCGCCAGCGCGATCAGCTCGCCGGTGCCCCGCGTGGAGGCGGCCCAGGCGTCGCGCTCGCCCTCGGCCACCAGCGCGAGCCCGCTCGCCTGCGCCATCTCGACCACCGCCGAGCCGTCGGGCAAGATCGCGAACTGAGCATCGACCGGACGGCCGAGCGGGTCGGAGACCCTCGCAGCGCGCAGCTCGCCGCCCAGCGCGGCCACGAGCACGCCCATCGTGCCCTCACCGCCGTCGCCCACCGGCAGTTCGATCGCCTCGCGGTCGGCCGAGCGCAGTCCGGCGGCGATCGCGGCGGCCACCTCCGCCGCCGAGAAGGTGCCCTTGAAGGAATCGGGCGCGACCAGGACCGGCAGCGTCACAGTGCCTCGCGGAACGCCCGCTCGGCGGCGTCGCCGTGAACCGCGAACACGATTCGCTCGAGCGCGCCCTCGTGGTCCCGCGCGGCGCCGACCATGATCCTCGCGGCCTCCTCGACCGGGAAGCCGCCGACGCCGGTGCCGAACGCCACCAGCGCCAGCGAGCCGCAGCCGAGCTCCTCCGCCTTGGTGAGCGTGGACCGCGTGGCGCGCTCGATGATCTCGGCCGACGTCGGGCCACCGAGCTCCATCGTCGCCGCGTGGATGACCCAACGGGCCGGCATCTCGCCGGCGGTCGTCTCCACGGCCTCGCCGAGCCCGATCGGCGCGCGTTCGTCGGACTCGCGCTGGACCTCCGGTCCGCCCGCCCGCGAGATCGCGCCCGCCACGCCGCCTCCGTGCATCAGCTGCGTGTTGGCGGCATTGGCAATCGCATCGACCTCGAGCTTGGTTACGTCCGCCTGCAGGACTTCGAGCTTCGCCATGGCTCGTATCCTGCCCGAAGCAATCGCGATCAACCTGTCGATATCGGCATCGCCCGTTCGTCAAGAGGACGAACGCGGCCGCCGGGGCCGCACCGGACGAGGGGAGTTGAGATGAAGTACGTGCTGCTGTTGCTCGGCGACGAGAGTGGCTGGGAGAATCTCAGCGAGGAGGAGAGCCAGGCCGAGATGGAGGCCGAGATGGCGGCCTACCAGGAGTACGACCGCGAGCTCAGCGAGGCCGGGGTGTTCGTTGCCGGCGAGGGCCTCCAGCCCACCAGCACGGCGACGACCATGCGGATCGTTGGCGGCGAGCGCGTTCTCACGGACGGGCCCTTCGCCGAGACCAAGGAGCAGCTCGGCGGGTTCTACGTGCTCGACTGCAAGGACCTCGACGGCGCCCTCGGGTGGGCGGAGCGCTGCCCCGCCTCGAAGCGCGGCTCGATCGAGATCCGTCCGGTGATCGACTACGAGGCCATGGGCTACCAGCAGCCACAGGGCTCGGAGGAGGCATCGCGATGAGGTTCCTGCTGACGATCTACGGCGAGGAGCGTCGCCTGGCGGAGCGCGACGACGAGACCACCAAGGCCGCTGTGGACGCCTACTGGGCGCTCGACAACGAGGCCACCGCCGCCGGAGTGTTCGTGGAGAGCGCCGGTCTCTACCCGACCGAGAACGCCAAGACGGTGCGGATCCGGGACGGCGAGCAGACCGTGACCGACGGACCGTTTGCCGAGACCAAGGAGCAGCTCGGCGGGTTCTATCTCCTCGAGTGCGACGGCATCGAGGAGGCGCTCGAGTGGGCGGCCAAGGTGCCCGCCGCGAGGACGGGCTCGGTCGAGGTGCGCCAGGTCATGGACTACGAGGCCGCCGGGTTCCCGAACCCGGCGGCGGAGGGCGCGCGGTCGGCGTAGCCGGGACGGACGCGGTCGTCGACCGCCTGTTCCGGCACGAGTCCGGCATGGCGGTCGCGACCCTGATCCGGATCCTCGGCGACATCGACCTCGCCGAGGAGGCCGTCCAGGACGCGTTCGCGGTCGCGCTCGAGCGCTGGCCGCGTGACGGCCTGCCCGACAACCCAGGCGCCTGGATCGTCCGCACCGCGCGCAACGGGGCGATCGACCGCCTTCGTCGCGAGCGCCGCTACCTCGACAAGCTGCGCGAGCTCGAGGCACTCGGCAGGCCAGGGTCCGAAGACGACCCCTTCGAGGACGACATGAGCTCGATTTCCGACGACCGGCTGCAGCTCTTCTTCACCTGCTGCCATCCGGCGTTGGCACCCGAGGCGCGGGTGGCGCTGACGTTGCGCCTGCTGGGAGGCCTGTCGACACCCGAGGTGGCGCGCGCCTTCCTGGCGCGCGAGACGGCGATGCAGCAGCGGATCGTGCGCGCCAAGCGCAAGATCCGCGACGCCGGGATTCCCTACGAGGTGCCGGAGGACCACGAGCTCCCGGACCGGCTGCGCTCAGTGCTGGCGGCCCTGTATCTGATCTTCAACGAGGGCTACCTGGCAACGAGCGCCGACACGCTCGTCCGTCGCGAGCTCTGCGACGAGGCGATCCGGCTCGCGCGCGTGCTGGCCGGGCTGATGCCGGACGAGCAGGAGGTCACCGGCCTGCTCGCGCTGATGCTGCTGCACCATTCTCGTCGCGATGCGCGCGTGAGCGCAGACGGCGCGCTTGTCCTGCTCGAGGACCAGGACCGCTCGCGCTGGCACCTCGACGAGATCGAGGAGGGGCTGCGGCTGGCCGCCCGCGCGGGCAGATCCGGGTCGTATGGCCTGCAGGCGGCGATCGCCGCCGAGCACGGGAGGGCGCTGAGCCCGGGCAGCACGGACTGGGGCCGGATCGCCGCCCTGTACGGGCAGCTGTGCCGGCTGGCGCCCGGGCCGGTGGTCGAGCTGAACCGCGCGGTGGCCGTGGCGATGGCCTACGGGCCGGAGGCGGGTCTCAAGCTGATCGACGAGCTCGAGGCCGGCGGCGAGCTCGACGCCTACCACCATCTGCACGCCGCGCGAGCGGACATGCTGAGGCGGCTGGGGCGTACGGCCGCGGCGGCGGGCGCCTACCGGCGCGCCGTCGAGCTGGCGTCGAATCCAGTGGAGCGCGCGTTCCTGGAGCGACGGCTCGGTGAGGTGCAGCGGGCCTAGGTTGTTTCTGGCAAGAGATCGGCCGGCCTGGGCATTCGTCGCCCGCAAGGACAGCGGTGAGGGGGGCCGGCTCCGGATGCGCAGGGACGCACGGTGTCGGCTTGGTGTCGTCTCACGACATCAAGTCGTCCCTCTGCCGTCGTGGGGGCGGCGCGGCGGGTGCCGCGACTGCGTGTGCGGCGCTCGAGCGGCGCCGGAGGTGCCGTGACGGGGCGGCGCGGCGTGCCCTCAGCGGCGCCTGACCCGTACCGTCCGGCGCGTGACGGGCGACCGGTTGCCGGCCGGATCGGTCGCGCGGAGGCTCAGACGTACCGTGGGGCGGCGGCCGCGCCGGAGCGCGCGTCGCAGTATGCGCGCCTGCCTGCGCTTGAGTCCCGCCTTCAGCCGCAGGCGACGGCCCACCTGTGAGGCTCGCGCGACCCGCCGAGCACCGGCCAGGCGAAGCCGCCGCTTGCCCACCCTGAGAACGCCGGCCGCGGCAATGGTGCACGCCTCGTCACAGCCCGCGTAGGCGACGGCGCCGCCCAGCCTGAGGACCCGCTGGCGGCGGGGGACGCGAGTGCTCAGCCTGGGAGCCCGCGTGTCGGCCGGCGCGAGCGGCGGAGGCGGCGGCGCAATGGTGGGGGTCGGGTTGATCCGCAGGACCTTTCCCAGCAGCGAGCCCACGCTCTGCGCGTCGCCCTCGGGATCGCCCTGCCCGCCCCCGTCGCCGGTCGACAGATAGAGGTAGCCGTCCGGGCCGAACTGCAGCTGGCCGCCGTTGTGGTTGCCGGCGGCCGAGTGCTCGATGGTGAGCAGGTTTCGCCGTGTGGCCGGGTCGGCGCGGTTCGGATCGGCGGCCGACCGGCGCACCTCGTCCAGCGTGAGATCGCCGTCGTTGGCCGTGTAGAAGACGAAGACTCGCCCCGAGGTGGCGTAGTCGGGCGCGACCGCGACGGCGAGCAGGCCCTGCTCGCCGCCGGTTGCGACCAAGGCGTCGATATCGAGGAAGTCGTGCACCTGACCGCCGATACGCAGCCTCACGTGGCCGCCGAGCTCGGCGATGAAGAGCCTGTCGGGGTCTCCGGGCGGAGCGGCGACGGCGGCCGGCTCGGCGAAATTGCCCACCGGCTGCGCCATGAGCGTGTTCCCGCTCGCCGTCAGGAGCGACACAGGGCCCGCCTGTGAGGTCACGTAAAGCCGGCCCACGCCGTCTTCTCCGAACGACGTGAGCTGCGGGACGGACAGGCCCGTCTCCATCGGAGTGCCCGTGGCGCCCTGCCCCAGCCACCGGATCACCCCGCTGTAGCGGCCGAAGAGGTAGCGGCCCTGGAAGGCGCCCAGGGATGGGGTCCGAACGACATAGCCGCCGATCACCGGTTCGCCCGTCTCCGGATAGGTGTGCTGGGGCGGCCTGTGCCCCGGTGCGGTACAGCCGCCGGGCCCGGCCGCGTTTCCCTCGTGACAGTTCCAGCCCAGGTTGGCCCCGGCGCTCTGCGCGCGCGGCAGGTACGTGATCTCCTCCGCGACGCTCCCGCCGACGTCCCCGATGTAGATGTCCCCTGTCAGCCGGTCGAACGACCAGCGATACGGATTACGGAGCCCGTAGACGTACACCTCGGCTCGCGCCCCCGGGGTATTGACGAACGGGTTGTCCGGGGGGATCTGGTACGGAGCTTGGGCGGAGGCCGTCGGTGCCGCCACCCCGGCGACGGCGGCGAGCAACGCGATTACTCGCGCAGCTGCGAGATGAGGCACTCGCTCGGCTCCTTGTCCTCGCGCCAGCGCTGCAGCTTGGCGCCGTGCCGTATCCGGTTTCCCGTGATGTGGTCGAAGGCCACCTCGACCACTAGCTCGGGGCGGAGGCCCTCCCAGATGAGCTCCTCCTCGGACTTCCAGCGGCTCGGCTCTCCGTGGCCGCGCTCGCCCGTTCGGTAGGGCTCGAGCTTCTCCAGAAACTCGCGCTTCTGCTTGGCCCGGAAGCTCGAGGTGTGACCCACCACGTGCAGCTCACCGGCGTCGTCGTACATCCCGAGGATCAGCGAGCCGACCGTCCCCTCCTCCTTGCCGAAGCGGAACGCCACCACCACGGCATCCGCGGTGCGGACGCGCTTGATCTTGAGCATCCCGACGCGCTCGCCCGGGCGGTAGGGCGCCGCGCCCTCCTTGGCGATCACGCCCTCGCCCGTGCCGGCGAGCCACTTGCCCGCCGCGTCGAGCTCCGGGGTCGACTCGGTGAGCTCGACCGGATCGGCTACGACCGCGGCGAGCCGCTCGCGGCGCTCGTCGTAGGGGAGCTCGAGCAGGGTCTCGTCATCCTCCGCCAGCAGGTCGAACGCCACAAGCTGTGCCGGGGTCTCCTTCGCAAGCCGCTCCACGCGCGAGGCCGCCGGGTGTATGCGCTGGGAGAGCAGGTCGAACTCCTGGATCCCGTCCACCGTCACGACCATCTCGCCGTCGAGCACGAGCCGCGTGCCGGGCAACGCGAGCACCTGCTCGACGACGTCCGGGAAGTAGCGATTCATCGGCCGGCCGTTGCGGCTCTGGAGGTGCACGTCGTCAGCGTCGCGGAACACGATCGTGCGAAAGCCGTCCCACTTCGGCTCGTAGCGCCAGCCCTCTCCGTCCGGCAGGTCGCGGGCGGACTTCGCGAGTTGGGGCAGGACGGGAGGGGCTAGCGGAAGCTTCACGCACGGGCACGTTAGCGTGACGGCGATGAGGGTCGAAGACGCCCGCAGGCTGTGGGAGCAGGAAACCGTCTACCTGAACACCGCGAGCTACGGGCTACCACCCCGACCGGCCTGGGACGCACTGCAGGCCGCGCTCGGCGACTGGCGCGCGGGGCGCACGAGCTGGGAGCACTGGGGGGACTCGACCGAAGCCGCGCGGCGCTCGTTCGCACGCATGTGCTCTGTCCCGGTCGAGTGGGTGGCGATCGGAGCGAACGCGTCCACGATGGTGGGGCTCGTGGCGGCCGCCCTTCCAGACGGCTCGCGAGTGCTCTCGACGGAGGCGGAGTTCACCTCCGCGCTGTGGCCGTTCCTGGCCCAGGGACGCGGCATCGAGACCGACTGCGTGCCGGTCGGGCGGCTGGCCGAGGCGATCGATGCACACACCGACGCGGTCGCGTTCAGCGCGGTCCAGTCCTCGAATGGCGAGCTCGCCGATCTGGAGGGCGTGACCGCTGCGGCGGCGCATCACGGCGCGCTCACCGTGGTCGACGCGACCCAGGCGTGCGGCTGGCTCCCGATCGATGCCCGCCGGTTCGACGTGCTCGTCTGCTCCGGTTACAAGTGGCTGCTCGGGCCGCGCGGCACCGCCTTCATGACGGTGCGGCCCGAGGTGAGCGAGCGGCTCACACCCCACGGGGCCGGCTGGTACGCGGGGGACGACCCGCACGCCTCCTATTACGGGCCACCCCTGCGCCTGTCGAGCGAGGCGCGCCGATTCGACGTGAGCCCGGCGTGGTTCTCGTGGGTGGGAGCCGCGCCCGCGCTCGAGCTGCTCGTCGACATCGGCGTGGAGCAGATCAACGCGCACAACCTGCGGCTCGCCAATCTCTTCCGCGGCGGTCTCGGGTTGGAGCCCGGCGACTCGACGATCGTCGCGACGGAGGTCCCGGGCGTCGAGGAGCTCCTGCGGGGGTCAGGCGTCATGGCCGCCGGGCGAGCCGGCCTCCTGCGGACCTCGTGGCACCTCTACAACGACGAGGGCGATGTCGAGCGCGCGCTCGACGTGCTCAGCCGCGGCGCGGGGCGGCCGCCGGTCCGAGGATCCGCCTCAGCATGAAGTCGCCGAGGCGCGGCGAGATCCCGTTCGCGATCCGCAGCAGTCGCACGATCGGAGGATGGAAGAGCTCGCGCCGGTCCTCCTCCACCGCCACCACGACGCGCTCGCCCAGCGGGCCCGGCGGCGAGCGGCGGTCGCGTTGATACCACTCCGGCATGCGCTCCCATTCGTGGTCGTGCAGCGAGGTCTCGATCTCGCCCGGGAACACCGTCGTCACCGACACGCCCGTGCCGTCGAGCTCGTGGCGGAGCGCTTCGGCGAAGCCGCGCTGCGCCGCCTTCGTGCCGTTGTAGACGGCGGCGCCCGGAAAGCCGCGCAGGCCTCCGCCGGACGAGATGATGACCAAGTGGCCGCGGCCACGCTCGATCATGCGCGGCAGGGCGGCTCGCACGGTGTTGAGCGTGCCGACCCAGTTGACCGCGTTCATCTCCTCCGCCTTGTCGGCCGGGAGCTCGGCGAACGGCATGTAGTGGGTGAGCCCGGCGTTTGCCACCAGCACGTCCACGTCCCCGAACTCGGCGACCGCCTTGGCGATCGACTCGGCGTTTGACACGTCGCTCTCGAGCACCACGTGCCGGCTGCCCGAGAGCTCGGAGGCGAGGGCGTCGAGCGGCTCGCGTGTGCGGGCCACGAGGCCGATCGTGCACCCCCGTGCGGCGAAGGCGCGGGTGATCGCCGCGCCGATGCCGCGCGAGGCACCCGTCACGAGCACGCGGGTTCCCGGTCCGACCTGCACTGGAGCGCGCAGCATCCCAAACGGGGGCGCGATCCGGGTGGGTAGGATGGCCGCAATGTCCCACGAGCAAGTGACCGTCGCGGAGGAGGAGTACCTGCAGATCATCTACTGGCTGCAGGAAGCCGGGCTGCCGATCACGGGCGCGAACATCGCCCGCGCCATGCAGGTGTCGGCGCCGACGGTCCACGAGATGATCGGCCGTCTGGAGTCGGACGGCTACGTGACCCGCGCCGCCGACAAGTCGCTCGATTTCACCGACTCGGGCCGCGAGCAGGCCACTCAGATCGTTCGCCGCCATCGCTTGATCGAGCGCTTCCTGACCGACGTCTTCGACATTCCCTGGGACCAGGTCCACGAGGAGGCCGAGCGGCTCGAGCACTGGATGTCGCCGGTGGTCGAGGAGCGCATGCTCAAGGCGATCGGCGACGCTAAGACCTGCCCGCACGGGCACCCGATCTTCGAGGGCGAGCGCGAGGCCGGCGTGCCGCTCGCAGACGTCGAGGAGGGAGCGCAGGTGCGCGTGCTGCGCTTCGAGAACGAGGCCGAGGATCTGCTCCACTACCTGAAGGACACCGGCCTGCATCCAGGGCTCGAAGGAACGCTCTCACGCTCCGGCGACGACGAGGTCGTCCTCGAGGGGGCCGCGGGCACGCACGCGATCACCCGCAGTGTCGCCGAGACGGTCTCGGTGGTAGCCGACCCCTCGCCGCCGGCACGCACCGCCCTGCCCGACCAGCTCGTGCTGGGCAAGGAGCGCTACGGCCGCTGACCCGCGTCCCGTCGGGTCCCGGTGGGCACTTCTTCCGGAGTTGGTCTCCCTCGGCCGGGCCAGGGCTGGGGAAGGAGTGTGGGCCAGCGGCCGATGTGATTCTGGGCAAGCTCGGAATCCGGGGCAACCGTCCTGACTTTTGCGGCTCCTGGCCGTCAAAGTCAGGACTGTTCGCGTTTCCCACGACAGCCGCCGAACGATCTTCGATCACGCCCCGCCTGCCGCGGCCGACGAGCAACGCCTCCCCAGCCCCTACGTGAGACCGACCCGCCGGCCACCCGGCGAGTCTCGCGGCCTCAATACGCCGCCGGGGCGCGGCGCGCGCGCAGGTCGTAGTAGAGAAGAGTCGAGAAGAGGGCCACGAACGGGGCCGTCACCGACTCCGCGCAGATCGTGCCGACGAGCGACCAGATCGCGTCGTCCGTGTTCGCCGCGATCCCCGTGAACGGCGCGGTGATCAGGAGTGCCGGCAGCGCCGCGGCGAGGTTGATCATCACGACGAGCCCGAATGTGCGCCACCAGAAGCCGCTCACGACGTTGCCGGACTCACGGAGGGCGTCGACTGCGCGCGCGCCGTCGATCACCACCGCTTGCGGCACGAAGAACCAGCGCACCGCGAGATAGACGCCCGGGAGGATGAATAGGAGGAGGCCGGCTGCGATGCCGACCGCAGCGATCAGCACCGCGAAGAACAACGGCGTGAAGGCCTCGAATCCGGAGACGAACGCCTCGCCGGCGCCGGGCCTCCCGCCGGCCGCGATCGAGCGCAGCGCATGGATGCAGATGGCGGTGATGATCGGCATCACCACCAGGAAGCCGACCACGGTCGGGACGGCGGCCTCGGCGATCGTGGGCGTGCTGTCGTAGGGGCCGCTGAGCCGCTCGAGGCCGATCCCCTCCACGACCAGGTGCACCGGCACCACCACGGCGGCCGAGAGCAGGATGAAGACGCCGGCATGGCGGCCGTAGACCCGGAGCGAGTCGCGGAACAGGGCCGTGATGTCGCGCGGCTGCGCGAGCGTCAGCCGCGTCACGCAGCCGCCCCGGCCAGCTCTCGGTAGGCATCGGCCACGCGTGCGATGCCCTCCTCGATCTGGTCGGGTGGCACGGCCGAGTAGGCGAGCCGCAGGGAGCTCTCGCCGCCCTCGAGCAGGAAGTCGGTGCCCTTGACGAACGTGACTCCGCGTTCGCGGGCGCCCTCGAACAGGGCGTTGCCGTCGGTGCCCTCGGGCAGGTCGACCCAGAGGAAGTAGCCGCCCTCCGGGACTACGAAGTGAGCGTCGGGCAGGTGGCGGGAAAGCGCCTGGCAGGTGGCGTCGCGACGTTCGCGCAGGGCCTCCTTGACCGTCGCGATCGAGTGCTCGATGGCGCCCGAGTCACAGAACTCGGCCACGATCGCCTGGGCCACCATGTTCGGCGAGATGTAGGTCTCGGTGGCCTCCTTGCGGATCCCCGCGATGGCGTCCTTCGGCCCGACGAGATAGCCGACCCGGATGCCGGGGCAGATCGTCTTCGAGAACGAGGAGGCGTAGATGACGTTCCCGTCCGCGCCGCCAAGCTCGAGCATGGTCGGGTGCTGCTCACCCTCGAAGCGCAGCTCGACGTACGGGTCGTCCTCGAAGATCGTGAAGTCGTATTCGCCCGAGAGCTCGAGGAGGCGCCGGCGCTTGTCGAGTGAGAGCGTGCAGCCGGCCGGGTTCTGGAAGTTGGGGATGATGTGTGCGAGCCGCGGACGGGCGCCGGCCTGGAGCTCGCCGGCGAGCGCATCGACGTCGATCCCGTCCGCCTCGAGCGGGATCGCGACGATCTCCGCACCCAGCTTGCGCAGAGCCAGCAGCGTGCGGTCGTACGTTGGCGCCTCCACCACCACCACGTCACCAGGCGCGACGAGCTGCGAGAACAGGAAGGCATCCGCCTGCATCGAGCCGTTCGTGGCGATGATGCGGTCGGGTGCCACCCCGTGCTTCTTCGAGAGCCACTCCAGGAGGCGCGTGTAGCCAGGCGACGTGCCGTAGGCGGTCATCCCGCCGGGATCGCGCTCGAAGGCGCGGTCCGCGGCCGCCCGGAGAGCGTCGACCGCGACGATATCGAGCGAGGGCGCGCCCCGCGCCAGCGAGATGTTGGTCAGCTCCGCCACGCGATCCGCCACGATACCGAGGGAGTCGAAGGCAGGGTGGCGTCGAGATGAAGCGCAGCCAGGCGGCTGCTCAATCACCGGCGTGAGCGAGAGTACCTCCGCACCACGTAGTACGCCTTGCGCGGCCTGCCGTCGGGATCGACGAGCCCGGAGTCGAAGCGGGCGCCGGGCTGGGCGCCGAACCAGTTGTAGACGAACACACCGCTGATCCTCGAGC
>Ga0081538_10001946_pt1 | contig 20688 bp, 18 predicted proteins | sample TabmetS5T2R1_FD_71022 | JGI IMG/M metagenome (GOLD analysis project Ga0081538, IMG submission 71022) | Tabebuia heterophylla rhizosphere microbial communities from the University of Puerto Rico - S5T2R1 | ecosystem: Host-associated > Plants > Roots > Rhizosphere ...
GAGCAGCTCTGGGGTTGTTGCTGGGTCCGGGTAGTGGACCCGGACCAGGTTGACGACCTCGGCGACGGTGAGGTTGTCGGGAAACCCGGCCATCTGAGGGGTGGCCCCGACCGACCGGCGGGTCGCAGGCAGGCTCGGGTCGCGGCCGAACAGCCTGGCCGAGCCGGCGTCGGGGCGCCGCTGGCCGAGCAGGATGCTGACCGCTGTGGTCTTCCCGGCCCCGTTGGGGCCCAGCAGCGCCACCAGCTCACCCGGTCGGACCTGGAGGTCGACGCCCCACAGGGCCTGGGTCTTCCCGTAGCGTTTGTGGACCTCCCGCAGCTCGGCCACCGTCTGGGCGCCCACGCCGTCGTTGCTCAGCTCCATCACGTCCTCTCCCCGCCGATGCGCGACAGGGCCAGCGTGGCGGCGGTTGGTCTCCAGGGCATCGGCCGCGGTGCTAGCCCCTCTCCCTCTGGGGAATGAATCCTGTGGGGTGGCGATCATCAGCCAGGGGGATGCGGGTCGCGTTGGCGGCGGTTAGCGTTGGGCTGTGGACCGATTGAGCACCGTCCGGGCCTGGCTGTCGCGACTGGACCCGCTGCTGGCCGACGGGCTGGTGGCACTGGTCGCGGCCGGGCTGGCCCTGGCCCAATTGCAGGGGCAGCCCGACCCGTCCGACCGTGGCGCCCTCAACACCGGGTTGGTGCTGCTGCAGACTCTTCCGCTGGTGGTGCGCCGGCGATGGCCGTTCACTGTGTTCGCCGTCGCCGCCGGGTCGCTGGCGATCCAGGGAACCGGGGGGCTCTACAGTCCCACCTTTGCCTTGCTGGCGTTCAACCTCGCCGTATACTCGCTGGCCGTCTACGGCGACCGCCGGTCGGCCATCGGCGGCGTGCTGGTCTGGACCGGGCTGCTGACCGTGCACCTGGTCTGGTTCGTCGCCACGACCTGGCCGCGGGTGGCGGTCGCCGACCTCTACGACCTGTTCAACGACTGGGTGCTCCTGGCCGCCGCCTGGGTCCTGGGTCAGGGTGTCCGCCAGCGGCGGGCCCATGCCGCCGAGCTGGAGGACCGGGCCGACCGCCTGGAGCGAGAACGGGAGGAGAAGGCCCGGCAGGCGGTGATCCAAGAACGCCTTCGGATCGGCCGCGAGCTGCACGACGTGGTCGCCCACAGCCTGAGCGTGATCGGGGTCCAGGCCGGGGCGGCCCGGATGGTGCTGGACGCCGACTCCAACCCCGCCCAGGCCCGAGCGGCGGTGGCCGCCATCGAGACCACCGCCGCCCGGGCCATGGCCGAGATGCGCCGCGCCCTTGGCATCCTCCGCGACAGCGAGCGGTCCGAGGCGACCCTGGCCCCCCTGCCCGGCCTCAGCCAGCTCCCCTCCCTCCTGGAGCAGATGCGAATGGCGGGGCTGCCCGTGGACCTAACCGTGCAAGGCAGCCCGCGGGCCCTCCCCGCCAGCATCGACCTGTCGGCCTACCGGATCGTGCAGGAGGCCCTGACCAATGCGCTCAAGCACGCTCGGGCGAGCCACGCCCGGGTCATGGTCTGCTACCGAACCCACGACATCACCGTCGAGGTGACCGACGACGGCCGGGCGTCGTCACCCGCCGCGGCCCGCTCCCACGGAGCCGGCACCATTGGCATGCAGGAGCGAGTGGCCCTGTTCGGAGGCAACCTGCGGATCGGTCCCCGACCGCAGGGAGGCTATGTCGTCCGGGCCTGCCTCCCGGTCAGCGGCGAGGAGCCATGACCGTCCGCGTGCTGCTGGCCGACGACCAGGAGCTGGTCCGGACGGGGTTCCGGATGATCCTTGAGACCCAGGCCGACCTCGAGGTCGTGGGCGACGCCAGCGACGGCGTCGAGGCCGTCGCCGCCACCCGGCGGCTCCAGCCGGACGTGGTGCTCATGGACATCCGGATGCCGAACCTGGATGGGCTCCAGGCCACCACCCAAATCATGGCCGGGCGATCGGCCTCCCGAGTCCTGATCCTCACCACCTTCGATCTGGACGAGTACGTGTACCAGGCCCTCACGGCGGGGGCGAGTGGCTTCCTGCTCAAGAACGCCCCACCCGAACAGCTCATCGGCGCAGTCCGCGTGGTCGCCGCCGGGGACGCGCTGCTCGCTCCCTCGATCACCCGCCGGGTCGTCGAGCAGTTCGTCCGGCTCCCGCCGCCCGGCGCCACCAACGCGATCGCCGGGCTCACCGACCGCGAGCAGGAGGTCCTCAAGCTCATCGCCAGAGGCCTGTCCAACGGCGAGATCGCCGCCGAGCTGTACGTCAGCGCCGCCACAGTCAAGAGCCACGTGGCCCACCTGCTGGCCAAGCTGCAACTCCGGGACCGGGTCCAGGCCGTGGTGTTCGCCTACGAGTCCGGCCTCGTCCGCCCGGGCGTCAGGTGAACTCCTGGTCCACGCCCAGCCACACCACCGTACCGGACCCGTGGGCCTCACTTCCCCGATGTGAGGCCGCCGCTCGGCGGAGTTCATCACTGCGGCGGAGGCGAATCAGCACCACGGCCGATGTCCCCGGGGCCGGACGTCATCAGGCTATCGGGAGCCGCTCCCCCTTGACGCGTAAGCCAGAGGGAAATCGTTGTCCGCTCCTGGCGTGCAGCCGCAGAGTCCTCCCCGGGTCCGCTCGACAGCGAAGGACAGGAGAATGATCAAGAAGCCCACGACAGCTGGCCCGCTGGGATCCGGTCCAGCCGCAGCGACGAGGATCTCAGCTGGCACGCGATCCTGCACACCATCGCCCCGCCACTGTCGTTGCTGTCGCTGATCGTGGCGTGCTTTGTCTTCGTCCGCCGATTCGCCGCCCGCAGCCGGCGGGGCTGGGCGGCGTACTCCGCGGCCACCGGCGTGGCGCTGCTCGGCATCTTGGCCTGGCCCAGCCGGGACTCGGCCAGCGTGCAGCTGGCGATCGCGGTGGCGGTCGGCTTTGGCTGGGCAGCGGCGGTGGCGGCACACCTCCTGGCCGAGGTTTCCGCATCTCGTGAACCGGCAGTGCCCGAACGAGGATTGGAGGAATGCACATGAGAAAGCTCGTTGCCGGCCTGTTCATGTCCCTGGACGGGGTCGTGGAGTCGCCGGAGCGGTGGCAGTCCCCCTACTTCAACGACGAGATGGGCCACGCGGTCCAAGCGCAGATGGCTGAAGCCGACACCCTGCTGCTGGGCCGGCGGACCTACCAGGAGTTCGCCAACTTCTGGCCCAACCAGTCCGGCGGCACGCCGTTCGCCGACCAGATGAACTCGACCCCCAAGGTCGTCGTTTCCAGCACCCTCACCGGCGTCGAGTGGCAGAACTCGACCCTGCTCAAGGGTGAGGTCACTCAGGAGCTCACTCGGCTGAAGCAACAGCCAGGCAAGAGCATCACCATCACGGGGAGCGGAACCCTGGTTCGGTCGCTGCTGCAGGTGAACTTGATCGATGAGCTTGGGCTCATGGTCTGCCCCATTCTGGTCGGAAGTGGGAGGCACCTGTTCGAGGGCGGCGGCCATCCCAATTCGCTCAGGCTCGTGGACGCGACGAGGTTCAGCACCGGCGTCATGGCGCTCAAGTACGCGCCGGCAGACCAGTAGGCGCCAACGCTCAGGCCCGCGCCGCAGAGTTCGCCGTCGACGCGTGGCACCGAACCGGGAGGAGTCCCCGATGCAGACCGTGACGTCCATGGCCGCGGCCCGCTGAGCCATGCGCGTGAGGCGGTGGCTGCTGGTCGGGATCCTTGTGGTGGTGGTGGTGGTGCTGGCCGGGGCCGGGTGGGTGGGGTTGGTGGCTGCGACCTCCTGGTCCCAGCTGGCTCGGGCGGTGGTCTGGGGCGAGTCCGACGTCGGGGACCACCGGCGGTTCCCGGCCCGCCGGATCGCGGCCGGGCCGGACCGGTCCAGCTTCACCCGCCTGGCCGGTAGCGGCCGGGTCCCCCCGGCGGCGGTCCGGACGGTCACCGTGCAGGAGGGTGACCGGCGGGTGGAGCGCGATCTCGAGCAGTTCCTGGCCGCCAGCGACACCACCGCGTTCCTGATCGTCCGGGGCGACACCCTGGTGTACGAGGGCTACTTCAACGGGGCCGGCCACGACACCGTCCAGACCTCGATGTCGGTGGCCAAGTCGGTGCTGTCGGCCCTGGTCGGGATCGCCATCGGCGAAGGCCGGATCGGCTCGGTCGACGACCCGATCACCCGCTACGTGCCCGAGCTGGCCGAGCGCGACCGGCGCTTCGGCAAGGTCACCCTGCGCCATCTGCTGACCATGACCTCCGGGCTCCGGTACGAGGAGGACGGCGGCCCCTGGGGCGACGACACGGCCACCTACTACGCGCCAAACCTACGCTCGCTGGCCCTGCACGAGACCGAGGTGGTGGAGGCGCCGGGCCGCCGCTTCCACTACAACAACTTCAATCCGCTGCTGGTCGGGCTGGCCCTTGAGCGGGCCACCGGCACCCCGGTCTCGGCCTACCTGGAGGCCAGGCTGTGGCGGCCGCTGGGGATGGAGGCCGACGGCTCCTGGAGCCTGGACAGCGACGCCAGCGGGTTCGAGAAGATGGAGAGCGGGCTGAACGCCCGGGCGGCCGACTTCGCCAGGTTCGGGCTGCTGTTCGCCCGCGACGGCGCCTGGCGGGGCCGCCAGCTGGTGCCGAGGGCCTGGGTGCGGGACCCGGCCCTGGTCCCGACCCGCGTCGGCCAGGCGCCCACCGGCTCCTACCAGTACTTCTGGTGGGTCCAGGAGCAGCGCCGGCCCCCCGCCCGGTTCGCCAGGGGCAAGTACGGCCAGCACATCTACGTGGTGCCGGCCAGCGACCTGGTCCTTGTCCGCTTCGGCCGGGACACCGGCTATCCGTTCTGGCCGGAGCTGCTCGACGACCTGGCCAGGCGGCTCGACGAGGCGGCCCCGGCCACGACGACCCGGCCTTGACGGGTGTTGGGAGGCGACGGTGGAAGACGGCGGAGGACGGCGCTGGCGCGACCGGGAGGCGGTGCTCGGCGGGCTGCTGCTGCTCCTCGGGGTGCTGGTCCTGGCCGGCCAGGCCCTCGAGCTGGAGCTGGGAGAGGTCGGCTGGCCGTTGTTCGTGATCCTGCCCGGCCTCGGCCTGCTGGGGCTCGGCCTGACCTGGGCCGGCCGGCCGGGCGAGGTCCTGGCCATGGCCGGGGGCGTCGTCACGATGGTCGGCCTGGTGCTGCTGGTCCAGCACACCACCGACCGGTTCGAGACCTGGGCGTATGCCTGGACCCTCCTGGTCGTCGGCGCCGGGATCGGCCGGTGGCTGGCCGGGATCAGCCGCGGCCGCCGGGACCTCGCCGCCGGCGGCGGCTGGCTGATCGCCACCGGCCTGGCCGCCTTCCTGGTCTTCGCGGTGCTGTTCGAGGCCGTCATCGGCATCGGCGGCCGCAGCCCCGGAGGGGCCGGCCGCTACACCCTCGCGGTCCTGCTGATCCTTGCCGGCCTGGTCCTGCTCGGCCGCCGCCTGCTGACGACCAGGCGGCCGTGAGGGCCGCTATCTGGCCCGGCGGCGTGCCGCCGGCCGGATGGCCTGCCAGGCCGCGAGCAGGATCACCGCGCCGATGATCGACCCGATGATGCCGCTGGGCCGCAGGGCCAGCCCGTCGCCGCTGAGCAGGCTGATCAGCAGCCCTCCCACGAACGACCCGGCCAGGCCGACGACCAGCAGCTCGGCCCAGTTGACGGGCTGGTTGCGGGCCAGCAGCAGATGCGCGATCCAGCCGGCGAACATGCCCCACACAAGGATGAACAACAGGATCATGGACGGCTCCTCCCGAACCGGTCGATCAGCAGCCCGTGACGCAGGCCCCGGTCGCTCACCGTCAGGGTCTGCTGTCCCAGCTTCTCCATGACCGTCCGGACGATGCACGCGCCGGCCAGGATGACGTCGGCCCGCTTGGGCTGGAGGCCGACGGTCTCGCGGCGGGCGTCGGCGTCGCGCGACCGGTAGTGCTCGATCTGGCGGTCGACCTCGGCCCGGTCGAGGACCGCGCCCTGGACGGCGTCGGGGTCGTAGGTGGCCAGGCCGAGCTTGACGGCGGTGAGGTTCGTCACCGCGCCGCCCATCGCCACCAGGGCGTCCGGCGGCGGGCGGCCGTCGATGCGGGCGAGGTCGGCGGAGATCGCCGCCATGGCGTCGCCCAGCACCTCGGGTGCCACGACGCCGGCAAGGCCGAAGCGCTCGGTGTAGCGCACGGCGCCGACGTTCACGCTGAAGTGCTCGTCGACGCGCTCGCCCTGCCCGAAGGTGAACTGGGTGCTGCCGCCACCGGTGTCGAACACGGCCAGCGACCCCTCGCCAACGCCCAGCTCGGCCCGCACCGCGAGATAGGCGAGCCGGCCCTCCTCCACGCCCTCGATCACCTCGACGGCGATGCCGGTGCGGGACTGGATCACCGCGACGACGTCGTCGCGGTTCCGGGCGATCCGCAGTCCCGCCGTGCCGGCCGCGGCGGTCGCCCGCACCCCGTGGCGACTCGCCTCCTCGACCATGCCGGCGATCGCGGCCAGCGTCCGCTCCAGCGGTTCGGGCGAGATCGTCCCCCGCTCCTGGAGCTTCTCGCCGAGACGGGTCATCTCGGCCCGGTCGACGATGGTGTGCCACCGCCCGGTGGCGTCGCGCTCGGCGATGTGGAACTTGATCGAGTTCGTCCCGACGTCGATCACCGCATAGCGGCGGGGCCCGGCGTCGACGAGGGCGGCCAGCCCCAGCGGATAGCTCGTGTTCACCTCGCCCTCGAGGCCGAGGCTGCGGACGGCGGCGACGACCGCGGCGGCGTCCTCCGACTCGACCGCGACCGTCCGCGTGCCCCGGCCCTCCGCCTCCACGTCGGACAGCTCGGCCATGCAGCCGCCGATGGTGTAGCGGACGCGCCGCTTGTGGACCCTGACCGGCCGCACCCCGCCGCCCGGCTCGACCAGCTCGGCGAGGAGCTGGTCGAGCGTGTAGACGTCCCGGCCGAGCCGAGGCGGGGCGACACCAAGGGCGTCGAACATGTTGGAGATCTCGGTCGCCGGCACCGGGAAGCCGTGCTTCAGCACCGGCTCCCACCGCTCCAGGCCGTCGGCGTCGACCTCCCGGAGCAGCTTGATGTCCAGCAGGCCGTCGCGGACCTTGACGTTGGCGCGGGTGGCGGCGAGGAGGTAGAGCTCGTCGCTCTCCACGACCGCTCCCGGGCCCGGCGCGGCAAGAGCCTGCTCCGCCGAGGCGAGGCCGTCACCGAAGACGCGCCATTCCCAACGGGGGACGATCGTTGCCATGGCTGCACCCCCCGGACGTGGGGCCACCGAACTGCCGTCTCCGACATGCTAACCCGGCGAACCGCCAGGTTTCGCCGGGTTCCGCCCTCAGGTGGCGCCGTGCGCGCAGGTCAGCGGTCGTCCACGCAGACCCATCCCCGCTTCGGGAGGGCGATGAGCTGCCGGCAGGACGGGTCGAGGGCGGGCGCCGGGACGGACAGTTCGGGGACGCCCGGCACCGGTCCGGACGCCGTCGTGGGCCCGGCGACGCTGACCACGCCTCCGACCAGGGCGGAGACCATGGCCGCGACGATGACCACGCGGCGCCAGACCTCCCCGGGGAGCTCCGCGGTTGCTGCCGTTGGCTCCATGCCGACCCCCTTCCCTCGCGCTCCAGGCTAGGTCCTGTGGAGCGGCGAGGAATCGGGGGAAACCCTCTGCGCGAGCCGGCGGGTGAGCTCGGTGCGCGAGCGGACCCCGAGCTTGTGGAAGATCCGTGACAGGTTGGCCTCGACGGTCTTCACGGAGATGAACAGGGCGTCGGCGACCTCGCGGTTCTTCTTCCCCTCGCCGACCAGCTCGGCGATCCGTTGCTCGGTGGGGGTGAGCTCGCTGGACGGCGGCGCCGGACCGCCGACACGGGCGAGGCCGTCTCGGGCCCGCCGCGCCCACAGCGGCGCACCGAGGGCCTGGAAGAGGCCGAGCGCCTGTTCCAGGCTGGAGCGGGCGGCTCGCTTCTGCTTGGCCCTGCGCTCCACCTCGCCCTGCACCAGCAGGGTCCGGGCGAGCTCGAAGGGCTGCGGCACCCGCCGGTGCTCCGCCACGGCCTGCGCGAGGGCCGAGCGGGCCGCCGGGAGGTCGCCCCGGGCGGCGGTGAGCAGCCCACGGCCCCGCCCGGCGGTGGCGATGGCCCACGGCCGGCCGAGGGCTCGTCCCTGCCGCTCCAGACGGTCGATGAGCCCCTCGGCCTCGTCCAGCCTTCCCACGGCGATCAGGGCCTCGATCGCGTCCGGAAGGCATGGGACGATGCCGGGCTCCGGGGACCCCATCGCATCCAGGAACGCCAGCACCGGCTCGAGTCGCCCCACGGCCGCAGCGGGGTTGGACAGGGAGAGCTCGACGAGCCCGAGCACCGCCCGGTGGCAGCTCGCGTCGAGCAGGTCCTCGTCCCGCAGGGACAGGCGAAGCCCTTCCTCGGCGACCGAACGGGCCGCGTCCACCTCGCCCCTGAGCGCCGTCACCAGCGCCCTGGGGAACAGCGTGTGGCCCTGGCCCAGCATCCATCCCGCCTCGACGTCGATCTCGTAGGCCTCCTGGGCGTACCCGGCGGCGAGGTCCCACCTCCCGGCCCGGCATTCGACCTCGGCCAGATAGGTGAGGAGCTCGGCCCGGACGACGTACCGCCCCAGCCGCTCGTACCCGGTCAGCTCCTGGTGGAGGACCTGCCGCGCGGCGTCCAGCTCGCCCGCCCACAGCAGCTGGAGGCCCTGGCAGGTCCGGGACGCGGTGAAGAGGGTTGTCCGGCCCTCGCCCATCGCCAGGTCCTCCAGCCGCACGGCCTCGGACATGAGATCTTGCCCGGGCCGGCCTGTCAGGAACTCGACCATGGCGAAGGTGGACAGCGACTCGGCCCGGATGGCGGGATCGGTGGCCCGCCGCGCCCACTGCCTGGACGCGCCGGCGTGGGCCGCGGCGAAGGCGAGGTCGCCGCGGTAGATCCCCACCCAGGCGAGGTGCTCGTGGGCCGCGGCGCCGACCGCGGCGTCGTCCCCGGCCTCCTCCAGGGCCTGCTCGGCCAGTCCCTGGACACGGGGCAGGTCGAGCCAGCTGACGGAGGCCTGGTAGAAGAGGAGCCGGGCCCGGTCCCGGCCGGGACGGGCCGTGGCGATCGCCTCCTCCAGCAGGGCCGTCGCGCGGGTCGCGTCGCCGGCGTCGAAGTGGTAGCCGGCCGCCTCGACGGTTCGGCCGAGGAGCCCGGCGCCGTCCTCGGGCGGGGTCAGCTTCCGGGCCAGCTCCAGCAGCTCGGCGGCGGCGTCCGGGGCTCCCCCCCGGCGGGCGTGCCGGCCCGCCTCCTCCAGGGCCCTTGCCACCTCGCGGTCCGGTCCGTCGGCGGCCAGGGCCAGGTGCCGCGCCCGCTCCTCCGGGTCGGCGACCAGCTCGGCCAGGCGGCGATGCACGGTTCGCCGCGCCCGCGGCGTGGCCATGGCGTGGACGGTCGACCCCAGGAGCGGGTGGGTGAACCCGAGCCGCCCGCCGGCTCGCCGCAGGACGCCCGCCTCCTCGGCCCGCCTCAGGCCGGCCGACGCCCGGTCCGGTCGCGCCGACGCCGCGACGACCAGCTCCTCCGTCGGGCGGGCCGCGGCCGCCACGACCAGGAGCCCGTCGGCGGCGCTCGACGGCAGCGCGGCAAGCCGTGTCCGCAGCAGCGCCTGCAGATCCTCCGGGACGGGGAGCGGTTCCCCGGGCGCCGGCCGGGCGCCCTGACCGGTGAGGGCCCTGGCGATCTCGAGCGCGAACAGCGGGTTGCCCTCCGAGATCCGGTGCAGCCGCAGCAGGACGGGACGCGTGAGGTCCCCGCCGGTGCGAGCTCGCAGGAGGCGGGTCATCGCCTCCTCGGCCAACGGCCCGATGGGCACCCGGTGCAGGCTCGGCGGCGGACCCGCCTGCACCAGGCCGAGCGGGTCGCCGCCGGAACCGGCGCGCAGCGCCACCAGGAACCGGATCGGCGCATCCTCGAGCCGACGGACCACGAACGCCAGCACCCTGGCCGAGGGCGCGTCCAGCCACTGGACGTCGTCGATCGCGACGACCACCGGCCCGGCCGCGGCCAGGGCGCGCAGCACCCCCAGCGACGCGACCGACACCGCCCGCTGGTCCGGTGGAGCGCCCTCGACCTCCGCCCGGAGGAGGGCCGCGTCCAGCGCGCGCTGCTGCGGGGCGGGCAGATCGGGCAGCTCGAAGTCGAAGAGGTCGCCGAGCGCCGCGTACGAGAGCCGGGCCTCCGACTCGGCCGCGCGGCAGGACAGCACCCGATGCCCTCGCGCCCGCGCCAGGGACACTCCCGCGTGCCACAGCGTCGTCTTGCCGATCCCGGCCGCTCCCTCGAGCAGCAGAGCCTCGGCTCCCCCCGGCGCCGACCCGAGAAAGGACCCCACCTGGGCGAGCTCCCCCTCCCGCCCGAGGATCCCCCGACCCGGCTCGTCCATCCGACCCCCGCCCCCGCCAGCAGCTCCGATCCTATGGCCGAACCGCCGTCGTGACCAGAGCAACCACCCATCCACCGAGGCTATTGCGGCGACGGCTTCTGGCCGGAACGAGCCGGAGTGAGCTGGGGATCGGCGCCGGGGGCGGTCTGCTCCGACAGCGGGATCGCGTTCTTGAGGGTGCTCTGCGCCCACCGCTCGCTGAACCCGGCGAAGAAGGCGATGGCGGCGTAGTAGTACAGGTCGGCGTCGGCGTCCTCCGGGACCTCGAGCGGCAGCAACCCGGCGCGATCGAGGGCGAAGACGATGAGACCGAACACCGTGCCGATGAACGGGCGGACCGCTCCCAGGATGGCCAGCGTCAGCGACGCCCGCTTCCCTCGCTGGAAGGCGATGATCGCGTTGCTGGGAGAGAACCGGCCGAAGGTGATCCGCCACATCACGCTGATGGTGGCGCCGATGCTTCCCGCCAGTCCCACCGTCAGCAGGTACTTGTAGGTGGCGTCGAAGTTCCCGCTGTGGTCGAGCAGGTTCGCCAGCACGACGGCGGCCGCGCCCAGCGCGATCACCGCCCCGAGCATCCCGTTGAAGTAGGTCCGTTCGGCCCGCCGGTGGATGATGTTGTCGAGGTCCTGCTCGGCGCGCGCGCACTCCCGCTGCAGGAACCGTAGGACCTGCGCCCGCTCGCGCTTGGCGACGTCCTTGTCGGCGGGCTCGGCCGGAACGGACCGGTCGAGGTCCAGGCTCGACAGGCAGTAGGAGATCACCGTGAACACCGATTCCATGATCGTCCGGTAGTCCTCCCGTTGCAGGACGTGTCGCGCCTTGATGTGGACGCCGGTCAGCCGGACGAGCAGGTCGATGAAGTCTCCGTCGTTCGCGCCCGCCGGCTTGAACTGCACGTAGAGGTCGTCGTTGGCCGTCATGATGACGGCGGCGTCGATGTGGCTCGCGAAGTAGTAGCGGAGGATGCCGTTGTGCGGGCGCTTCGTCCTGGGGCACATGTGGGCGTCGGCGAAGCTGCGCAGCAGCGGTGCGAAATAGGTCGCGTGGACCTGGCGGTCATCGCCGTCGTCGTTCGCCGGCCGCCGCCCGAACGCGGCGGCGACGACCTGCTCGAAGGTGACGACGTTCCTCCGGATCGCTTCGGCGTATTCCTCGGCGAGCGGTGATCGGCGTGCCGCCGCGTTCTCAGGAGACAGCGGCACCGGAGATTTCGGCTTGCCGTTCTCTGCTGTCGTGACGCTCATGCTGCCCCCCGTTCCGGCCCGGGAGATCGTCACCGATTCCTGAACCAGGCCGTTGCGGTGACGGTACGCCAGCCGCGTTCCCGGGTCAGTGCCACCAGGCACAACCGTCGGTGCGGTTGGGCACAGCGCGCTGTGCGGCCGCGCACACCGGGTCGCGGTTCGTCGCCGTTGGCACATCTGAGCATTTCTGTCACGCTGTCATATCGGGCATTTCCGCCGGTTTGGGGGGCCGACATTGGCCGAGCCGCCAGCACCAACCTCCTCGCCAGCGTTGGCGTTGGCGGCGCTGCCGCTGTTCGGCGGGGTCCCGTCCGAGGCTCGCACCGCCTTCGCCGACCAGGGGCGGCGGCACGGGTATCGGGCCGGGACGGTCCTGTTCCTCCAGGGCGACCCGCCCGACGACGTGTACTGCATCCTCTCCGGTCGCATCGAGATCACCTCGGCCGCGGCCGACGGCAGGACCCGGCTCCTGGCCATCGCCGCCCCAGGCGACCTTCTCGGCGAGCTGGGTGTCCTGGGCCGGATGCCGCGCTCGGGCACGGCGACCTGCGTGGCCGACACCACGGCGTGGGTCGTCGAGGGCCGGCGCTTCGTCCGTTTCCTGACCGATCAGCCGTCGGCGGCGCTGGCGCTGCTGTCGATCCTGGCCCGGCAGGTGGTCACCCAGGACGGGCTGGTCGACGACCTGCTGTTCCTGGACCTCAAGGGCCGGGTCGCGAAACGGCTGCTCGGCCTGGCGACCAGCTCCTGGGAGCGGCCGCCGGCCGACGGTGCCGTCGTCGACTGGGGTCTCCCTCAGGCGGACCTCGCGTCCCTCTGCGGCGGAACCCGGGCCAGTGTCAACCGCGTCCTCGCCGACCTCGACCGCCGGGGGCTGATCGCCCGCTCGCACCGCCGGTACGTCCTGCGGGACGTCGAGCGCCTCCGCCGCCTGGCCGGACTGTAGGTCTGTGACGCTTCACCCTTTGTGGGTGATGTGCCGTGACGCCCAAGTGAGGACCATGGCCACGCTCGTCTCGTGGAAGGAGCCGCATGTGACCGTTCCTCCCTACAGCACCGGGAACTACGAGGACGGTGCCCGGCCGGCCCGGTCGGTGGACGCCGGGCGCCTGTGGACCGGTGGTGTGGCCACCGCGCTCGTGGCCGCGCTGGTCACGCTGGTCGGTGTCCTGATCGCCCGTGGCCTGTTCGACGTGCCGGTGCTCGCCCCCACCAACGAGGGCACCCTCGGCAACGCCAGCACCCTCCGGCTGGCCCTGTTCGCCGCCCTGGCCGCCCTGCTGGCCACCGGGCTGCTGCACCTGCTGCTGCTGAGCACCCCGCAGCCCCGCCAGTTCTTCACCTGGATCATCACCCTGGCCACCCTGGCCGCCGCGCTGATCCCGTTCCTCACCTCCGCCGACCTGGACGAGAAGATCGCCACCTCGGCGATCACCCTGGTCGTCGGGCTGGCGATCGGCTCGCTGCTGTCGGGCGTCGCCCGCAGCGCCACCCGCATCCGCCGCTAGCGAACCTGACCGAACGCGGCGTCGGCGGCGGCGGCGAACGCGGCCATGGAGGGGAACTCCAGGTCGTAGGTCCAGGCCTCGGAGGGCTCGGGGGTGGCGCCCCAGCCGGGGCGGTCGTGGCGGCGGTTGATCCACACCGAGCGGAGACCGGCCGCGCGGGCCGGGACGTGGTCGTGGAACAGGCTCTGGGCGACGTGGAGGAGCTGGCCGCGGGCGACGCCCAGGTCGTCGATGGTTCGGAACAGGGCCTGGAAGTGGTTGCCGGCGGGCTTGTAGGCGCCAACGTCCTCGGCGGTGATGACGGCCGCGAAGCGGCCGCCCAGCCGACGGTTGCTGGCGGCGAAGCCGTCGCGGTGGACGTTGGACACGATGATCAGCCGGTAGTGGGCGGCCAGCGAGCCAAGGGCGGCGGCCGAGTCGGGGAAGGCCGGCCAGTCGGGCACCGAGTCCCCCAGCCGCCGCGCCCAGGCGTCGTCGACGGGGCGGCCCAGCGCCTCCCCGGTGCGGCGGAAGGCGGCGGCGAGCACGTCGGGGTAGCGTGCCGTTGGCCGGTCGCGCTCGACCGCCGCCTCGTGGTCGCCGTAGGCGGCCAGGAGCTGCTCGTCGTCGAGGTCGAGCCCGGCCTCCCGGCCCCAGGGGCCGAGCACGGCGGCGATGCCGGTCTCCCAGTCGATCAGGGTGCCGTAGCAGTCGAAGCTGAGGACCTTGAAGTCGGTGAGGTCCATCTCGATCCCTCCCGGGGGCGGTCCGCGTCCGAGCCGATTCTTTCCCGCCCGGGACGTGTGTCGCGCGTCACGGCCGATTCGTGACGCGCGTCACTGACATCACCCCCGGGTGGAACGTTCACTTCACGGGTAGCCGTGCCGTGGGGGTGCCGCCGTGACCTTTCGCATGACCTCCTTCTGACGCCTGCCCTTCTTGTCGGACGATCTGACCTTGGGGGGCTTGCTGCCATGGCCAGAACCTCATTGGGAACGTGGGAGGAGCGCCTGGAGGAGCTCCGCCGCCAGGCCGACCCGGAGATGGACCAGCTGGTCCACCGCTACTACCAGGACCATCAGGAGCTGGAGGACGTCCGCAGCCTGGTCCTCCAGATGCTCTCCGAGCTCGGCCAGGCCAAGCGCAACCCGGCCGCCGAGCCCGCCACCACCGCCGGCCAGGCCGGGGACCGCCTGTCGGCGCTGCTCGACCCGCCGCCCCTGCCGCCCTGGGCCACCGACGAGGCGCGGATCACGCGGGGCCAGGCCGTGTTCGCCGACCGGGGGCTGTACCAGTCGGCGGCGCTGTTCTTCGCCTCGCTCCCGATGGCGTACGCCTCCGACGACGGCGGCGCGGCGGCCCTGGTCCGCGTGTCGGACCTGGCCACCGACAACCTGACCCGGCGGGTGGCCGAGACCGGCCAGATGCTGATCGACGTGATGGGCGTGCGCGGCCCGGACGCCCTGCAGCGGGGCGGGGTCGGGTACGCGACCGCGATCGGGCTGCGGCTCCTGCACGCCTGCGTCCGGGTGATCCTGCTCGACCCCGACACCGAGGCCAACGAGCGGGCGCCGTGGCCGGCCGAGCGGTTCGGGCCGCCCGTCAACCAGAAGCTGCTGCTGGCCACGCTCCTCGACTTCACCCTGGTCACCTGGCAGGCGATGGAGCGCATGGGCGTCGGCCTGGACGACGAGGACCGCGAGGCCCACCTGTACACCTGGAGCATCATCGGGTTCCTGATGGGGCTGGAGGCCTGCCGGGACGGACCGCTCACCCTTGCCGACCTCGACGAGCTCAGCCCGCTCATGAGCCGCGACGTCGGGCCCACCGACGACGGCCGCAAGCTCATGGACGCGCTCATGGCCGAGATGGAGGAGTTCATGTACCTGGGGTGGCGCAAGCTCCCCCGGAGCCTGGTCCACTGGCTGTTCCAGGGCGCCGAGCACGGCATCGACCGCCTCCCGGCGCATCTCGGCGTCGGGCCGCCCGCCTGGTGGGCCGGGCCCCTGTTCGGCTCGCTCTCGTCCGCCCACCGGGCCGGCTGGCTGCTCGGCCCGCTGCGGCCGGCGGCCAGGCTGCTGATCCGCAAGGCCGGCCGGTACGTGCTGCTCGCCTACACCGACCGGTTCGCCGGCGAGCAGCGTCCGTTCCACATCCCCGACGAGCTGGCCCGCAGCTGGAAGCTCCACCAGGGGCCGGTCGCGCGCCAGGTGCGGGCGCGGCGCCGGCAGGCCCGCCACGCGGTCCGAGCCCGCATCGGCGAACCATCCCGAGCCGAGTAGCAGGGAGGTGCCCCATGACGCCCCGCCCCCCGGGAACGCTGACCACGGCAACCATCCTCTTCACCGACGTCGTCGACTCCACCTCGACCCGCACCCGGCTCGGCGAGGAGCTGGCCGAGCGCCACCTGCGCCACTACGACCAGCTGATCCGCGCCGTGGCCACGGTCCACGGCTCGGTGTTCAACCGCAGCCTGGGGGACGGAGTGATGGCGGTGTTCGAGTCGGCCACGGCCGCCCTCGATGCCGTGACCGCGATCGAGTACGCCGTCGCCGGCGAGAAGGACCAGGCCGTCGAGGCGATCGCCATGCGGGCCGCGCTGAGCGCCGGCGACGTCCGCTGGGCCGAGGACGACATCCGTGGCCTGCCCACCGTCCAGGCGGCCCGGCTGCTCGCCGCCGCCCGGGGCGACCAGGTCCTCTGCACCGACCTGGTGCAGCGCCTGGCCCAGGGGCGGGGCGGCCACGAGTTCAAGGAGCTGGACCCGGTGCCGGGCAAGGGGCTGGCGTCGCCGATGCCCACCTACGAGCTGCTCTGGCGCCACCACGACCGGGCCGAGACGGGCCGCCTTCCGGCCTGGCTGGACGGCGACCACCTGCTGCCGCTGCTGGGTCGCGACGAGGAGCTCGCCGCCCTTGACGAGGAGCTGGCCGCGGCCCGCTTCGGCGCCAGGGTGGTGCTGCTGCGGGGCGAGGCCGGCGTCGGCAAGACCCGCCTGGCCGCGGCCCTGGCCCGGCGGGCGGTCGGCCAGCGGTGCACGGTGCTGTCGGGGCGCTGCACGGACCCGGCCAGCCAGGCCTACCAGCCGGTCGCGGACGCCCTCGAGCGGGTCGTCCGCGAGGCGCCCGAGCTGCTGCTGCGGGCCGGCCTCGACCAGCGGTCGGGGCAGCTGGTCCGGCTCGTCCCCGAGCTGGCCTCGCCCCCGTTCGGCCTCACCCTGCCGCCGCCGGCCGACCCGGTCTCGGAGCTGCACCAGCTCCTGGCGGCCACGCGGGCCCTGGTGGAGCAGCTCACCGACGTCCGGCCGGTCGTGTTCGTGGTCGACGACCTGCACTGGGCGACCGCCGAGTCCCTGCAGATGCTGGAGGCGGTCGTCCGCAACGCCGACGGCCTGGCCCTGCTCGTCCTGGCCACCGCGCGCAGCGAGGCCTTCGACCCGGCCTCGACCTCGACCCACGAGCTGCGCCGGTTCGCGGCCCTGCCCGCGGTGCGGATGCTGCCCGTCGGCGGCCTGGCCGTGGAGGACGTCACCGCCGCCGTGGCCGCCGTCGACGACTGCGACCCCGAGGTGGCCCAGCGGGACGCGACCCGCCTCCACTGGGTCACCGGCGGCAACGCGTTCCTGGTGACCGAGATGCTCCGGGACCGGGTCCGGGGCGAGGAGCTCGACCTCGAAAGCGTGGCCGTGCCCGACGTCGTGGCCCGCTTCGTCGCCGCCCGCCTGGCCCAGCTCGGGCCGGAGGCCCGCAAGCTGGTCAGCCTGGTCGCCGCCGGCGAGCAGCTGGATGCCGAGGCCCTCACCCTCGGCCTCGGGGCCGACGAGGCCGGCTTCGTCGCCGCCGTCGAGGAGGCCGAGGCCGCCGGCCTGCTGACCTTCCCGCCCGGCGGCTCCTGCCAGTTCACCCACGAGCTGATCCGCAGCACCGTGTACCGCTCGCTGTCGACGCCGCGGGCGGCCATGCTGCACCGGCGGGTCGCCGAATCCCTGCGGCGGGCCGACCCGGACATGATGGCCACGCGGCCCTACCTGGTCGCGTCCCAGCTGGTCGCCGCCACCCAGTACCGGGGCGACCAGCCGTACCTGGCCGAGGCGGCCGAGGCGGTGGAGCAGGCGGCCCGCCACGCCCTCGACCGGCTCGCCCACCAGGAGGCGGTCGCCTGGTTCGAGCAGGGGCGGGGGCTGTACGAGCGGATCGAGGACGTGCCAGCCGGGCGGCGGGCCGAGCTGGTGCTGGACTGCGGCAAGGCGATGTGGCTGGCCGGCCATCCGGAGGCCCGCTCCAGCCTGCTCGAGGCGGCCAGGCTGGCCCGGTCCTGCGGGCGGGACGACCTGGTGGTGGCGGCCGCCCTCGCCGGCGACCGGGGCTTCTTCAGCGTCACCGCGGCCACCGACCACGAGCGCATCGAGCTGCTGACCGAGGCCGCCCGCCTGGCCAGCCCGGACGACCTGCGCACCAGGGCCCTGCTGGCGGCGCAGCTGGCCTCCGAGCTGACCTGGGCGCCCGACGGCGACCGCCGCTTCGAGCTCAGCGACGAGGCCGTGGAGCTGGCCAGGCGGTCGGGGGACGCGCGCACCCTGGTCGCCGTCCTGGGGCTCCGGAACCTGACCATCAGCGCCGCCGACACCCTCGCCCGGCGCCGGGACGACGGCGACGAGATGCTGGACGCCGCCCGGCGGACCGGCGACGCCCTGGCCCTGTTCCACGCGACCTTCCAGCGCACCGGGCCGTCCCTGGAGGCGGGCGACACCGCCCGCGTGGCCGAGCTGCTGGAGGAGGCCGAGGAGCTGGCCCGCCGCCTCGCCCAGCCCCACCTGATCTGGCTGGTCTCCTTCTCGCGGACCGGCCTGGCGCTCATGCGCGGAGAGGTCGCCTGGGCGGAGACGGAGGCGGGCCGGGCCCTCCGGCTCGGCACCGAGATCGGGCGCGGCCAGGAGGCACTGCTGTTCCACGTGAAACAGCTGGCCGAGATCCGCCGGCTCCAGGGCCGGCTGGACGAGCTCGGCGAGGGGCTGCGGGCGGCGGGCGCGACCCCGCGGTTCGACCCCGCCCGGGAGCTCCTGCGCTACCTGTGCGAGCTGGGGGCGGAGGAGGCGGCCCCCATGCTGGAGCAGACGGTGGCCGCCCACGGGGTGCTGCCCCGCCGGGACCTGGCCGAGCGGGCCGCGCTCGACAACCTCGCCCTGGCGGCGTGCCGGCTGGGCCGCGACGAGCTGATCGAGCCGCTGTACGAGGCCCTGGCGCCGTACGGGGAGACCTTCGGCCACTCGGTCGTGGCCCACCACTGCGGCCACCACTACCTCGGCCACCTGGCCGCCGCCGCCGGCTGGAGCGACCAGGCCGGGGGCCACTTCCAGGCCGCCTCCCGGGTGCACCGGCGCTCGGGCGTGCCCCTGCTGCTGGCCGAGTCCCTGCTCGACTGGGCGGAGCTGGTGGAGGGCGGAGGCGTGGCCGGCCCCGAGGCGGCCGACCTGCGGGAGCAGGCCCAGGCCGCGGTCGCCGGCCGGGACGCGGTCCTGCTCGAACGGCGCCTGGAGCTGGTGCATCCATGAGCACATACGAGGCGGTGACGCCCCCGACGGTGCGGCTGGACGCCGACGCGGTGCTGCGCATCGCGGCCGACCCCCACCGCTCCTTCTCGGAGCAGGCCGAGGTCATCGCCTACGCCTACCACCAGCTGGCCCGGGGCCTGGCCCAGGAGGTCGGGCCGGCCGACGCCAACTGGTTCTGCTTCGCCGGCTGGACCTCCAAGGCGATCGGCGAGAGCCTCAACCTGGGCCCGGCCTCGCCGTTCTGGGGCAACCTGGCCAGGCGTCTGCGCGTGCCGGCGGCGTTCCGGCGCAGCTTCCGCCGGGTCATGATCGTCCTGCTCGGCCGCGCCTACCTCCAGGGCCTGTCGCTGGCCAACCGCTCCATCTTCCTGGAGATGGGGACCTTCGCGGCCGACCTGTGGACCCCGGAGCCGCGCGACGGCTACAAGGTGGCGCCGCACGACCGGCCGGCCCAGGTGTTCGTCTCCAGCCTGCTCGAGGAGGCCGACCCCGAGTTCCTGGAGGTGGCCAGGCGGCTGCTGACCGAGGCCCGCGCCACCGGCGACGGCGGGCTGCGCGCCGAGCTGATCCTCGGGGCCAACCTGGCTCTGTCCGCCTTCGAGCAGGCACGGGCCCAGAAGGTGCTGGAGTTCGTCCTCTACCGGCCGGTCCGGTGGCTGTTCCGGGTCTGGTGGCGGGTGGTGCTGCACTGGCTGACCCCGTGGCGGGAGTTCCACCGCTTCGCCCTCTACGCCGAGCCCCACGAGCGGCAGCCGCCGCTGGTGCGCAAGGTCGAGGACTGGTGGGCGCGCCGCTACACCCGGCGCATCCTGGCCCTGGAGACCCCCATCGGCGAGGTCGCGGTGGGCGCGCCGCTGTCGCCCCCGGACGGGTTCGAGGCCGGGGCCGTGCCGCCGCCGTTCCGGAACGAGCAGGTCGAGCGGCTCGTCGACCGGTTCGCCGGCCGGCCGATGCCGGCAACCTGCGCCGCGGCCGGGAACTGGCTGTCGTACGAGGAGCGGATGCGCTTCATCGCCTGCTACTTCCGTCTCTACCTGCACGTCCACCAGCTGTTCGACCGGCCGTTCACCGAGGAGCACGCCCGCCGGCTGGAGGAGATGCTGGACGACGGCACCCTGCCGACGACCATCCGCGACGGCCCCGGCGGCCCGGGGGGACGTCCGACCCGGTGGTTCCGCCTCCCGCGGGCGGTCGACCCGGAGGCCCGCGCCCTGGAGGCGTTCCGGCTCGAGGAGAACGTGGAGGAGCGCTAGCCGGCCGGGCGGCCCGTGTGGAAGCGGCGGTGCAGGTCGTGGACCGCCTCGGCGAGGCCGGGGACCGGGCCCTCGACGGGCACGCCGGGGACGACCTCCCGGATCGGGAGGGTCCGGACCGGTGGCGGCGGCACCCCCAGCTCGGCGAGCCAGGCGGCCAGCTGCTCGGACGAGCTCACGTAGACGATGCGGCCAAGCCCGACCCAGCCGTGGGCGGCGGCGCACATCGGGCAGTGCTCCCCGGAGGTGTAGACGGTCGCCGCCGCCCGCTCCGCCGGGTCCAGGTTGGCGGCCGCCCAGCGGGCGATCTCGAACTCGGGGTGGCGGGTCCGGTCGCCCGAGGCCACGTGGTTGTGGTCCTCGAAGCGCACGGTCCCGTCGCCGGCCACGAGCACCGACCCGAACGGCTCGTCGCCGGCCTCCAGGGCCGCGGTGGCCAGCTCCACGCAGCGGCGCAGGTGCCGCAGGTCGTCGTCCGTCGCCATCGCCTCCCGAGGTGTCCGCCGGGGCCCGCCGCGCCGATTGGCACACCCAACCCGCCAACGTCCCGTTTGCGCCCGCCCGCTCAGTGGCGCAGCCGGAACCAACGGTACCCGTAGGCGCCGACCGGGACCTTGCCGGCTGGTGGCTCGACCGCTTCGTAGGCCTGGTCGGCGAGCAGCTCCACCGGGCCGGCGTCGGCGTCCCCGCCGGCCAGCGCGCGCCCGGCCTCGGCGG
>Ga0081538_10001947_pt1 | contig 20687 bp, 23 predicted proteins | sample TabmetS5T2R1_FD_71022 | JGI IMG/M metagenome (GOLD analysis project Ga0081538, IMG submission 71022) | Tabebuia heterophylla rhizosphere microbial communities from the University of Puerto Rico - S5T2R1 | ecosystem: Host-associated > Plants > Roots > Rhizosphere ...
GGGCGCCGCTCGACTTGGCGCCGCGGGCGGAGGAGGCGCGACCGCCGGCCGATGTGGAGCGACCGCCGGCCGATGCCGAGCCGCCACCGGCGGATGCAGAGCCCCCACCGGCCGGGGCAGAGCCGGTGCTTCCCGACGCCGGCGCGGGCGTGGCGCTTGGCGCAGGCGCGGCGGGAGCGGTCGGCGGCGGGCTGGGCGGGGCCGGGGCCGGAGCCGCGGGAGCGGGGACCGAAGGCGCCGGGCGGACCGGGGCCGGCACCAGCTCAACGGGCGGCAGCGTCTCGGCAACCTGCTGGACCGCGGTTCCGACGGTGTTGCCGATCAGATCCTCGCCGGCCGCGTAGGCCGGCGCCGTCACCGCTCCGGCCGCCAGCGCGCAGACCGCGGCCGCGCGCGACACCTGCTTCTTCGCCCCCACAAGCGCCTCCCCCCTGCGTCAATACACCCCTGTCGGCCGCAAGAATGGACATCCGGCCGGACGGGAACCAGGGGGAACCGTCCAAGGTTCGCGCAAATTGCGACGATCCGCGCACGGGTTGGGGCCGAAATCCTGTGCGGGGGCGCGGCGCCTACTCGACCTTGACGGTCCCCTCCATGCCGGGGTGCACCGTGCACACGTACTCGAACGTGCCCGCGGTGTCGAAGGTGTGCTCGAAGGTGTCGCCCTGTGCGATGCCGCCGGGCGAGCCCGAGTTGAAGTCGTCGGCGGTCACGTCGTGGCCGGCGGAGTCCTCATTGGTCCACGTGACCGTGTCGCCTGCCTTGACCGTGATCTCGGCGGGATTGAAGGCGATCCCCTCCATCGTGACGCTGGCCGCGCCTCCGCCTCCTCCATCGCCACCTCCGCCGGACGGCTGCTGGGTGGCCTCGCCACCCCCGCCTCCGCCACCATCGTCGTCGTCGTCGCCGCCGCATCCGGCGACCACGAGCCCGAGCGCCATGCAGGCGAGCAGCAGTGCGAGCCATCTCATCAGCGTCCTCCTGAGTCGAACATTAGGTCACGAGCAGCTCGAGCAAGGCCTTCTGGGCATGCAGCCGGTTCTCGGCCTGATCCCACACGGCCGAGCGCTCCCCGTACAGCACGCCCTCCGAGATCTCCTCGCCCGGATGGGCAGGAAGGCAGTGGAGCGCCACCGCGTCGTCACGGGCCTTCGACAGCAGCTCCTCGTCGAGCCGGAAGGGCGCGAGCAGCTCGCGCCTGCGCTCGGCGTCGTCCTCGTCGCCCATGCTGACCCACACGTCGGTGTAGAGCGCATGGGCGTCGCGGACGGCCTCGTCCACCGGCACCGACCGTGCCTCGGGGAGCGCCAGCTCGTCCGGGGTCGCGATCGCCAGCGAGACGCCCGCCAGCCGCGACGCGATCAGAAGCGAGCGCGCCATGTTGTTGCCGTCGCCGACATAGGCGAGGCGCAGCCCGTCGAGCCTCCCGAAGCGCTCGCGCAGCGTCATCAGGTCGGCGAGCGCCTGGCAGGGGTGGTGCTCGTGCGTGAGCATGTTGATGACCGGGATACGCGCATGCTCCGCAAGCTGTTCGACTATCTCGTGCGGGCCGGTGCGGATGCCGATCGCGTGCACCATCCGGGAGAGCACCATCGCGGTGTCCCGGGGCGACTCGCCCCGGGCCAGCTGCAGCTCCCCCTCGCGCAGCACGAGCGGATGTCCGCCCAGCTCGAAGACGCCGGTCTCGAAGGACACGCGCGTCCGCGTGGAGGGCTTGTCGAACACGAGCGCCACGCTCTTCCCGGCGAGCGCCCGCGACCCGCGCCGGTCGGCCTTGAGCTCGAGCGCGCGCTCGATCAGCCGCTCGAGCTCGGCGCCCGTAAGCTCCTCGCCTGTCAAAAAGTGCCGGGCCAATGCGCGTCCTCAGCTGGAACCTCTACCACGGCCGGGACCACCCGCCCGACACGACGCTCTTCACGAAGCGCTCGCGCTTCCTGCGGGTCACCGAGCGGAACGACACGCACGTCCAGGTCAATCGCCCGCTCCTCGACGAGTTCGCGCGCCTGCTGGATGGACTCGAGTGGGACGTCGCCCTGCTCCAGGAGGCGCCGCCGCGCTGGTTCGCCCAGCTGCAGGAGCGGACCGGCTCCACCGGCGCGCGCGTCCTCACCTCGCGCAACGTGTTCCCTCCGGTGCAGGGGCTGCTCGCCGACCTGAACCCCGACCTGGTCGGGTCCTGGGAGGGCGGCTCGAACCAGATCCTGGTCCGCCGCCCGGGCCGCATCATGGAGGAGCGGCGGATGACGCTCACGTCGCGGCCCGAGCGGCGGCGCATGCATTGGGCCCGCGTGGAGCTGCCCGAGATGGAGCACGTGTGCGTGTCGAACCTGCACGCCACGGCGTCGCGTCCCGCCCAGGCGAGCGCCGAGGTGCTGGCCGCCGCCGTGGCCGCCCATGAGTGGTCGGCACACCACCCGCTCATATTCGGCGGCGACCTCAACCTGCGTCCCGCGACCGAGCCCGACTCCTTCGCCGCGCTGCGCGACCGGTTCGGCCTGCGCGAGCCGACCGCGCCGAACGCGATCGACCACGTGCTGTCACGCGGCCTCGAGATCACCGCATCGCCTCGCCGGCTCGCCCCCGAGCGGCGCGAGGTCACCGAGCCGGACGGCCTGCGCATGCGGCTGTCGGATCACCGGCCCGTCGCGGCGGAATTCATGCGATAGTCCCCGCCGGTCCAGCAGCGGGGAACAGGAGGAGCTTCATGGCGCAGCGTGGTGGTGGGAGGAGCAGGTCGGGGTCGCGGTCGGGCGGGCGCAGCACGGCCACGCGCAAGGCTGCCGCCAAGAAGGGCGGGCAGGCCCGGGCGCGCCAGCAGAAGTCCCGCAAGGCCGCGAGCAGCACGGCGAAGACGGCCTCCCGGGGCGCGCGCCGCGCAGGCGTCGAGGCGAAGACCGTCGCCGAGTTCCGTGAGGCGCTCCGGAAGAACCTGATCAAGCCCATGGAGATGGTGCTGATCTCGCGCGACCGCATCGAGGAGGTTCTCGGTGAGGCGGTCGACCAGGGCCGCGTCACGGCGCGCGACGCCCAGCGCATCACCTCCGGCCTCGTGAAGCGCGGCCAGCGCCAGACCACCGACGTCCTCCAGGACCTGGAGCAGCTCCTCGGCCGCGGCCGCGACGAGATCGGCGGGCGGACGAAGGGTGCCCGAAAGGCGGCCACGGGCGCGGCGGGGCGTGCCCGCAAGGAGGCGTCCGGCGCGCGAGGACGGGCCGTGCGCACCGGCTCGCCGGCGCTCGCCCAGGTGGACAGGGTGCGCCGGGCCGCGGGTGTGGGGCCCAACTTCCCGATCACCGGCTACGAGGACCTGAACGCGCCGCAGATCCAGAGCCGGCTGAAGGACCTGACGCCGGCCGAGCTGCGCAAGGTGCGCGACCACGAGAAGCGCAACGCCAACCGCAAGACGATCCTGAACGCGATCGAGTCGAAGCTCGGATAAAAGCGATCCGCGCGCACTCGGCCGAGCCGAGTGCTTGCGGCCAGGCGCGCGGCGCCGTCGATAGCCTCGGTTCGATGACCGAGGCACAGGCCACCCGGCCGCGGCGCGGCGACGAGCTGGAGCTCACGATCGACCGGCTAGCCCACGGCGGCGCCGGCGTCGCGCGCATGGACGGCTACGTCGTGTTCGTGCGCGGCGCCGTGCCCGGCGACCGCGTGCGGGCGCGCGTCACGCGGTCGAAGCGTTCATTCGCCGAGGCGGATTCGGTCGAGCTGCTCGAGCCCTCGCCGGAGCGGGTGGAGCCGGCCGCCCCTCACCCGGGCGCCCCCTGGCAGGTGCTGCCGTACGAGCGCCAGCTGCGCGAGAAGGAGGACCAGGTTCGCGACGCGCTCGAGCGGATCGGGCGCTTCGAGTCGCCCCCGGTCGAGCCGATCGTGCCGGCCGTCGAGCCGTTCCGCTACCGCAACAAGCTGGAGTACTCGTTCGGTGAGGACGACGAGGGACGGCTCGTGCTCGGCTTCCACCGCCCCGGCCGCTTCGACCTGATCGACGACGTCTCCATGGACGTCCTCGCCTCCGAGCGTGTGGATGCGCTGCGCGAGGCGATCAAGGCCTGGTGCCGGGAGGAGGGACTGTCGGCCTGGGACCGGCGCGGCCAGCAGGGCCTGCTGCGCAACCTCGTGGTGCGCGAGGGCAGGCGGACGGGGCAGCTGCAGGCGCGCGTCGTCACGAGTCCGGGCTCCTCGTTCCGGGTGGACGAGCTCGCTGCCGCCGCCCCGGCCGAGAGCGTGCTGTGGACCAGCGCCGCCGGCGTGGCGGAGACGACGCGCGAAGGGAAGACCCGAGTGGTCAAGGGCAGCGCGACGCTCGAGGAGGAGCTCGCCGGATTGCGCTTTCGCATCTCCCCGGACGCCTTCTTCCAGACCAACACGGAGATGGCCGAGCGGCTCTACGGCAGCGCGGTCGAGCTGGCCGGCCTGACCGGCCGCGAGCGCGTGCTCGACCTGTTCTGCGGGATCGGGACGATCGCGCTCGTGCTCGCGCTCGACGCCGCCGAGGTGTGGGGCGTGGAGCTGGTCGAGCAGGCGGTGGCCGACGCCATCGAGAACGCACGCCTGAACGGCGTGGACAACGCGAGCTTCTTCGCGGGCGACGTCCGTCTCGCGATGCGCCCGCTGCTGGAGCGGTCGGGCAAGCCCGACGTGGTGGTGGTCGACCCGCCGCGGGCCGGCCTGTCGCAGAAGGTCGTGCGGCGGGTGCTGGAGGCCGAGGCCGACCGGATCGTCTACGTCTCGTGCAACCCGACGACGCTGGCGCCCAACGCGCGCCAGATGGTCGACGCCGGCTACTCGCTGAAGACGGTGCGGCCGGTGGACATGTTCCCGCAGACGCCGCACATCGAGTGCGTGGCGCTGCTGGAGCGTTAGTCCGGCGCCTGCACGTCCTCGTCGAGCGCGACCTCCTCGTTCGCGTGCACCGTGCACATGAAGGGGCCGCCGCTGTCGATCGCGGCCTGGATCTCCTGCTCGGTCAGGGTGGCGCCGCATTCGGCGCACTTGCGCTCGATGACGGGGTCGACGCCTTCTCGCTCTTCGAGGTCCACTAGGTCTCGCTCCCGATCACGTGGGTCACTGGCAGGCCGGTGGCCGCGCCCGCCTTTCGCGGCAGGTCGATGTGCAGCCACTTGGAGATCTTCAGGGGCAGGGTCGAGACGATCAGCTCGTCGTACTCGTGGAAGTTGCACTCGTCCTGGATCGCGGCGAGTGGATCGGGGTCGCCGACCTTCGCCTCCGCCACGTTGAGCCCCTCCTCGCGGAGCTCGTCCACGAAGGCCTGGCGGTGCTGCTCCGCCTCCTCGCCGCCGGCGTGCATGTCCGCCGCCCAGGCGAGCCCGTGCGGGGTGGAGGGCACGAGCAGCGTGAACTCGCAGGGACCCTGAACGGCTCGTGTCCGGAGCGCCTCCAGCAGCTCTGGGCACTCGGCGGTGCGGTTGGCCACGACGAGCACACTGGCCATGTTGGAAGCCTAGTACGGAGGGAAATCGGCGTACCACTCGCCGAGCGCGCGGAAGGCCGCCCAGAACTCGCGCTTCGCGCCCTCGTCGTCGAGCGAGGCGTCGATGTCGGGCACGTAGAGCGCCTCGCAGGAGGGCGTCAGCCGCTGGATCTCGCCCGGCTTCGGCTCCACGATCCGGCCGAGCGGCACGCCGAGCATGTTCAGCTCCTCGAGCCCGTCCTCACCCATCACGACGACGATGCGGGGCTGCACGATCGCCAGCTCCTCCAGAACGCGGGCGCGGCACTCCGGCGCCGAGTCGTCGCTGTCGTGGACCGGGCACTTGACGAAGACGGTGCCGTAGACCGCCAGCGGGTCGATGCCGAGCCGCTTGAAGCTCTTCATCAGCGCGCTCCCGGCGCGCCCGTAGAACGCGACACCCTCCTCGATCTCCGAGGGCATCGGGATGAACTTGAGCAGGAATATGTCGGCCTGCGGGTGGCCCGAGCCGAGCACCGGCATGAGGTTGCCGCGCGGGCACGCCTCGCAGCTCTGGATGTCGCGCGTGAGCTGGTTCAGCTCGCGGATCGCTCGCTCCAGGTACTTCTCCCTGATCTCGTCGTCGGTCGCCGGCACCTGGGTTGGAGGCTTTGACGGACCGGGCTGGGCTCCTCTAGAACGCATTACTTCTTGCCGCGCGTCTGGATGAACTTCAGCGCCTGCACGTACAGCAGCGACTGCCGCTTGCGCACGATGTCGGCGTCGCGCAGGGACTCGAGGAACTCCTCTGGCCCCTCGAAGTCGCGCATCTTGATCTTCACCGAGCCGAGTCCCTGCACCACGTGCGAGTCGGAGCCCGCGCCCGCCACGATGCGGTACTTGGCCGCGAAGCGGGCGGCCTCCTCGTTGAAGGCGGAGAAGGCGACGCGCGGGTTGAAGACCTCGATCGCGTCGATGTCCCCCACGACGTCAAGCAGGTGCTCGTAGTCGGGCACCGCGTGCATGCGGTCGAAGGGATGCGGCACGTAGACGAGCCCGTCCTGGCGGCGGATCTCGGCGATCGTCTCCTGGAGCGTCATCCCGCGCGGGATCTTCTCCTCGATGAAGAGCCCGATCACCTCGCCCTGGTCGGCCGTCTTCACCTCCTCGGCCACGATCACCTTGATGCCGTCGGCGCGCTCGCGCGCCTCCAGCGCGCCGGAGATCTCGTTGTGGTCGGTGATCGCGATGGCGCCGAGCCCGACGCGCTTGGCGGTGTCGAGCAGCGTGCCGACCGGAGTCGCGCAGTCGGGCGAGTGGTCGGTGTGCATGTGGAGGTCGACGTGGATGTAGTCGCGCTCGGCCAGTCGCCGCTGCACGTTCGGCCGCCCGTCGCCGTGGCGCCGCGCCGCGATCTCCTCGTACAGGTCCTCGAACTCGGCGGCCGTGCGCGACCACTCGAGCTCGCCGTGCGCGGCCTCGATCCGCTCGCCGAAGTCACGTAGCAGCGGCGGCTCGGAGATGAGGCGCTCGAGCTGGGCGGCGAGGGTGATCGAGTCGCGCGGCTCGAACAGGAGGCCCAGCTCGCCGTCGCGCAGGGCCTCCTCATACTGCGGGAGCCGCGACACCACCGGCACGGCGCCGCCGGCGAGCGCGCGCAGGACGAGCTGCGGGGCGGGTGCGGCGCCGGCGGAGGCGGCCACCGCCACGTCGGCGCGCGCGAGGTGCTGCGCCTCGGAGCCGTCGGTGGGCCCGGCGAGCCGCACGCGCTGGCGCAGGCGCCGCGACAGGCTGACCGCCGGCGCGGAGGCCGGATCGCGCAGCCAGATCGTGGCCCGCCAGTCGAGCTCGATGGGGAGCTTGCGTAGCGCGCGCATGAACAGCCGAAGCGCCCCGCGCTCCTCCTCGGCGGAGAAGACGATCTCGGGCGGGCCGCCGTCCTGGCCGGGGCGGTGGAGCAGGTCGGCGCCCGGCCGGATCACGCGGTACTCGCCCGGGAAGTAGCGCTCGATCATGTCGCGCGTGGCGGCGAAGCTGGTCGTGCGGCCGTCGAGGCGCCCGAACAGCAGCTCCACCACCCGGCGCCCGACCTGGGTGCCGACGAAGCGCTCCGTGGTCGAGTGGAACGTGCCTACGTTGAGGGCGCGCGAGTGCCTGAGCGCCGCCGACGAGGCGCTGGGCGCGAACGGCTCGTGCACGTGTACGAAGTCGAGCTCGGTGCGGTCCAGCAGGTCCTCGAGCGTGCGCGACACGTCGAGCGGCAGCGACACCGAGCCGCCGCGCCGGAACGGAAGCGACTGGCCGACCGCCACCATCGACGCGCAGCCGGGCTCGGCCCACAGCGCGTCGGGGTCGGACGCCAGCCGCCTGACCGCGTCGCGGCCCTCCTTGACCAGCTCGCGCGAGTCCGACGGCGCGACCACCACGACGCGGTGGCCGCGCGTGCACAGCTCGTCGGAGAGCCGCTCGACGAAGCGGTTGACCTCGTGGTGCTGCTCCCAGGGCCATGGCGTGACCTGGGCGATCGAGTAGCTCACTCGCCGCAGGATACGATCGGCCCGCGGTGACGGACTTCCCGACAGTGCGCGTGGCGGCGATCCAGGCCACGCCGGTGATCCTCGACCTGGAGGCGAGCCTCGCCAAAGCCGAGCGACTGCTGGCCGCGGCCGCCGTGGACGGCGTGCAGCTCGCGGTCCTGCCGGAGACGTTCCTTTCGCTCTATCCGTCGAACGCGTGGGCGCACCAGGCCTCCACCTTCGGCGGCTCCGACGAGCTGTGGGAGCGGATGTGGGAGAGCTCGATCGAGATCCCGGGGCCGGCGGTCGACCGCCTGGCGGAGACCTGCCGCGAGCACGAGATCGTCTGCGGAATCGGGGTGAACGAGCGCGAGGCGCGCCGGCCGGGCACGCTCTACAACGCGCTGCTCCTGATCGGCCCGGAAGGGCTCATCTGGAAGCACCGCAAGCTGATGCCGACGCACCACGAGCGCTTGTTCCACGGCATCGGCGCGGGGGACGACCTCGACGTGGCGGAGACGGCGCTGGGCCGCGTGGGCGGCCTCATATGCTGGGAGAACCGGATGCCGCTCGCCCGCTGGGCGGTCTACTCGGGCGGCCCGCAGATCTGGATCGCGCCGACGGCCGACGACTCGGACGGCTGGATCGCCTCGATGCGCCATATCGCGATCGAGTCCGGCGCGTACGTCATCTCGGCGCCCCAGTTCATCCCGCGCGACGCCTTCCCGGCCGACTTCCCGCTCGAGCTGCCCGACAGGGACGTGCTGGGCCGCGGCGGCGCCTGCATCGCCGAGCCGGCCTGGGGCGAGCTGATCGCCGGCCCGCTCTACGGCGAGGAGGGCATCGTGGTCGCCGACTGCGACCTACGCCGCGGCCTGCATGCGAAGCGCTGGTTCGACGCCGTCGGCCACTACGGCCGGACGGACGTGCTCACCGCGCCGGACTAGTTCTCACTCGTCGTGATCGCGTCGACCGGCGCCTTCGGCGCGGCGGGCAGCTTCGGCGCGCCGCCGTACTCGGCGATGAAGTCCTCGGTCATCTGACGCGCGATCCCGTCCGGGTGCTGCTCGGGCGGCGACTTCATCAGGTACGCGCTCGGCCCCACGATCGGGCCGCCGAGGCCATGGTTCAGCGCCAGCTTGCAGCAGCGCACGGCGTCGGTGACGATGCCCGCCGAGTTGGGCGAGTCCCACACCTCGAGCTTCATCTCGGCCGTCAGCGGCACGTCGCCGAAGGCCTCGCCCTCGAGCCGGATGTGCGCCCACTTGCGGTCGGTCAGCCACGGAACGTAGTCCGAGGGGCCGACGTGCACGTCGTCCGCGGGCAGCTCGTGGCCCATGATCGAGGTCACGGCCTGCGTCTTGGAGATCTTCTTCGACTCGAGCCGGTCGCGCTCGAGCATGTTGTAGAAGTCCATGTTGCCGCCCACGTTGAGCTGCGAGGTGCGCTTGAGCTGCACGCCGCGCTCGTGGAACAGCCGGGCCATCGCCCGGTGGACGATCGTGGCGCCGACCTGCGACTTGATGTCGTCGCCGACGATCGGCAGCCCGGCCTTGCGGAAGCGTCCCGCCCAGTAGTTCTCCTTGGCGATGAAGACCGGGATGCAGTTGACGAAGCCGCAGCCGGCCTCGAGCACCTGCTCCACGTACCACTTGGTGGCCTGCTCGGAGCCGACCGGCAGGTAGGAGACGACCACGTCGGTCTTGGTCTCCTTGAGGATGCCGACGATGTCGTCGGTCTCGCCGGGAGCCTTGGTGATCCGCTCCTTGAGGTACTTGCCGAGCCCGTCGTGCGTCATGCCGCGGTAGACGGGCACGTCGAGGTGGGGCACGTCGGCGAACTTGATCGTGTTGTTCTCGCCGGCCCAGATCGCCTCGGAGAGGTCCTTGCCCACCTTGTTCGAGTCGATGTCGAACGCGGCGGTGAACTCGATGTCGCGGACGTGGTAGCCGCCCAGGTCGACGTGCATGAGGCCGGGCACGCTCTCGGCCGGGTCGGCGTCCTTGTAGTACTCGATGCCCTGTACGAAGGAGGAGGCGCAGTTGCCCACGCCGACGATGGCCACGCGGACCTTCTCGCTCTGGTAGCGCGAGCCGCCGTTGCTGAAAGTGGAAGAAGTCTCGGTCACGAGGCGTATCAACCCATCGATGTCGTCGCGGTTACACCTGCGCCAGCTGCCGGCGCACGTGCCACACGCGTTGGAAGGTGGTGAAGATGGTGAGCCCGGCGATCACGTAGATGGCCGGCTCCAACAGGTCCACGCCCGGGACGAGCTCCTCGTCGGCGAGCAGCAGACCCGCGGAGAGGATAACTACCCGGACCGCACGCGACGCAATCCCGACCTCACCGCCCACACCCAGCGCCTCGGCGCGGGCGCGGGTGTAGGAGACCATGTACGAGCCGACCACGGCGAGCACCGTCGCCCCGACCGCTACGTCGTCCGAGGTCTTCGCGAACCAGGCCGCAACGGCTGCCAGTACGACCCCTTCCTCGATCCGGTCGAGCGTCGAGTCGAGAAAGGCGCCGAACGGCGTGCCCTTGCCGGACATGCGCGAGTAGCGGCCGTCCATCATGTCGCACAGGGAGCCGAGCACGAACGCCACGCCGGCGAGCACGAACAGCTCCTGCAGGATCAGCGCGGCGGCGACGAGGTTGCCGATCAGGCCGGTGATCGAGATGGCGTTGGGCGTGAGGCGCGACTGGATCAGGCGGTTGCGGGCCATGGCCCGCATCTCGGCCGCGGTGAGAGGCCCGCCGCGTCCGTTCGCCCGTCCGCGGCGGGTGCGCTGGCCGAGCTCGTCGCTCACGAGATCTTGGCCGCTGCCGTCCGCCAGCCCCAGGCCTCCGGGCGGGCGCGGGCGAAGCCGTAGGACGCGGCGGAGGCCGAGGCGGCCGCCACCATCGCGCCCAGCAGCGCGTCCATCCAGAAGTGGTTCGCCGTGACGACGACCACGAACGTGACCACCGCGGGGTAGATCGCCCACAGCGCCTTCAGCACGCGGTTGCGCACGAGGAAGAAGGCCGGGATCGCGATCATGAGCGCGAACGCGACGTGCATGCTGGGCACGGCGGCGAAGGGGTTGTAGAGCGCGTTCGCGCTGTTCTCGGCCCCCTCGCCCACGAAGGCGGCGACCGAGTCCGTGAAGCCCCACTCGGGCATGAAGCGCGGCGGCGCCGTCGGGTAGGCCAGGTAGCCGGCCAGGGCGAAGCCCATCGCCACCATGAACATGTTGCGCACGTAGTAGAAGGCGTGGTTGCGGGCGATGTAGAGCCAGATCAGGAACGTGGTGGTGACCACGAAGTGCGAGTTCACGTACATCCAGTTGGCCCCTGTCAGCAGCCACTCCTCGCCGCGCGCCCAGGCCTGCAGGCCGGGCTCGAAGAAGAGCCCCAGCGAGCGCTCGAAGTCGACGAGCGTGCGGGCGTTCTCGAAAGCGACCCCTGCCTGGCCGTCCACGAAGCCGCGGACGATCCGGTACAGGTAGTACGCGCCCGCGAACAGGGCGAGCTGCCGGATGGCGTCGAGCCAGCCGTTCGGGAGCCAGCGGCCGCTGAGGCGCCAGACCCGCGCCAGCTGGCGGTAGAGCGGGTGGGAGCGGGGCACGGGCCCCTACCCTAGCGCTCGCGGACGACCCCCCGTAGTGAGGTAAACCGAACACTTCACGGCTACGAAACGGCTCGGCAGGGTAGGTTCCCGGCCGTGAGCACGGAGGTTCTTCGGGCAGGGGACGACGTCGAGCCTGTCCTGCACGAGACGCGCGACAGGATCATCACCGGCATCGTGACCGGCGCGCCGGTGCTGGCGCTCGGCTTCGTCGTGTGGCAGGTGTGGGGCGACTTCCTGCGCTGGAGCGACGCGATCGTGTTCGCGATCATGTACGTGGCCACCGGGCTCGGCGTGACGGTCGGCTTCCACCGGCTGTTCACCCACCGGAGCTTCAAGAGCGGTCGCGCGGTGCGCGCCACCCTCGCCGTGCTGGGCTCGGCGGCGATCGAGGGGCCGATCATCTCCTGGGTGGCCGACCACCGGAAGCACCACACCTTCTCCGACCAGGAGGGCGACCCGCACAGCCCGCACGTCGGGCACGAGGGCGGCTGGCGCGGCGCGCTGAAGGGCCTGCTGCACGCCCACGTCGGCTGGCTCTTCATCCACACGCACCGCGGCGCCCGCAAGCGCTACGCGCGCGACCTGCTCGACGACCCGGTCGTGAGCTTCGTCGACCGCACCTTTCTCGTCTGGGCCGTCGGCGGCCTGGTCATGGCCTTCGCGCTCGGCTGGCTGATCGGCGGGTCCTTCTACGCGGCGCTGACGGGCCTGCTGTGGGGCGGCGCGGTGCGGATGCTCGTGGTGCACCACGTGACCTACAGCATCAACTCGCTCTGCCACTTCTTCGGTCGCCGCCGCTTCGAGACAGGCGACGAGTCGCGCAACCTGTTCTGGCTGTCGCTACCGACGCTCGGCGAGAGCTGGCACAACAACCATCACGCCTTCCCGACGTCCGCGATGCACGGGATGCGCCCCTGGGAGATGGATCCGTCGGCGATGGTGATCCGAGCGATGGAGAAGCTCGGGCTGGTGTGGGACGTGGTGAGGGTCGACGGCGAGCGTCAGGCTCGCAAGCTCAGATCGTCCTGACGTTGACGGCCTTCGGGCCCTTGTCGCCGGGCTGCGCCTCGTACTCCACGCGCGCGCCCTCGGCGAGCGAGCGGAAACCCTCGGAGTCGATGTCGCTGTGATGCACGAACAGGTCCTTGCCCGGCTCGTCCGGCGTCACGAAGCCGAAGCCCTTGTCGTCACTGAACCACTTCACTGTTCCTGTAGCCATGAGGGCGTGAAAGCTAGCAGCGGTCCGCGCTAATCGTCGCAACGGCGACCGCGCGAGAAGAGCCGCTCCGGGGCGAAGCGGGTGGACATGCGCACGAATCCCTCCTGGTCGGCGATCACGCGCGTCCAGTCGCCGTCCGGCTCCACGCACGCGCCGTTCGACGCGTACCAGTACGGCGTCCAGCGGACCTTGACGATCGCCTCGCCCGGCTCCTTCACGTCGAGCAGCAGCTCGTCCGACTGCATCTGCTCGAGGACGACCTTGGCGTCGCCCTGCGGGACCACGATCGGCGCCGGCAGCAGCACCTCGTACACGCGCCATTCGCGGGACTTCCAGCGCAGGCGCAGGTACGGCAGGCCCTGCTCGATCAGGGCCCGCTCGCGGTACGAGCTCTTGTCGGGCTTGGCGCTCGGCAGCGCGACGTACCGCACGGCGTTGTCGGACAGCCAGCTCGCGTACGTCAGCCGGCTGATCTCGCCCTTGTAGAAGATCGGGTGGAGGCCGGTGTCGAGCTGGCGCAGCCAGCCGCGCGCCAGCGGCACCTCCGTCGCCACCTCGGCGCCCTCCCAGTGGCTGCGCGTGAACGGGATCTCCACCCGGCGCTGGTCCTGCGTGAAGAGGAACTCCCGCAGCGGCTCGAAGTAGTCCGACTTGGCGGCGGGGTCCTCGATGTACTTGATCACGTCGCGCACGGCGGGCGACCACTGCCAGAAGGCGAGCGCGGCGAAGCCGACCGCGAGGAGCGGCAGCACCCACAGCTTCCGCATGATCGGCCGCCCCCACAGCACGCACAGCAGGACCGGGCCGCCAAACAGGGCGCCGAGCCGCACGGCGTTGCCGCCCATGGGGGTCTCGATCAGGAGCGCCACCGTGGCGCCGATCCCGTACAGGACGGCGCCCCAGCGGAGCGCCCGCTCCTCGCGGGGAAGCACGATCAGGCAGGCGAGCGCGAACGCCGGGATCGGCAGGTAGGCGGTGAACGGAAACGGCGCCCAGCCGCCCTCGGGGAAGGCCCAGGCCAGGAACAGCGGCGGCAGGAAGGCGGCCGCCGCGATGGCGAGCCCCTCGTTCCGCTGCGTCCTGTTGCGCGGCGCCGCGAGCGCCACGGCCACGCCCGCCATCGCCAGGAACAGCCCCGCCACGGGGCTGCCGAGCGGGCAGAGCACCGCGAACACGATCGCCCAGGCGTAGTGGCGCCGCTGCAGCGCGAGTACGGCGGCGAGCCCGAACGCGACGCCGAGGGCGAAGGGGAGCCGCGCCGTGAACAGCAGCGTGGCGGTGCCGACCCCGAACCAGAGCGAGCCCCAGCGGGCCCGCTCGGCACCGAACGCCCCGCGCGCCAGCGGCGGGAACAGCGCCGCCGAGGCGACCGCGGCGAGCGCCAGCGCCAGCGGCGGGCCGAGCAGCCAGGCGAGCGGGGGCGAGATGATCGAGTAGGCCGGCGTGTGGTGCCCGCCGTACCACTGCCCGTTCCAGATCGTGAAGCCCTCTTCGCCGAACAGGTCGGCGCGGAAGGTGTGCGCCGCCAGGTCGACGGTGCGCGGCTCCCAGACCAGATAGACGATTGCAAACGCGATCGCCACGACAACCGGGGCGACGTGCCACGGGTCGATCCGGCGGAGCCATGTCCGCGCGCCTCGTTCCAGCTCCCGGGTGCGCGGGCGGGGCGGCGCCGTGACGGCGGCGAGGACGGCACGGAGCACGCCTGGGAACTTAGCCTAGAAACGAGGCCACCCGGTCCACCGTCTCCGGCCGCTCGAGCCAGGGCCAGTGGCCGGCGTCGATCCGCTCGAGCTCGACCTCGCCGCCGAGCGCCTGCGCGTAGCGCTCGCCGAACTCGGCGCCGATGTACGGGTCGCGCGTGGGCCACAGCACGAGCGCCGGGCAGCGCAGCTCGCCGAGCCGCTCGCCGTGCCGGCTCAGCACCTCGGGCGGCGCCGAGCGGTAGAGCCGCAGGATCGCCCGCTGGGTGCCGTGGTCGAAGTCGTCGTAGGCGCGGTCCGCGATCGCGCGCGGCAGCGAGCGGCGGAAGCCGAGCCGCGTGGCGAACCCCATCGTCAGCTCGCCGATCACGGGCGTCCGCCAGGCCCGCGCCACGCGGTGCCAGCGATAGCCGGGCATGAACGGCACGACAGCGGTGAGCACGATCCGCTCGACCGCCTCGGGGCGGCGCAGCGCCAGCTCGAGCCCGACGACGCCCCAGTCGTGCATCACGAGCGAGAAGCGCCCGAGGCCGAGCTCGTCGCAAAGGGCCTCGAGGAAGTCGGCGTAGCCGGAGATCGAGTAGTCGAAGTCGCCCGGCTTCGCGGAGCTGCCGAAGCCGGGCAGGTCGGGCGCCACGCCGCCGGTGCGCGCGAGGAACGGATCCCAGTCCCAGCCCGCCGTCGGCACGCCGTGCAGGTACAGGACCGTGGCCTCCCCAGCTCGGCGCAGGCACACGTCGAGCCCGGCCACCCGCGCGCGGCGTTCGGCGATCTCCACGCGCGGCTTCATAGCATCCCGCCCCTCCATGGCCGATCGCCGCAGGCTCCGCAGGATCGTGGACAAGCTCGCCGCCGAGTACGGCCGCCCGGTGCTGCGCCCGCACCATGCCCCGATCGACGAGCTCGTGCTGACCGTGCTCTCGCAGAACACGAACGACCGGAACCGCGACGTGGCCTACGGCCGCCTGCGCGAGCGCTTTCCGAGCTGGGACGCGGTGCGCGACGCGCCCGTCGAGGAGATCGAGGAGGCGATCCGGCCGGGCGGGCTCGCTCCCACGAAGGCGGTGCGGATCAACCAGATCCTCGAGGCGATCGGCGACGACGACCTCGCCCACCTGGCGGACGACCCGCTGGACGAGGCGCGCGCCGAGCTCGTCGCGCTGCCGGGCGTGGGCCGCAAGACGGCCGCCTGCGTGCTGCTCTTCTCGTTCGGCCGCCCCGACGTGCCCGTGGACACGCACGTCTACCGGGTCGGCGGGCGGCTCGGGCTGTGGCCGCAGAAGGCGCCCTTCGACCGCGCCCACGACGAGCTGCTCCGGCTCAGCGGCGACAGCGGTGAGTTCGCCTACGAGGCTCACGTGCTGCTGATCCGGCACGGCCGGCGGACCTGCGTCGCGCGTACGCCGCGCTGCGAGGAGTGTCCGCTGCGGCGGATGTGCCCGGAGGGGAAGCGCCGGCTGGCCGCTCGCCGCGGCGGCTCCGCCGCCCCCGCATGAGCGAGGACGCCCTCCGTCGCTCGGCGGAGCTCGGGCTGGTCGGGATCGCCGCGGTCTGGGGCCTGACCTTCGTCATGGTCCAGGACGCCATCGAGCTCCTGCCGACGATGGCGTTCCTCGCCTACCGCTTCATCCCCGCGGCGCTGATCGTGGCGGTCATCTTCTGGCGGCCGCTGAGCCACCTGCCCGCGGCCGGGTGGCGCGCCGGCCTGCTGATGGGCGTGTTCCTGACGGGCGGCTACCTCTTCCAGACGCTCGGCCTCGAGGAGACGAGCGCCTCGAACGCGGGCTTCATCACCGGACTGTTCGTGGTGCTGACGCCGGTGCTCGGGGCGGTCTTCCTGCGCCACCGAATCTCGGCGACGGCCTGGGTCGCGGCCGGCGTGGCGCTGCTCGGGCTCTGGCTTCTGTCCGGGGCGGGGGGCGGCTTCGACCTGCGCGGCGACGGGCTCGTGCTGCTGTGCGCCTTCTCGCTCGCCGCGCACATCCTCGCCACGGCCGATGCCGTCAGGCGCTTCGACGTCGGCGCCCTGCTCGCCGTGCAGCTCGGGGTGGTGGGCGTCGTCTCGCTGGCGATCGCGGCCACGGCCGGCCAGCTCGAGCGGCCGGAGGGCGCCACCGTCTGGTCCGCCCTGCTCGTGACCTCGCTCGTCGCGAGCGCGCTGGGCTTCTTCGTCCAGTCGTTCGCCCAGCAGCACGCGCCGCCCGCGCGCACCGCGCTGATCCTGGCATCGGAGCCCGCCTTCGCGGGCCTGTTCGGCTGGCTCCTGAACGACGAGCGGCTCACGGCCACCGGCTGGCTAGGCGCCGGGCTGATCATGGCGGCGATCGTGGCGGTGGAGATCGCGCCGCGCCTGCGCCCGCCCCGGCCGCTCCCGGAGGGTTGATGGCCTACCGGCTCCTGCTCGCGGTGCCGTTCCTGGTGGGCATCGCGGTCCTCCAGGGGCTGACCGTGGAGATCGACACCTTCCACGGGAGCGACGCCCGCGTCTACCAGCTCCCCACGATCCTCCAGCTGAGCGACCGGCTCGACCTGTCCGACTACCCGTCGGCGCAGACGCCGCTGTTTCACCTGGTGATGGCGGGCTGGGGCGAGCTGGTGGGGTTCGAGCTCTGGAAGCTCCGCCTGCTGAACGTGGCCATCTCCTACGGCGCGGCGCTCGCGCTGCTGCGGCTGCTGCGGAGGGCCACGCCGCTGGACGAGCTGCCGGCCTTCGCGCTCACGCTGGCGTTCGTGCTGTCGCCGTACGTGTTCGGCGCCTCGTTCACGCTGCTCACGGACAACCTGGCGATCCTGTTCGGGCTGCTCGCCCTGGAGCGCATACACGCGTACGCGCGCGAGGGATCGCCCGGCGCGTTCGCGCTGGCCTGCCTCGCGATCGCCGGCGCGGTGCTCACGCGCCAGTCGTTCGTGTGGCTCGTGCCCGTGGCGGCGTTCTTCCTGGTGCTGCCGCCCGTCCGCCTGGGCCGGGTGGCGGCCGGGGGCGCGCTGCTCGCGCTCTCGCTCGTCCCGCTCGCCGCCCTGGCGATCGAGTGGAACGGGCTGGTGCCGCCGAGCGCCGACCCGGCCTCCTGCGGGCTGTGCACGGACCGCCCCGGCGTGGGCCGCGACGCGCTGACGCTCCGCACGGTCGGGTTCACCGTGGCGCTGCTCGGGATGTACGCGGCGGCGGTGCTCGGGCCGGGCTTGTGGCGGCGCGTCCGCCGGCTGCGGACCCCGGCCGCCCGCGCGGCGGGCACGGCGCTGAACGCGGTGGGGCGCCGACCCGGCCTGCCGCTCGCGCTGCTGGCCGGCGCGGCCGGCCTGGGGGTCGTGCTCCTGCTCGTGTCACCGCTCGAGTTCAAGCCCGCCGCGCCGGGCGTGCAGGGCGACGCCGGCTACCTGTGGCGGGTGTCCGACGAGCTGCCGGTCGTGCTCGGGTCCTCGCTCGCCTTCTGGCTGCTCGTGCCGTCGGGCGCCGTGGCGGCGGCGCTGCTCGTGCGCAGGGCGGGCTGGACCGCGCTGGGGAGCGTCTACCTGGGTGCGTTCCTCCTCGGGGTGCTGCCGGTGAACCTCGTCTACCAGAAGTACTTCGACCCGTTCATGCTGCTGGCCGTGGCGCTGTTGGCGCGCCCGCCGGACTTCCGCGGGCGCTGGGACTACCTCGGTGTCGTGGCCGTGTGCGTCGCCTCGGTGGCCTACGCGATCAGCTTCGCCGCGCGCTAGAGCAGCGAACGGCCCGCCGCGGCGCCGGCGGGGGCGAGCTCGTCGATGCGGGCGAGCGTCGCCTCGTCGAGCTCCACCTCGGCGGCGGCCAGGTTCTCGTCGAGGTGCTCCGGGGTGCGCGTGCTCGGGATCGGCACGATGTCGTCGCCCTGGTGCAGGAGCCAGGCGAGCGCGAGCTGCGCCGGCGTGATGCCGAGCTCCGCGGCCAGCCCGCGAAGCGGGGCGTAGCGGTCGCGGTTCGCGCGCAGGTTCTCGGCCGTGAAGCGGGGGTGGTTGCTGCGGAAGTCATCGCCCGGCGCGCCGATCCGGTCGGCCGATCCGGCAAAAAAGCCGGCGCCGAGCGGCGACCAGGGCACGAAGCCGATCCCGAGCTCACGCAGCGCGGGGAGCAGCTCGCGCTCGGGGTCGCGCGTCCAGAGCGAGTACTCGGACTGAACCGCCGCGACCGGGTGGGCCTGGTGGCCCGCGAGGAGCTGGTCGGCCGTGACGTTCGACAGCCCGATGTGCCGCACCTTGCCCTCGGCGACGAGCTCCGCCATCGCCCCGACGCTCTCCTCGACCGGCACGCCCGGGTCGGGGAAGTGCAGGTACCAGAGGTCGATCGCCTCGACCCCGAGGCGGCGGAGGCTCGCCTCGGCCGCCGCGCGGGCCCGCTCGGGGCGCGCATCGATCCAGATCTCCTGGTCGTGCGAGTGCGTCACGCGATGGGCGTGCTCGCCCGGTCCGGGGACGATGCCCCACTTGGTCGCAACCTGTACGTCGCCGCTGCGACCCGCGACCGCCCGCCCGACCAGCCGCTCGTTGTGGCCGTCGGCGCCGTAGGCGTCGGAGGTGTCGATCATGGTGGCGCCGGCATCGAGCGCGTGTCGCAGCGTGCCGAGCGCCCGCTCGTCGTCGCTTCGGCCGTACATGTGGTCGACCAGCGCCATCGCGCCGTAGCCGATGGCGGAGGTGGTGAGTCCGTCGGTTCCGAGGGTCCGTGTCTTCATGCCGCCGATGGTCGCCGGGCGCGGCCCGCGCCACCACCGGAACTGCCCTGGGCCGGCCATCGGTTTGACCGATACCGTCAGGTCGTGGCCGAGATCCGGCAGCTCCGCTACTTCGTCGCCGTCGCGGAGCGCGGCAGCGTCTCCGGGGCCGCGCTCGACCTCAACCTGTCGCAGTCGGCGCTCAGCGAGGCGCTGCGCAAGCTCGAGCTGGAGCTCGGCGTGCCGTTGCTGGAGCGCTCGAGCCGGGGGGTGGCCCCCACGGTGGCCGGCGAGGCGCTGCTCGCCGAGGCGCGCGAGGCGATCGACCGCTTCGACGGCGCGCTCGACTCGGCGCGCCGGGCGGCCAAGGGCCAGACCGGTCGCCTTCGCGTGGGCTTCGAGGCGGCGGGCGCGGGGCAGCTGTCGACGCAGGCGCGGGCCCGGTTCCTCGCGCGCTTCCCCCAGGTGCGCGTGGAGCCGCGCCGCTTCGAATGGGGCGGCGAGGTGGCGGCGGTACGCGAGGGGGAATGCGACATCGCGTTCGTCTGGCTGCCCGCCGACCTGACCGGGCTGCGCTGGGAGCTCGTGGCGTCGGAGCGGCGCTACGCCGGGCTGGCCGCCGGCCACCGGCTCGCGGCCCGCCCACAGCTGTCGGTGGTCGAGCTGAACGACGAGCCGATCATGTGGACCAGGCGGGCGCCGCGCTACTGGGTCGACTGGTGGGCGGTGAACCCGCGCCCGGACGGAAACGAGCCGCGGTGGGGGCCGGAGAACGACAACGTGGAGGAGATGCTGGAGCAGGTGGCCGACGGCTCCGCCTACTGCATCGTGCCGGCCTCGATGACCCAGTACTACGCGCGCCCCGACCTGGCCTGGGTCGAGATCTCCGACATCGATCCGCTTCGCATCGCGCTGGCGTGGCGCGAGCGCGACGCCTCGCCGCTGGTGGCGGCGTTCGCCTCGGTCGTCGGGGAACTTGCCGCCTAGCGGATCTCGAGCATGTCGACGACGAACACGAGCGTCTCGTTCGGCCCGATGCTGCCGTCCGGCGTGCCCTGGGACCCGTAGGCCATCTCGGGCGGGATCGTCAGCATGCGGCGGCCGCCCTCCTTCATCCCCACCAGGCCCTCGTCCCAGCCGGGGATCACCTGACCCGCGCCGAGCGGGAGGCTGAACGGCTGCCCGCGGTTCCAGGAGGCGTCGAACTCCTGCCCCGTCGAGAACGTGACGCCCGCGTAGTGCACCGTCACCGTGTCGCCCTTCTTCGCGGCGGGCCCCTTGCCGCGCACGATGTCCTCCTTCTGGAGCTGCCGCGGCGGCGAGCCCGAGGGGCGCGGGATCTCCGGCTTCGTGCTCGTGTCCTCGAGCGCCTCGCGCTGCTCGGACGGGGTGGGCTCGGTCTCCGTCTGCTCCTCGGCGGGGGGCGGGGAGCTCTCGGCCTCGTCGTCGTCGTCCCCGCAGGCGGCCAGGCCGATGGCCGCGATGAGGCCGAGCAGGGCGAGGACGCGGAGCATGGCGGCGGAAGCCTACACGCCCGAAGGGGGCAGACCCCTACCCCT
>Ga0081538_10001948_pt1 | contig 20673 bp, 18 predicted proteins | sample TabmetS5T2R1_FD_71022 | JGI IMG/M metagenome (GOLD analysis project Ga0081538, IMG submission 71022) | Tabebuia heterophylla rhizosphere microbial communities from the University of Puerto Rico - S5T2R1 | ecosystem: Host-associated > Plants > Roots > Rhizosphere ...
CGGCGCGCTGCCGGCGGGGCTGCTCGAAGCCGGCGGGCGGCGCCGGTGGTGGCCGGTGGCGGCGGGGGCGGTGCTGCTTGCCCTGATCTGGCTCGGCGGCATGGCGCGTCTGGCCGGCGCAGCCGTCGAGGAGGTACCGGGCGTTCGGATTCGCCTCGTGCAGGGCAATGTGCCGCAGGAGGACAAGTGGCGGCCGGAGATGCGCAACCACTGGTTCGCCCACTATCTCCGCCTGTCCGGTGCTGACGCGACCGGCATCACCCACGTCGTCTGGCCGGAGTCGGCGAGCCCCTTCCCGCTCGACCAGATCGACCAGGCGCGCGCGCTGATCGGGCAGGTGGTGCCGCCGGGCGGCCTGCTGCTGACCGGCGGCGAGCGGTTCGATCTCAGCCAGGATCCGCCCAAGGCGTGGAACAGCCTGTTCGTGGTCGACGAGGCGGGAGCGCTGCGGGCGCAGTACGACAAGCGCGATCTGGTACCGTTCGGCGAGTTCATGCCGCTGCGCGATCTGCTCGGCCGGGTCGGGCTCAGCAGCCTCGCCCGCGGCGGTCTCGATTTCCAGGCCGGCCCGGGCAGGACCACCATCGCGTTGCCGGGCCTGCCGCCCTTCAGCCCGCTGATCTGCTACGAGACGATCTTCTCGGGCCGGGTCTTTGCGCCCGGCGCGCGGCCCGACTGGCTGCTGAACGTCACCAACGACGGCTGGTTCGGTCAAAGCTCGGGCCCCTACCAGCACCTCGCGATGGCCCGCATGCGCGCGATCGAGGAGGGGCTGCCGCTGGTGCGCAGCGCCAATACCGGGATTTCCGCGGTGGTCGATCCCTGGGGCCGAGTGCAGGCGCGCCTCGCGCTGGGCGAGACCGGCGTGCTCGATGCCCCGCTGCCCAAGCCGCTGCCCGCGACCGTGTTCGGCCGCGCGCGCCACTGGCCGGTCCTCTTGGCCGTATGCGCGAGCCTGCTCGCGCTGGTGGTGATCGAGCGGCGCGCAGCCCGCCGCGACTCCGACATTTAAAGTCCGGCGAAAAACGAGTACAACCCGCTCTTCATACCGGCCCTCTGGGCGAGCGCAGCTTGAGATGGCAGCCAGCCCCAACCCGATCGATGTCCATGTCGGCAAGCGACTGCGGCTGCGGCGCACCTTGCTCGGCATGAGCCAGGAGCGCCTGGGCGAGCTGCTCGGGCTGACCTTTCAGCAGGTCCAGAAGTACGAGCGGGGCGTCAATCGGATCGGCTCCTCGCGCCTGTTCGAGCTCGGCCAGATCCTGGACGTGCCCGTCTCGTTCTTTTTCGACGACATGCCGCGCGGCGAGCAGGTCGCCGGCCAGGCGGTCGGTCTCGGCCTCGGCGGGCCGATCCGCGCGGCGACCGGCTTTGGCCTCGCCGAGGAGGCCGCGGCCTTCGAGCACGATCTCGACGATGGCCTGTCGCTGGACAAGCGCGAGACGCTGGAGCTGATCCGCGCCTACTATCGGATCGCCGACCCCGCCGTGCGCAAGCGGCTGTTCGAGCTCACCAAGGCGCTCGGCAACCTCCCGGGCGGCGCGGAGCGCTGAGCGCCAAGAGCACACCCGAGTGCCGCACCCCCTTGACCGGACCTTTAAATCTCCGGCACAAGATTGCCGCCAACCTGACTGAGATGTCAGCGGCTTTGAGGGAAACCGCATTAACGTTGATGCACCAACCTTGACGCACCCAGGCCGCGGTGCGCGGCAGTCATGTGCTGCCGGTCGCGGCGCCGGTCGAAGAGAGCTTCATGAACACATCTGACTACCTGTTCACCAGCGAGTCGGTCGCCGAGGGCCATCCCGACAAGATCTGCGACCGGATCTCGGATACTATCCTCGATGCCTTTCTGAACGCCAATCCCGCCGCCCGAGTCGCCGTCGAGACCTTGGCGACCACCAACCGCATCATCATCGCCGGCGAGGTGCGCGGCGGCGACGGGATCTCGCGTGAGGATGTCGAGCAGCTGGCGCGCGGCGCGGTGCGCGACATCGGCTACGAGCAGCCGGGCTTCCACTGGGCGGAAGCCAAGGTCGACGTCCTGTTGCACGCTCAGTCGCCCGACATCGCGATGGGCGTCGACGCCATCGGCAACAAGGACGAGGGCGCGGGCGATCAAGGGCTGATGTTCGGCTTTGCCTGCCGCGAGACGCCGGAGCTGATGCCGGCGCCGATCCAGCTCGCCCACACGATCCTGCGCAGGATGGCCGAGGCCCGCCGTGCCGGTGCCGCGCCGTATTTCGGCCCCGACGCCAAGAGCCAGGTCACGCTGCGCTACCGTGAGGGCGTACCTGCGCATGCCGCCTCGGTCGTGGTCTCGACCCAGCATGCGCCGGAGCTGTCGCAGGACGAGGTGCGCGAGCTGGTCCGGCCGTTCGTGCTGGAGACCCTGCCCGACGGCTGGATGTGCCCGGAAGCGGATTTTTACGTCAACCCGACCGGCAAGTTCGTGATTGGCGGGCCCGAGGGCGACGCCGGCCTGACCGGTCGCAAGATCATCGTCGACACCTATGGCGGCGCGGCGCCGCACGGTGGCGGCGCCTTTTCGGGCAAGGATCCGACCAAGGTCGATCGTTCGGCGGCCTATGCCGCCCGCTATCTCGCCAAGAACGTGGTCGCGGCCGGTCTCGCGGATCGCTGCCTGATCCAGCTGGCGTACGCGATCGGCGTGTCCAAGCCGCTCGCGATCTATGTCGACATGCAGGGCACCGGCCAGGTCGATCCGGTCCGGCTGAGCGGGGTGCTGCGGGAGCTGATGAACCTGTCGCCGCGCGGCATCCGCGAGCATCTCGAGCTGTCGCGGCCGATCTACGCCCGGACCTCGGCCTACGGCCATTTCGGGCGCGAGCCCGAGCCCGACGGCGGCTTCTCGTGGGAGCGGACCGACCTCGCGGACACGTTGCGTCGGGCGTTCTGAGCGGCGCCGCGCGGTTCAGACCTCGCGGTCTTGCAGCGCCTCGTCTACGGTCGCCGACGCAGCCAGCGGCTCCGGCCCGGCCGCCGCCGCCTCCTGGCCGAGCGCCTGCCCGAGATCGAGCTGGCGGTGCCGGAGACCGGGCGCATCGACCCGGCCACGCTGTTTTCCGACCGGCGCCCGCTCTGGCTCGAGATCGGCTTTGGCGGCGGCGAGCATCTGGCGGCGCAGGCGGCAGCCCATCCCGATTGCGGCCTGATCGGCTGCGAGCCGTACATCAGCGGCGTCGCCCGGCTGCTGGCGCTGGCCGAGGCGCAGGGGCTGACCAACCTGCGCATCGTGGTCGATGATGCTCGTTTGCTGCTCGCCGCCCTGCCGGATGGCTGTCTCGAGCGGATCTTCGTGCTGTTCCCCGATCCGTGGCCCAAGGCCCGTCACCACAAGCGGCGGATCGTCAATCCGGCGACGGCGGCGCAGTTCGCGCGGCTGTTGCAGGACGGCGGCGAGCTGCGGCTCGCGACCGACGACATGGGCTATGCCCGCGCCATGCTGCTGGCGCTCCTGCCGGTCCGCGAGCTCGCCTGGCTCGCGCGCGGCGCGGCGGACTGGCGCTTACGGCCGCCCGACTGGCCGCCGACCCGCTACGAGGAGAAGGCAAAGAAAGCCGGCCGGGCCTGCGTCTACCTGCGCTTTCGCCGCCTGCCGCATTTCGTGAAAAAACCTTGAAGACGGTTAAGCCAGGGCGCATATAACGGGTACCAAATCACCGCAACCCGAACGTAAGGTGGTGGGCTTCAGGCCCACTTTTTTATTGGCGTGGACCCGAGCAGGCAGGTAGCCGAGCTGATCGAGCCGACCCTGGGCGGCATGGGCTACGAGCTCGTGCGCGTTCTGCTGCACGGCGGCCAGCGGCCGACCCTTCAGATCATGGCGGAGCGCGCCGACCGGGCGCCTATGACGGTGGAGCATTGTGCCGAAATCTCTCGTGCGGTCTCGGCCCTGCTCGACGTCGCCGATCCGATCGCAGGCGCCTATCGCCTCGAGGTGACCTCGCCCGGGCTCGACCGGCCGCTTACCAGGCGCGCCGATTTCGACCGTTTCCGCGGCTTCGAGGCTCGCGTCGAGACCGAGCTGCCGATCGAGGGTCGGCGCCGCTTTCGCGGCCGTCTGCTCGGCGTGGTCGACGATCAAGTGCGCCTGCAGCTCGAGGACGGCGAGCAGGCGATCCCGTGCGCCGGGATCAAGAAGGCCAAGCTGGTCGTGACCGACGAGGTGCTGGCGGCTGCGGCCGAGCAAAGGAGCTGAGCGCGTGACGGACTATGGCATGGAGACCACCGCCGGTCTCGGTCGGCTCGAGCTGATCCGGATCGCGGAGGCGGTGGCGCAGGAAAAGGGCATCGGCGTCGAGGACGTGATCGTCGCGATGGAGCAGGCGATCCAGACGGCGGCGCGCCGCAAATACGGCCAGGAGCATCAGATCGTCGCCGAGGTCGACCGCAAGACCGGCGACATCGGCCTCTATCGCGAGCTCGAGGTGAGCGAGGAGGTCGAGGATCCGGCGCTGCAGATCCCGCTCAGCGAAGCGCGCGAGCGCAATCCGGCCGCTCAGGTCGGCGACCACATCCTGGAGCCCCTGCCGCCGATCGATCTCGGTCGGATCTCGGCGCAGAGCGCCAAGCAGGTGATCGTCCAGAAGGTGCGCGAGGCCGAGCGCGAGCGGCAGTACGAGGAGTTCAAGGACCGCATCGGCGAGATCGTGGTGGGCGAGGTCAAGCGCACCGAATACGGCAACGTGCTGGTCGATCTCGGTCGCGCCGAGGCGATCCTGCGGCGCGACGAGGTGCAGCCGCGCGAGACGTTCCGCAACAAGGACCGGGTCCGCGCCTACGTCTACGACGTCCGGCCGGAGGCGCGCGGGCCGCAGATCTTCCTGTCGCGCACCCATCCCCAGTTCATGGCCAAGCTGTTCGCCCAGGAGGTGCCGGAGATCTACGACGGCATCATCGAGATCATGGCGGTCGCGCGCGATCCCGGCTCGCGCGCCAAGATCGCGGTGGTCTCCAAGGACAACAGCATCGATCCGGTCGGCGCCTGCGTCGGTATGCGCGGCTCGCGCGTCCAGGCCGTGGTCAACGAGCTGTCCGGCGAGAAGATCGACATCATCCCGTGGTCGCACGATCCGGCCACCTTCGTGGTCAACGCCCTGGCGCCGGCCGAGGTCAGCAAGGTGGTGCTCGACGAGGACAGCCGGCGGATCGAGGTGATCGTACCGGACGCCCAGCTGTCGCTGGCGATCGGGCGGCGCGGCCAGAACGTGCGCCTCGCCTCGCAGCTGACCGGCTGGGACATCGACATCGTCACCGAGACCGAGGATTCGGAACGGCGCACGCGCGAGTTCCGGACCCTGACCGAGTACTTTGTCAACACCCTGAACGTCGAGGAGGTGATCGCCCAGCTGCTGGTGACCGAGGGCTTCACCAGCGTCGACGAGATCGCCTATGTCGATCTGGCGGAGCTGGCGTCGATCCAGGGCTTCGATGAGAGCGTCGCGCAGGCGTTGCGCGAGCGCGCCGAGACCTATCTGGCGGAGCGCGAGCAGGAGCTGCGGGGCGAGGCGGCGGGTCTCGGGATCGCGGACGATCTGCTTGGCTTCGAGGCGCTCGATCTGGAGACCGTCGTGGCGCTCGGGCGCAAGGGGGTCAAGTCGCTCGACGATGTCGCCGATCTGGCGGCCGACGAGCTGGTCGAGCTGCTGCCCGACGCCGGTCTAACCGAGGAGAGCGCGGGCGAGCTGATCATGGCGGCGCGCGCCCACTGGTTCGGCGACGAGGATGCCGGCGCCGAGGCCGGTGACGGGGACGCGGCTGCCGAGCACGCCGAGCCGGTCGACGCTACGCCAAAGACCGGGGGCGCCGACCGCGAGGGGGCAAAGGCCTGAGCGCGCGCCGTGGCAAGTCCCGCCGAGGACCAGACGCCGGATCGGGCGGACAGCGCGCAGCGCCGCTGCCTGGTGACCCGCATGGCGGGCGCGCGCGACCATCTGGTCCGCTTCGTGCTCGGTCCCGACCATCGGGTCGTGCCCGACATCGATGAGCGTCTGCCGGGGCGTGGTATGTGGTTGAGTGCCGATCGGGATGTGGTAAACAAGGCCGTCGCCGGGAAGCTGTTCGCACGGGCGGCGCGGGCGCCTGCGACGGCAGAGGCGGACTTGGCGGAAACGGTCGAGCGGCTGCTCGCGAAGCGCGCGCTGGAATGCGTGGGCTTGGCGCGGCGTGCCGGTCAGGCCGTGGTAGGCTTTGAGCAGGTGCGCGCGTGGCTGCGCGCATCGCAAGCAGCGGTGTTGATCGCGGCAGCCGACGGCGCCGCCGACGGGCGGGCGAAGCTGCGCCGGCTGGCGCCCGACTTGCCCCTGATCACCGCCTTCTCGCGCGGCGAGCTGGGCGCCTGTCTGGGGCGCGACGAAGTGGTTCATGCGGCCATTGCGCCAGGTGGCCTGGCGCAGCGGCTGCTACGTGATGTGATGCGCTTGGCCGGTTTTCGGCCGGGCGCGCTGGATTCGTCCGGTGACGTGGCGCAACCGCGCGGCACCGAGCCGAGGGAAACGACCGGCCCAAGATGACCGATACCAAAGAGCACAACCCCAGGATCTCGCTCGTGCGGCCGAGTGGTCGGCTGGAGCTCAAGAAGACTGTCGACAGCGGCATGGTCAGGCAGAGCTTCTCGCACGGCCGCAGCAAGGCGGTCACGGTCGAGGTCAAGCGCAAGCGCGGCGTCAAGCCGGGCGAGGCGCGGCAGGCCGAGGGTCCGGTGCGCGTCGCCGAGACGGCGGCACGGAGCGAGGCTGCCCCGCGGCCGACCTTGCGCGTGCGTACCGACGGCCAGGCGCTGACCCGCGCCCCTGTCGAGGCCGGGCGCGCTCCGGCGCGCCGACCCGTCGTCCTCAAGCCGCTGACCGACGAGGAGAAGACCGCCCGGGTCCGCGCCCTGACCGACGCCAAGAAGGCCGAGGAGGAGGCGCGCTCGCGCGCCGAGGAGAATGCCCGCCGGCTGGCGGAGGAGGCCGAGCGGCGCAGGGCCGAGGAAGCCGCGGCGGTCAAGCGCCAGGCCGAGGAGGAGGCGCGCAAGCGCGCCGAGGAGGACGCCCGCCGCAAGGCCGAGCAGGCCGCGTCGCGGATGCTCGCCAAGGAGGACGAGGAGCGGCGCAAGCGCGAGCAGGTCGAGGAGCCGCCGGCGGCGGCGGAGCCGGACCGGGCGGCGGTGACCGAGCCGGTGCCCGAGCCGGGGCCCGTCTCCCGCCCGGCCGAAGCGCCTCGTCCCAAGGTCAAGGGCAAGGCCGCGGCCAGGGCCGAGGATCGGAGCGAGGGCCGGCGTGGCGCCGCCCTGCGGCGCGAGAGCACGCGCGGCCGCCTGATTCTCGACAGCGACAGCGAGGTGGTCGAGCGCCGCGGACCCTCGCTCGCGGCGATCCGGCGCCAGCGCGAGCGTCGCCATGCGCAGGTGCAGGATACCGGCCCCCAGGTGCGCGAGGTCGTGCTGCCCGAGACCATCACCGTGTCGGAGCTGGCCAACCGCATGGCGGTGCGTGGCGCCGAGGTGGTCAAGCAGCTCATGAAGATGGGCGTCATGGCGACCATCAATCAGGTCATCGACGCCGATACCGCCGAGCTCGTGGTCGGTGAGTTCGGCCACCAGCCCAGGCGGGTCAGCGAGGCCGACGTCGAGATCGGGCTCGAGGGGATCGACGATCGCGAGGAGCAGCTCGAGCCGCGGCCGCCGGTGGTCACCGTCATGGGCCACGTCGACCACGGCAAGACCTCGCTGCTCGACGCTTTGCGCAACTCCGCTGTTGCAGCCGGCGAGGCAGGTGGCATCACGCAGCACATCGGCGCCTATCAGGTCGATCTCGGCACGGGGCGGCCGGTGACCTTCATCGACACGCCGGGCCACGCCGCGTTCACCGAGATGCGCGCGCGCGGCGCGAAGGTCACCGACATCGTCGTGCTCGTGGTCGCTGCCGACGACGGCGTCATGCCGCAGACGATTGAAGCGATCCACCACGCCAAGGCGGCGAAGGTGCCGATCGTGGTCGCGATCAACAAGATCGACCTGCCCGATGCCAATCCCGACCGGGTCAAGCAGGAGCTGCTGAACCACGAGCTGGTGCCCGAGGAGTTCGGCGGTGACGTGCTGTGCGTCGAGGTGAGCGCGACCAAGCGCCAGAACCTCGACAAGCTGATCGAGACGATCCAGCTCCAGGCCGAGCTGCTCGAGCTGACCGCCAACCCGAACCGCGCGGCCCAGGGCACGGTGATCGAGGCGCGCCTCGATCGCGGCCGCGGCGTGGTGGCGACCATCCTGGTCCAGCGCGGCACCCTGAGGATGGGCGACATCGTGATCTGCGGCAGCCACTGGGGCCGGGTGCGCGCCCTGCTCGACGATCGCGGCCAGAACCTGGATCAGGCCGGCCCCTCGACGCCGGTCGAGATCACCGGCCTCGACGGGGTGCCGGAAGCCGGCGATCAGCTGGTGGTGGTCGACAACGAGCGCCGGGCGCGCGAGATCACCGAGTATCGCCTGCGCAAGCGGCGCGCGCAGACCGCGGCGACCGCGCCGCGCAGCTCGGTCGAGGAGCTGTTCAGTCAGCTCGCCGGCAGCGAGGCCAAGGAACTGCCCCTGGTCGTCAAGTCCGACGTCCACGGCTCGCTCGAGGCGATTCTCGCGGGCGTCGAGAAGCTCAGCACCGACGAGGTGCAGGTCCGTGTGCTGCACAGCGGCGTCGGCGGGATCACCGAATCGGACGTGACCCTGGCGGTCGCGTCGAAGGCGATGATCATCGGCTTCAACGTCCGGGCCAATGCCCAGGCGCGTGAGCTGGCGCGCCGCGACGGGGTCGAGATCCGCTACCACTCGATCATCTACGAGCTGCTCGACGAGGTGAAAGCCTCGCTGTCCGGCATGCTTTCGCCGGGGTCGCGCGAGACGATCCTGGGCCATGCCGAGATCCGCGAGGTGTTCACGATCACGAAGGTCGGCAAGATCGCCGGCTGCCGGGTGATCGATGGCCTGATCCGACGCGGCGCGAGGCTGCGGCTGCTGCGCGACGACGTTGTGATCTACGACGGCGCGCTGGGCTCCCTCAAGCGCTTCAAGGACGATGTCCGCGAGGTGCGCGAGGGCTTCGAGTGCGGTATCGGCATCGAAGGCTACAACGACATTCGCGAGGGTGACGTGATCGAGGCCTACGAGGTCGAGGAGGTCGCGCGCACCCTGTGATCGAACCACGGATTGCTGCGGCGCGCCCTGCCGGCATGGCCGCAGATCGAGCGATGAAGAGAGTGTCCATGGGCGGTCAGCGGGGCCCGGTCGGCCCCCAGCAGAGCCAGCGTCAGTTGCGGGTGGGCGAGGCGTTGCGCCACGTCCTCGCGGAGCTCTTGCTGCGCGGCGCGGTGCACGATCCGCTGCTCGCCGAGGCGCACCTCACGGTGTCCGAGGTCCGGGTCAGCCGCGATCTGCGCCATGCGGTCGCTTATGTGACCGAGCTCGGCGGCGACCTGCGCCACGAGCTGCTCGAGGCGCTCGAGCGCGCGGCACCCTATCTGCGCGGCGAGGCGGCGCGCCGCATCCATCTCAAATATGCGCCGACGCTCAGCTTTCGGGTCGATCCGTCGTTTGCGGAGGCGGCACGGATCGACGCTCTGCTGGCGCGCGAGCGCGCGACCCTGGAGCGGGCGCGCGAGGACGACGATGGCTCGCGCTAGGCGCAAGGGTCGCCCGATTCACGGCTGGCTGTCGCTGGACAAGCCCGAGGGCATGACCTCGACCGAGGCGGTCGCGCGCGTGCGCAGGATCACCCAGGCCGCCAAGGTCGGTCATGGCGGCACCCTCGATCCGCTCGCGACCGGCGTGCTGCCGATCGCGCTGGGCGAGGCGACCAAGACGGTGGCCTACATCGTCAATGGCCGAAAGCACTACCGGTTCACCGCGCGGCTGGGCGAGGCGCGCAGCACCGACGATCGCGAAGGCGAGGTCACGGCGCAAAGTCCCGCGCGGCCGGGCAGCGATGCGATCGAGCGGGCCCTGCCGGCCTTCGTCGGTACGACCCTGCAGGTTCCGCCCTGTTTCGCCGCGGTCAAGGTCGATGGCGAGCGGGCCTATGATCTGGCGCGCCGGGGTGAGCCGGCCGAGCTCGCGCCGCGCACGGTCGAGATCGAGCGGCTGACGCTGGTCGATCGGCCCGATCCGGACCACGTCGTCCTGGAGCTGGTGTGCGGCCGCGGCACCTATGTGCGTGCCGTGGTGCGCGATCTCGGCGTGATGCTCGGCTGCTTTGCCCATGTCGCGGCGCTGCGCCGGCTGCGGGTCGGGCCATTCCGGGCCGAGAGCGCGATCTCGCCGGAGACGCTGGCGCAGCTCGTCGCCGACGATGCCTTGCCGCAGGCGTTGGTGTCGCTGCCGACCGCGCTGCAGGAGATGCCGGCGCTGGCCCTGACCGGACCCCAGGCGGAGCGCCTGCGGGCCGGCCAGAGGATCCGCGTCGCGCCCGATCTGGTCACCGGTCCCGTGCTGGAGGATGGCACCGTGCGCGCCATGGCCGCGGGCGAGATGATCGCGCTGGCGCGGCTGCAGGGCGGCCAGCTCAGCCCGGTGCGCGTGTTCAACCTGTAACCCGAATGGCCCTGATCATCTGGCCGTAACCAAGTCTGGAGCCGTTGGATCCCACCCATGTCGATTTCCCCGGAACGCAAGCAGACCATCATCACCGACTTCGCCACCGCGCCCGGCGATACCGGCTCGCCGGAGGTCCAGGTCGCGATCTTGAGCGATCGCATCAGCAATCTGACCGAGCATCTCAAGGCGCATAAGAAGGACTTCGCGTCGCGTCGCGGCCTGCTGATGATGGTCGGCCAGCGCCGCCGCCTGCTCGACTACCTGCGGCGCAAGGAGCAGAGCCGCTATCTGACCTTGATCGAGCGGCTCGGCCTACGCAAATAACACACAAGCCTGGCCGGCGCTTTCGGGGGCACGACGACCGCGCCCCGTCCGAACGATGCGAGCTGTTCGCACGATCCGGCCAGCATGGGGCCAGACAGGCCCGTTGGAAAGGCAATCACATCGATGTTCGATATCCATCGCAAAGAGCTGGAGTGGGGCGGGCGACCGCTGGTACTGGAGAGCGGACGGCTTGCGCGCCAGGCGGACGGCGCGGTCCTGGTCAGCTACGGCGAGACCACGGTCCTGTGCACGGCGGTCGCGGCGCGTACCGTGCGACCCGGCCAGGACTTCTTTCCGCTGACGGTCAACTATCAGGAGAAGGCGTTCGCCGCCGGCAAGATTCCAGGCGGTTTTTTCAAGCGCGAGGGGCGGCCGGCCGAGAAGGAGACCCTGACCTCGCGGCTGATTGATCGGCCGATCCGGCCGCTGTTCCCGGATGGCTTCAAGAACGAGACTCAGGTGATCTGCACCGTGCTGGCGCACGATCAGCAGAACGACCCCGACATCGTCTCGATGATCGGCACGAGTGCTGCGTTGACCATCTCCGGCATCCCCTTCCTTGGGCCGATCGCAGGTGCGAGGGTCGGCTACAGCAATGGCGAGTTCCTGCTCAATCCGACCTATCAGCAGCTGCCGGGTAGCCAGCTCGACCTGGTCGTCGCCGGCACGCGCGATGCGGTCATGATGGTCGAATCCGAGGCCAAGGAGCTGCCCGAGGAGACCATGCTTGCGGCGGTGCTGTTCGGCCAGCAGCAGTTCCAGCCGGTGATCGACGCGATCATCGAGCTGGCGCAGGCGTGCGCGAAAGAGCCTTGGGAGCTCGAGCTCGAAGATCACAGCGCGCTCTACGAGGACCTGGCCAGGGCCTACGAAAGCGAGCTGCGCGGCGCCTATGGCGAGCCGGCCAAGCAGGCGCGCCACGAGCGCGTGGATGCGATCAAGGTGCAGGCGCTCGAGGCGTTCGGCGGCGAAGAGGGTGTCAACGCGCCACGCGTGCTGGACCAGTTCAAGAAGCTCGAGAAGAAGATCGTACGCAACGCGATCCTCGAGACCGGCCAGCGCATCGATGGTCGCGACACCACCACGGTGCGGCCGATCGCGGTCGAGGTCGGTGTGCTGCCGCGGGTGCACGGCAGCGCGCTGTTCACGCGTGGCGAGACGCAGGCGCTGGTCGTCGCGACGTTGGGCACCGGTCAGGACGAGCAGGTGATCGACGCCCTTGAGGGCGACTATCGCGAGCATTTCCTGCTGCACTACAACTTCCCGCCCTATTCGGTCGGCGAGGCGAGCATGCTGCGCTCGCCCGGCCGGCGCGAGATCGGCCACGGCAAGCTCGCCTGGCGCGCGGTCCGGCCGCTGCTGCCGCCGCGCGACAGCTTCCCCTACACGATCCGCGTGGTGGCCGAGATCACGGAGTCGAACGGCTCCAGCTCGATGGCGACGGTGTGCGGCAGCTCGCTCGCGCTGATGGACGCCGGCGTGCCGATCGCGCGGCCAATCGCCGGCATCGCCATGGGCCTGATCAAGGAGGGCGAGGGGGTCGCGGTGCTGTCCGACATCCTCGGCGACGAGGACCATCTCGGCGACATGGATTTCAAGGTCGCCGGCACCGAGCAGGGCGTCACTTCGCTCCAGATGGACATCAAGATCGCCGGCATCACCGAGGCGATCATGCGCACGGCGCTGCTGCAGGCGCGCCAGGGCCGCATGCACATTCTGGCCGAGATGGCCAAGGGCATCAGCGGCGCGCGCGACGAGATGCGCGAGACCGCGCCGCGGATCAGCGTGATCCACATTCCCCAGGACAAGATCGGCCTGGTGATCGGCCCCGGCGGCAAGACGATCCGCGAGATCGTCGAGAACACCGGGACCAAGATCGACATCGAGGACGATGGCTCGGTCAAGATCGCCTCCGCCGATGCCAGCGCCAGCCAGCAGGCCATCGACTGGATCCGCGGCCTGACCAGCGTGCCCGAGGTCGGCATGATCTACACAGGCAAGGTCGTGCGGGTCGTGGATTTCGGCGCCTTCATCAACTTCCTCGGCTCGCAGGACGGCCTGTGCCACATCTCCGAGCTGAAGAACGAGCGCGTCGGCAAGGTCACCGACGTGGTCAAGGAAGGCGACATCGTCAAGGTCAAGGTGCTCAGCATCGACGATCGCGGCAAGGTGAAGCTGAGCATGCGGGCGGTCGACCAGGAGACCGGCGAGGAGCTCGAGGTGGCGCCGCGGCCGCCGCGCCCGGCCGGCGAGGGCCAGGACGAGCGCGCCCGTCGCGAACGCGGCCCGCGGCGGCACCGTCGGGCCGGTTGACCCCGGGGGACCTTGCGCCGCCGTCATCGCGCGCCTACATGCGTGATTTGCCCTGGCCGCTGCCGGCGCCAGAACCGGTGAAGTTCGGGCAAAGGGATGGACTGGCGCGGACCGGCAGGCAGCGCCTCGGGCCGGTAGGAGACCACGGTGATTTCCCTCAAACCGCTGATACTTTCGGGTCGGGAGGTATGCCCGCTCATCGAGGGCGGCAAAGGCATCTCGATCTCGAACGGGCTCAGCAGCGGCGCCTGGGCTGCGACCGGTGGGGTCGGCACGTTCTCCGGCGTCAACGGCGACTACATCGACGAGCTCGGCAAGCTCGTGCCCTTGGTCTACCGCGGCAAGACCAGGCTCGAGCGGCACGAGGAGCTGATCAGCTACGCGATCAAGGCGGCGATCAGCCAGGCGCGCATCGCGCACGATGTGCGCGGCGGCGAAGGCCGGCTGCACATGAACGTGCTGTGGGAGATGGCTTCCTGCGAGCGCGTCCTGAACGGCGTGCTGGAGGGCGCGCGCGGCCTGATCCACGGCATCACCTGCGGCGCCGGCATGCCGTACCGGCTGGCGCAGATCGCCGCCCGCTACAACGTCTACTACTATCCGATCGTGTCGTCGGCGCGGGCCTTTCGGGCGCTCTGGAAGCGTGCCTATCATCAGGTCTCGGAGTGGCTCGGCGGCGTCGTCTACGAGGACCCGTGGCGCGCGGGCGGCCACAACGGCCTGTCCAACTCCGAGGATCCGGGCAAGCCCGAGGCGCCGTTCCCCCGCGTCCGCGAGCTGCGCGGCACGATGCGCGATTTCGGTCTCGATCAGACCGCGATCATCATGGCCGGCGGCGTCTGGCATCTGCGCGACTGGCGCGACTGGCTCGACAACGACGCGCTCGGCCCGATCGGCTTTCAGTTCGGCACACGCCCGCTCCTGACCCGCGAAAGCCCGATCTCCGACGAATGGAAGCGCCGCCTGCTGGAGCTGAACGACGGCGACGTGATGCTGCACCGCTTCAGCCCGACCGGCTTCTACTCATCGGCGGTCTACAATGATTTTCTCCAGGAGCTCGACCAGCGCTCCCAGCGCGAGGTGCCGTTCGCCACGGAGCCCGATCCCGAGCGCCGCCTGACCGAGCCGCTGCCGTTCGGCACACGCGGCCGCTCGGTGTTCGTGGCGCAATCCGACCTCGGCCGGATCGCGCAATGGGTCGAGCAGGGCTTTTCCCAGGCCATGAAGACCCCGGACGACACCCTGATCTACGTCTCGCCCGAGAAGGCGATCGAGATCAGGCGCGATCAGGTCAACTGTATGGGCTGCCTGAGTGCCTGCAAGTTCAGCAACTGGTCGTGCAACGAGGAGCACACGACCGGCAGGCCGCCCGACCCGCGCTCGTTCTGCATCCAGAAGACCCTGCAGGACATCGCCCACGGCAGCGATACCCACCACCAGCTGATGTTCGCCGGGCACAACGCCTTCAGGTTCCGTGACGACCCGTTCTATTCGAACGGCTTCATTCCGACCGTCCGGCAGCTGGTGTCACGGATCGCGACGGGCGATTGAGCCGTGCCCGGTTGACAAAGCCGGCAAATGGGACCAAAGCAGTACCGATTGGGCGATCGCGCCGCGATGCGCCAGCCCGGCGTCGGTGCGTGGCGATCGACAGGATGTCAGAACGGTGACGACGATGCGAACCTATTCGAACGCGCTCGAGCGGCTGACCCAGGCAGGGTTACGGCCGACGCGGCAGCGCCTGGCGTTGGCCAAGCTGCTGCTCGAGAAGGGGCCGCGCCACCTCACGGCCGAGGAGCTGTACCACGAGGCCCATGGTGCCGGGATCGCAGTGTCGCTGGCGACCGTCTACAACACGCTGCATCAGTTTACGAGCGTCGGCCTGCTGCGCGAGGTCGTGGTCGACATGGGCCAGAGCTATTTCGACACCAACACCACGCATCATCATCACTTCTTCGACGAGGGCACCGGTCAGCTGACCGACATTCCCGAGAACGACGTCGAGATCAGCCGTCTGCCCGCGCCGCCAAGCGGCTCGGAGATCGACCGGGTCGAGGTGATCGTCCGGCTGCGCGCCGCGCGCTGAGCCGTCGTCGCTCCAGGCACGCGCAGTTCTTCTAGCGCAAGGTCTCGTCCGGCAGCACGCCCCAGAACTCGGCGCGCTGCAGCCAGCCGCGCCGGCCTTCGATCTCGACCCGGCACCAGCCGCCATCGCAATCGAGCAGCTGGCCGATCACGCCGGGCTCGGCCCGCAGCACGATCCGCGCGTCCTGATCCGGAGTCTGCCGCAGCGCGCGGATCTCGTCGGCGACCAGCACCGTGCGCCGGCTCGACAGCAGGCTGCCGTGGATCCAGCCGAGCTCGCCGTCATGCAGGCGGACCTTGCGCCAGGTGTCGAACTCTTCGACGATCTCGACCGGCAGGCCTTCGCGGGTCAGGATCCACGCGATCGGATAGGCGTCGCCCGGGCCAAAGCGCAGGTTGACCTCGTCGGCGCCGAGCGAGACGAAGCGCGGCACGGGCAGCCCTGTCGTCCGGCCGGCCTGGGCCAAGGTGCCGCTCGGTGTCCCGAACAGCAGCGCCAGCAGGGCCAGCGCCGGCACAATCCAGGCCGCAGTCGGCACCAGGCGCATCTGACCCCAGCGCTGCCGAACCGGCTGCAGCAGGTTCAAGCCGGCTGGACCGATGCGGATCACGCGGCGAGCGCTTTTGGAGTCGGCCACGGCAAATCCCCACAAAGCTGAGCCCGCGGCCAGGGTTAGCCGGCCGACCGGGGCGACGGCAAGGGTCTTGCGGAGACGCTTTAGCTGCCGGGTCAGTTCTGCTAAGCCATGGCCCGGATGCGGAGCGGGCCTCGGCCCACGCCGGAGGCAGCTGGATGGTGCGAAGAAAGCCGCTGGTCATCGTCACTCGCAAGCTCCCCGAGGCGATCGAGACCCGCATGATGGAGCTGTTCGACACCCGCCTGAACGAGACCGATGCGCCGCAAAGCAAGGCCCAGCTGATCGAGGCGGTCAAGTCGGCCGAGGTGCTGGTGCCGACGGTGACCGATCGGATCGACAGCAGCGTGCTCGCCCATGCCAACCCGAAGCTGCGGCTGATCGCCAACTACGGCACCGGTGTCGACCACATCGACATCGAGGCCGCCTATGCGCGCGGCATCACGGTGACCAATACGCCGGGCGTGCTGACCGAGGACACCGCCGACATGACCATGGCGCTGATCCTCGCGGTGGCGCGGCGCCTGGTCGAGGGCGAGCGGGTCGCCCGCTCCGGCGAGTGGCCGGGCTGGAGCCCCACCTGGATGCTCGGCCACCGGATCACGGGCAAGCGCCTGGGCATCCTCGGCATGGGCCGGATCGGCTCGGCGGTAGCGCGGCGCGCGCGCGGCTTCGGCCTCGCGATCCACTATCACAACCGGCGCCGCGTGCCGGACGCGCTCGAGAACGAGCTCGAGGCGACCTACTGGGAGAGCCTCGACCAGATGCTCGCCCGGATGGATATCATCAGCGTCAACTGCCCGCACACGCCGGCGACCTTCCATCTGCTCTCGGCCCGGCGGCTCAAGCTCCTGCGGCCGCAGGCGATCGTCGTCAACACGTCGCGCGGCGAGGTGATCGACGAGGCGGCGTTGACCCGGATGCTGCACGCTCGCGAGATCGCCGGCGCCGGCCTCGACGTGTTCGAGCACGAGCCGGCGATCAATCCCAAGCTCCGCCAGCTCGACAACGTCGTGCTGCTGCCGCACACGAGCTCGGCCACCATCGAGGGGCGGCTCGACATGGGCGAGAAGGTGCTGATCAACATCAAGACCTTCGTCGACGGCCACCGTCCGCCCGATCGCGTGCTGCCGAGCCAGTTGTAAGCGTGCGCTCGCGCCGCACGAGAACCCAAGGCCGCAGACCCGCAGCTCCGCCAAGCGTGCGTCGCCGCTTCGAGCGGCGTTGCCGCTTGACGCGTCGTGCGTTGTGCTACCCGCCGCTGACCGCTGCCGTCGCCTCGGCCTCGGCGATCTCACGAATGGTCCATTCGACGACCCGCCTCAGCGCCTTGCCGAAGGCTTCGTCGAACGCCTCGACGATCGCCTCCAGCGACCGGTCCTCGGCCTCGACCGTGAAGCCCTCTGAGGTCGCTGCGATCGAGGTGCGCCTCGGCAGCCGGACCAGGCGCGCCTGCAGGCGAACCTGGATCTGTGGCGGCCCCTCGCCGCTGTACTCCGCCTGGAACTCGCGGACATGGGTCAGGAGCGCGTAGTCGGCCTGGACGCCGACCACCTCGCGGCCGAGCACGTCGAGCTTGGCCGCGTTGTCGAGCGACTCGAGGAGCAGGTTCTGGACCATGACCGGCACGACGTCGACCCAGCGGGCGCCGGCATAGTACTCGAGGGTCGTGGAGGTGGGCTGCAGCGCGATCCGTGCCGTATTCAGCCCGGCGGTCGCGGTCGGCACCTCGACGCTGATGCGCGCGTCGACCTCGGGCAGGTCGGTGGCGAAATTGCTCTTTGGCGTCAGCGCGTAGAGGCGCGGCGGGTCGGGCCGTGCCAGCTCGAGCGCAGCGGCGCAGCCGCCGACCGCAAGGCCGGCGGCCAGCGCGACGACGCGACTGAGCCCAAGCCTCATTTGGATTCGGCCTCGAACCCGCCGCGGCTGCTGCCGATCAGGAAGCCGGCCGGATCGCGCTCGAACTCCTTGGTGATCCGGGTCAGCGCGGCGATCAGTTGCCGGGTCTCGCCGACCAGCTGGGTGAACTCGTACAGCCCGGTCGCAGAGAAGTCGCCGAGCGGCTGGCGCAGCTCGCCAACCAGCACCTCGAGCTCGCCCGCCGCGCGCCCGAGGGTGTTCGCTGCCTGCCGCGTCTCGCTCAAGGTTGCGCTCACCTCTTCCCCTATGCCGTCGACCTGGCTGTCGACCTTGGTGGTCAGCTTCCGCAGGTCGGCTGCCAGCCCAGTCACCTCGCTCGACACCCCGCCGATGCTCCTGGCGGCGCCGCCCGCCTGCGCGAGCGCGCCTTCGACGTCGCCCGCGTGGCGTGCGAGACTCGTGGTTACTGTCTCGATATTTTGCAGACTTTTGGTTAACGCCTGCAGATTTTCATCGCTGAGCAACAAGGTCGCCTGCTCGACCAAGGCGAGCGAGCGCCCCAGGAGCTCGGGCGTCGATTCGAACAACCGCTCGAGTGTCGAGGGCCGCGATTCGATCTGGGGCAAGCTCTGCCCTGCGGCCGCCACCAGCGGCGGGCTCGCCTGCGTGCCGCCGCGCAGCTGCACGAAGGCGATGCCGGTGATGCCTTGCATCTCCAGGCTGGCGATCGTGTCCTGCCTGATCGGCGTGCCGTGCTGGATCTCGACCGTGACCAGCACCCATTCGACTCGTTCCGGATCAATGCGGATGTCGGTGACCCGGCCGACCGGGACGCCGCGATAGCGCACCTGGCTGCCCTCCTGCAGCCCGGTCACCGAGCCGGCGAAGGCGATCTGGTAACGGTCGACGTCGCGATCGATGTCAGCCTCGACGAGCCAGACGCTGAAGGCGGCCAGGCCCGCGACCAGGGCCAGCACCACTGCGCCGACGACCAGATAGCTGGCCCGAGTCTCCATTCAGCTACCTTCCCTCGCTGCGCGCGCCGCGGCGCGACCCCGCGGCCCATGGAAGTACGCCTGGAGCCACGGATGTTGAAGGTTGCGCAGTTGTTCCAGCGTACCAACCAGCGCACGCTTGTCCACCAGAGCCGCCACGCGATCGCAGATCGCCTGGAGCGAATCCAGATCGTGGGTGACCATGACCACGGTGAGGCCCAGGCTCTGTTGCAGGCGACCGATCAGCCGGTCGAACTCGGCGGCCCCGATCGGATCGAGGCCGGCGGTCGGCTCGTCGAGAAACAGAAGGTGCGGATCGAGGGCCAGCGCGCGGGCGAGCCCGGCGCGCTTGCGCATGCCACCCGACAACTCGGCGGGATACCGGCTGCAGGCGTCGAGCGGCAGGCCGACCAGCGCGATCTTGAGGCCGGCCAGCTCGTCGAGCAGGCGCTCGGACAGGGTCAGCCGCTCGCGCAGCGGCACCTGGATGTTCTGCGCCACGGTCAACGAGCTGAACAGGGCCCCGTCCTGGAACAGCACGCCTTGATCGGCCTGCAGCGCGCGGCGCGCGCCATCGCTCAGCTGCGCGAGGTCGTGGCCCAACACCTCGACCCGGCCGCGCTCCGGGCGCAACAGGCCGAGCAGCTGGCGCAGCAGCACCGACTTGCCGGTACCCGAGCCGCCCACGATGCCGAACACCTCGCCGCGCTGCACCTCGAGGTCGAGCCCGTCGTGCACCACCAGCCGATCGAAGCGGGTGCAAAGCCCCTCGACCCGTATCACCGGCACTGGCGGCCCGCCCATCGTCACAGCCCGAGATAGGAGAACAGGATCGAGAAGACCGCGTCGGCGACGATCACGAGGAAGATGCTCAGCACCACGGACTGGGTGGTGAGCCGGCCGACGCTCTCGGCGCTGCCGCCGACCGAGAGACCCTGATAGCACCCGACCAGCGCGATCAGGAAGGCGAACACCGGCGCCTTGGCCATGCCGATCCAGAACATGGTCGGCGTGATCGCGTACTCGAGCTGACCGAGAAACTGGTTCGGCGGGATACCGAGCGCGAAGACCGACATCAGGCCGCCGCCGAACAGCGCCAGGATATCCGCGAAGAACGCCAGCAGGGGCAGCGCGATCACCAGCGCCAGCAGGCGCGGCACCACCAGCACCTCGATCGGATCGACGCCGATCGTGCGCAAGGCGTCGATCTCCTCGCGCACCTTCATCATGCCGATCTCGGCGGTGAACGCGCTGCCCGAGCGGCCGGCCACGACGATCGCGGTGAGCAGAATGCCGATCTCGCGGAGCACCGACACGCCCAAGAGATTGACCGTGAACACCTCCGCGCCAAACCGTCGTAGCTGGTCGGCACCCTGATAGGCGAGCACCACGCCGATCAGGAATGCGATCAGCCCGACGATCGGCAGCGCGTTGAGACAGGTTTGCTCGAGATGATGCACGAGCGAGGTCACGCGCATACGCTGCGGGTGCAGCGCGAGCCGGCCGAACGTCACGACGGTCTCGCCGTAAAACGACAGCAGGCGACGAGCCTCGCTGCAGGCTGCGAGCGTGCTGGCGCCGAGCCGGGCGAGCAGACGAACGAGCGGGTTGATCCGCGCCGGCGGCAGCGCCGGGCGCGGTTTCAGACGCTGAATCTCGGCGAGCAGTGCGGCCTGGGTGGTGTCGGCGGCCGCGATCTCGACCTGCCAGCCACGCTCGGCCAGACTTGCCTGGATCCGGCAGAGCAGCCAGGCGCCGGCGGTATCGAGCGCTTCCAGCGCGCCGAGGTCGATCCGGGCCAGGCCCGTCTTGCCCGGCAAGGCGTCGAGCATGGCTCGCGCGGCCTGGTCGAGCTGCGCCAGCGCGGCCACCGTCC
>Ga0081538_10001949_pt1 | contig 20670 bp, 21 predicted proteins | sample TabmetS5T2R1_FD_71022 | JGI IMG/M metagenome (GOLD analysis project Ga0081538, IMG submission 71022) | Tabebuia heterophylla rhizosphere microbial communities from the University of Puerto Rico - S5T2R1 | ecosystem: Host-associated > Plants > Roots > Rhizosphere ...
GCACTCTCACGTTGCGCCAGGCGCTGGAGAACTCGCGCACCCTGGCTACCGTCCGCCTGCTCGACGGAGGCATAGAGAAGACACCGGAAGCCAGCCTCGATCGAGTTTGCTCGCTCGCAGTGGAGGCAAAGATCTACGGCGAATGCCAGCGCTATTATCCGCTGGTGCTGGGCGCGCAGCCGGTGCGGCCGATCGATCTGGCGGCCTTCTATGCGGCGATTGCCAACGAGGGGATGCGTCCCGAGCCGCACGTCATCGATAGCATCGAGGCTAACGGGAGGATCATCTACCGCCCCGATCCGAAAGCGTCGACCACGGTCACGTCGGTCCACCGAGCCGCCTTTTACCAGCTCAAGAGCATGCTGCAGGGCGTGCTGGAGCGCGGCACGGCGCGGTCGATGGCCGGCATCGCGCCCTACGTCGCCGGCAAGACCGGCACCACCGACGACGAGAACGACGCTTGGTTCGTGGGCTTCACCAACGACGTCACCGTGGCCGTATGGGTCGGTTACGACAACGCCGACGGCAAGCGCCGCACGCTCGGCGCCGGCGCGACCGGCGGCCACACCGCGGTCCCGATCTTCGAGCCAATCATGCAAGCGGTGTGGGCGAACAATGTTGCGCCCAGGGCCGCCCTTGCGCCGCCGTCGCCGGAGGCGAAGCGCCGGCTCGCGTGCAAGTCGATCGGGCACGAATCAGGTGATGCGAAAAACCGAAGACCGGCGGACACCGAGTGCTTGCGAGTGAACGCCAAAGGCAAGGTCGTCGGTACTCGATATCGCTTGTCGCGCGAGAGCGCTCATGCGGCGACGCGGGAACCGCGCGAAGCAGGTGAGACGCGAGATTCGCGTGAAGCATATGCCGCACGGGAACCGCACAAGGCACATGCGACGCGGGAAGGGCTCAAAGCGCGCGCCGCGCGCATGGACGATCGGGTCTCGACGCCGTCCTCCTCGCATCGTCGGGGTTCGTCGCCGGCTCGGGGCGGTCCAACGGATAGCACCGTTACAGCTCCGCGCATCGTTGGTCACGACATGAAGCATGGCCCGGATTGAGGCGGAGCAGAGAGGGAGCAGGTCGAGTTCGCGGTCACGCCAGTGCTCGAACCGAGTCGGCCACGAGGTTTGGGCGATAGATCGCACACCTCGGAACATAAGGAATGGAGATGCGCTCCGAAGCGCACAGTGACCGATAGCTCAGTCTTCAAGCAGATCGTTCACGTAGAGCGCCTCCTGCATCACTCTGGTGGCTTGAAGCACGAGCGTATCGTTGGTTGGATTGTCATGAGCGGCCGCGAGGGTCGCGAAGCTCTGCTGCCAGAGCCTGTCGTCTGCAAGGCCGAGGCGAATCTCCTCTTCCACGAGCACTGCAGCTTCGCCGATCGTGCGGATACAGGGCGGCTCGCGGCCCACGCTCTGCTTCAGCGGGAGAGGCCAGCTCAGGTGTGTTGCGTTCCGAAAGATCAACATGGCAAAGCCTCCAATACATTGCCGCTCTTCGTTCTTCCCCCGCCCGAGCTTGACTCGGTGACAAGCACCGCCCTTGACAGCGGATGGAGGACATCCACCGTCGCCAACGTATTGCCCCAGGAAGCCCCCAATCGACTGCCGAGGTGTGAAGACTGGCGGGGTCTTGCAACGTGACGAAAGTCGCTAACGAGCTTTGCTCCCCCGCGCGCGCACCGCAGAACGAACTTGCGGCCATGGAAGGCTTGCAGATCCGAGCGATGGCCAATGCTGACAACGGTCGTTTCCTTGAATTCGCGGAGCAAAATGTCCATCAATTGATTTTGGCTTAGTGAATCGAGGGCCGCGGTCGCCTCATCGAGCACGATGATGTGCGGGCGATGGAGGAAAATTCGCGCAAAGGCCAAGCGCTGCTTCTCCCCAACCGACAAGGTTTGATCCCAAGGGCCTTCGTCATCGAGGCGTTCCACGAGATGGGTTAGCCCGACTTTCCTGAAGACCGCCGCGATTTCCGCTCGGCTTCGGCTTTGGACTGCGTCCGGGTAGCAGGCCGCCCGTCGAAGCGTCCCGATCGGGACATAAGGCCGCTGCGGCAACACCAATAGCTTCGCCCCTGCGGCGATCCCGATGTTGCCTTCGCCCCACGGCCACACACCTGCGAGGGCGCGCGCCAGCGCGCTCTTGCCGCTGCCCGACTCGCCTGTGACCAGCACCTTTTCGCCTCGCATGATGGCGACTTGCGCACCAGCGAGAACGGCGGTCCCGTCGTCCAGCGTCACTGACACATTGCGCAACCGAAGCGCCTCGTCCTGACACTCGCCACGAGTGATCCTGCCGAGGCAGCTGATTTCCGCATGCTCCAGCTCATCCAGCGACACCTGCAGCGAGGCGACCCGCCGGGCGGAAGCGGTCCACTCGGCAAGCCGTGGATAATTGTCGACCAGCCAGTTGAACGCCGCTTGCACGATCGTGAACGCCGATGCCGCCTGCATGACTTCCCCGAGCGTCATCGAGCCGTCCAGGAATTTGGGCGCGCAGAGGATGATGGGCAGGATGGGGGCGATGTAACCGCTCGTTTGTGAGACAATTGTAGTCCGCATGTACTGGACGCAAATATCTCGCCATGCCTGCAACACCGCGCTGAAAGATTGGTCGACGCCGACGCGCTCCTCGCGTTCGCCTTTCAGCAGGGCGATGCTTTCTCCATTGTCCCGCAGGCGAGTGAGCACGTAACGGTACTCTGCCTCTGCCTGGTTCTTGTTCTCCGACACTGTGATGAAGCGGCGTCCAATGACAGCCATGAACCCGCTCGCCGCCACTGCGTAGACGCCTGCGGCGACAACGAGGAACGCGGGAATGGTTATCATCGTGCCGCCTAGATTGACTGTGAGCGCGCCGCCGATCGTCCACAGGACCGTGACGAAAGTGGCTGCTGACAAGAGCGCCGTTGTTGCTCCCGTCACGAAATCGACGGGCGACTCGGTCGCAACGCGGACGTCGTCGGCTATGCGATATTCAGGGTTCTTGAGCGCTTCGCTCATAAGATTGAGCTGGTAGTAGCGGCCGTTCCTGAGCCAGCGGTCGATCAGGAGATTGTTGAGCCAGGCGCGCCATCGCCGCTGCATCGTCAAGCGGGCATAGACGTGCAAGACGCCTAAAGAGACGCTTGTCATCAGTAGCGGAAGGTAAAGCATCGAGAGGAACAGAACCGTGCCGGAATCCTGGTTCTGCAGCGCATCGAAGATCATCCGATTCCAGACGTTCATGCCAAAGGAAGTGGCGAGGCTGAGGAGGACGATGAGCAGAAGGGTTCCAGACAGAACCCACGACAACCGCGACCCGCCCTTACCCCAAAAAGCGGCAGCGCTCTTCCAAAACCGCCGCAGCAGATACCGGTCTCTTAATTCGCTCGCATCCTTGTCTGGCTGCTCGAGGATTTTGATTTGTTTCGACACCAGTATTCCTCTGTCATGCCGCACATTGGACAATCAGGTACCAACCCTGTGAGTTGGGCATGACCACACGATTCAGCTGGCGCATCTTGTTGACTGGTGTACCGAAGAGAAAGGGCCAATGAGACAAAGTTCAGGCGACTATGTCGGCACGGTAAACAAACAGTTCACGGTAAACAAACAGTTAAAGACCCAGGACTCCGGACGACAAACAGCGGCGCTGGGAATCGCTTCGACCGTGGCGCGCCGGATCAAGTACAACAAGATCAACCGGTGACGTTTTCGTCGTCATGGCCGGAATTTTGCCGGCGCGTGCAGCTTGGCCGGTGCTTGAACCGAACTGCATTGAGCTTGACTGGCAAGCTGCCGTCACCCCACCCGCTGATCGGAAGGCTCGGTCGGCGCCGGCGTGCGGGCGGCGAGCTCGGCGCCGGCGTCCGGCGGAAGGCGCCAGAAGATCGGCGCCGCCAAGGCGGAGATCGCCGCGACGAGCAGGAACGCCGGGGGAAAATCGGCCGCCGTGATCATCGGCTGTCCCCTGAGCTGCACGGTGAGATCGACGGCGAGCGCGCCCACCGCAACGCCGGTGGAGAGCGCGAGCTGCTGCGCGACGCTGGCGAGCGCGGTCGCGCGGCCCACGAGCCGCGGCTCGATGTCTGCATAGGCGATGGCGTTGAGGCTGGTGAACTCGAGCGAGCGGAAGAAGCCGCCCACCAGCAGAACCGCCATGATGAGCGGGAGCGGCGTGTCGGGTGTGAACGCCGCGCAGGCGGCGAGGAATGCCGCGCCGGCGAGAGCGTTGACGCTGAGCACCGTGCGAAAGCCGAACTGCCGCAGAATTGCGGTGACCGCGGTCTTCATGGTCAGCGCGCCGAGCGCCGAGCAGAAGGTGACGAGGCCGGACTGGAACGGCGTGAGCTTGAACCCGACCTGCAGCAGCAGCGGCAGCAGGAACGGCATGGCGCCCGCGCCCAGGCGGAACAGGAAGCCGCCGGTGACGCTGGCGCGGAAGGTCGGAACCGACAAGAGCTTGAGGTCGAGCACCGGCGTCGGCGTGCGGCGTGCATGTGCCACGTAGGCGGCCGATGCGACGGCGCCGGTGCCGATCAGGGCAGCGATGAGCCACCAGGGCAGGTAGTCGAGGCCGAGCACGGAGACGCCGAAGGCGAGGCCGCCGAGTCCCAGCCCGGCCAGTACCATGCCGGGAAAGTCGAACGGCTCGGGCGCCTCGGCGCGAATGTTCTCGATGAAGCGGGTGACCAGCGCGATGCCGATCAGCCCGATCGGCACGTTGATGAGAAAGATCCAGTGCCAGGAGAAATAGGTCGTGATGAAGCCGCCGACCGGCGGTCCGATCACCGGTCCCACCAGCGCCGGTACCGTCACCCACACCATGGCGCCGACCAGGGCACGCCGGTCGATGGTGCGCACCAGAACGAGGCGGCCGACCGGAGTCATCATCGCGCCTCCCATGCCCTGCATGATGCGGGCGATCACGAAATCGGTGAGCGAGGTCGCGAGCGCGCAGCCGATCGAACCGAGCACGAAGACGCCGATCGCGGCGCGGAATACGGTGCGCGCGCCGAATCGGTCGGCGGTCCAGCCACTGGCCGGAATGAAGATGGCGAGCGAAAGGAGATAGCACGTCACCGCGAGCTTGAGCGCCAGCGGGCTCGTGCCGATATCAGTGGCGATCGCCGGCAGCGAGGTGGCGATCACCGTGGAGTCCATGTTCTCCATGAACAGCGCGACCGCCACGATGAGCGGCACCAGGCGGTCGGGCCTCATGATCAACCGGAAACAGGTCACGGCATCGGGATCTCGTTCACCTTCTTCGGCACGTGATAGCCCTTCTGTACTGCCGGACGGTTGGCGATTGCGAGGTACCAGCGCTTGACGTTGGGATACTGGTTGAGATCGATCGTCTGCCATTCGAAACGCGAGATCCATGGCCAGATGGCGATGTCGGCAATGGAATAGGCGTCGGCGACGAACTCGCGATCGGCGAGACGCTTGTCGAGGACGCCGTACAGCCGGTGCGCCTCCTTGAGGTAGCGCTCCTCGGCGTAGGGCGCCTTGCCCTTGTTGTATTTCACGAAGTGATGGACCTGGCCCAGCATTGGGCCGGGACCCCCCATTTGCCACATCAGCCACTCGATCACGCGATAACGCGGCTCGCCTTGCCGGGGCAGCAACTGGCCGGTCTTGTCGGCGAGATAGATGAGGATTGCGCCCGACTCCATCAGGCTCATCCCGCTGTCGCGATCGATGATCGCCGGGATGCGGTTATTGGCGCTGATCTTGAGAAACTCAGGTCTGAACTGCTCATCCTTGGAAATATCGACGGCGTGCGCCGTGTAGGGCAGGCCAAGCTCCTCCAGCACGATCGAAGCCTTGCGGCCGTTGGGCGTGGTCCAGGTGTAAAGATCGATCACGGTTGTCGTCCCTTCGGGTAAGTGGCGGATGGTCGGTAGTCGCGGGAGAGACTTGTAGACGCCCGTCACTAGCCTGAAAAGCACGCCAGCGTCGACTCGGATCGTTGCGAATCGGCACGGGACGCCTACATGGGGGACGTCCGCTATCGGGGCCGGAGGCCTGAGCCGATGATCTATATCCTCGCTGCCTTGCTGCCGCCGCTCGGGCTGCTGCTCAATGGCCAGCCGTTTTCGGCTCTCCTCAACCTGGCCCTGATCGTGCCATGCGTGCTGTTGGGATTGGCCTTTCCGGTGCTGTTCCTCATTCCCTCGATCCACGCGATCATCGCCGTCCATATGAAGCGCGAGGACCGCAAGCATCGCGAGATCGTGGATGCCATTGAGCGCCACGGCCCGCCGCCGGGCTGGCGGCCATAGGCCACGTGGGGACGTGAGCAACCATAAGCGACGAGGGTTCGCTGACGCTCACCCTCGTCGCTTTGGCGCTTCCCTCGCGATCGCTGAGGCGATCGCTCCCCCATGCTACGGCGGTTTCACGCCAAGCTGCTCGAGCGCCTGGCGCACCTGCTGGAGATCGGGTCGCAGCTCCAGGGTTTTCCGGAAATCGGCGATGGCGCCCTTCCGGTCGCCCCTGCGCAACTTCGCCTGGCCGCGATTGTTCCAGGAGAATGCATCGGTCGGGTCGAGGCGGATCGCCTTGTCGTAATCGGCGATGCCGCCGGCGTTGTCGCCCTTGAGCAGCCGAACCATGCCGCGGTTGCGCCAGCCGCGCGCGTCGTCGGGCATGAAGGCGATCACCTTGCTGTAGTCGGCCGCGGCGCGCTCGAGCTGATCCATGTCGCGAAAGACATTGCCGCGCCGCAGGTAGGCCATCACGTCGGGCTTGAGCTCGATCGCGCGGCTGTAATCGGCAACTGCGCGCTCATAATTCTTTTTAGCGTGCCAGGCGAAGCCGCGATTGTCGTAGGCGTTCGCGTAACCCGGATCGATCCGGATTGCCGCGCTGAAATCCGTGATGGCGCGATCGAACTCGCCCTTGTGCCGATAGGCGTCGCCGCGATTGTTGTAGGCGACCGCCAGGGTTGGATCGAGCAGGATCGCCTCGTTGTAATCCTTGATCGCGCCGTCGTAGTCGCCGTTGAGGGCCGACACGCGCCCGCGATTGGAGTAGGAACAGGCGTAGGTCGGATCGATCCCGATCGCCGCGTCGAGATCCGCCCTGGCGCGCTCGAACTCCTTCTTCTCGGTGAGCCCATGGGCGCGGTGGCAATGGGCGGCCGCCAGCGCCCGTCCGGTCTCGCGGCCCCCGCTGATGATCAGGGAACAGGCAGCGATCCGCTCGTCGTCGGACACGGTTCGCCCGTGGCAGCGCCGCTCCGCCGGCGCGCCTTGGGCGAGTGCCGGAACCGTGAGACCTCCGGTCAGGGCGAGGGCCAGAACGGTGCGCGACAGCGGGAAAGACATGGTTCAGTCCCCTAAAATCACCGTTCGACCGCGGCGGCTCGGCAACTCGCTTTCCATCTGCGTCTGCCCGTGCTATCGCCCCGCGTCAACTCGATTCCAGCTATCCGGCGGTCGGGCGCTTGAGCCGGTCGGAAAGGTTAGGGTAGAGTTGGCGATGGCGACAGATTCCGATGGGCGCCTGCGCGAGGCGCTCACTTTCGACGATGTCCTGCTGCAGCCCGGAGCCTCGGACGTGCAGCCGTCCGAGGTCGATGTACGCTCGCGCATCACCCGCACCATTGCGATCAATATTCCGATCATCGCCTCGGCCATGGATACCGTGACCGAGGCCAACATGGCGATCGCCATGGCGCAGGCCGGCGGCATCGGCGTCATCCACCGCAACCTCGAGCCGGATGAGCAGGCCGAGCAGGTGCGGCGGGTGAAGCGGTTCGAAGCCGGCATGGTGGTCAATCCGGTCACCATTCATCCGGACGCGACGCTGGCCGACGCGCTGGCACTCATGCGGACGCACAACATCTCGGGAATCCCGGTGGTCGAGCGTGCCGCCAGGGGCCGGAACGGCAAGCTCGTCGGCATCCTCACCAATCGCGACGTGCGCTTCGCCACCGATCCGACCCAGAAGGTCTCCGAGCTGATGACCAGGGAGCGGCTGGTCACGGTGCGCGAGGGTGTCGGCGAGGCCGAGGCCAAGCGCCTGCTGCATCAGCGTCGCATCGAAAAGCTCCTGGTCGTCGATGCGCATTACCGCTGCGTCGGTCTCGTCACCGTGAAGGACATCGAGAAGGCGGTGGCGAACCCCAACGCCTGCAAGGACGAGCAGGGGCGGCTGCGCGTCGCCGCCGCGACCACCGTCGGCGATGCCGGCTTCGCCCGCACCGAGCGGCTGATCGACGCCGGCGTCGACCTCGTGGTCGTCGATACGGCGCACGGCCACTCCAGGCGCGTGCTCGAGGCCGTTGGGCGCATCAAGCGGCTGTCCAACGCGGTGCAGGTCGTTGCCGGCAACATCGCCACCGCCGAGGGTGCGAAAGCCCTGATCGACGCCGGCGCCGACGCCATCAAGGTGGGCATCGGGCCGGGCTCGATCTGCACCACCCGGGTGGTGGCCGGCGTGGGCATGCCGCAGCTCACCGCCATCCTGGACGCGGTCCAAGTGGCGGCCGCCAGCGATACGCCGGTGATCGCCGATGGCGGCATCAAGTATTCCGGCGATCTCGCCAAGGCGCTCGCGGCGGGCGCCGATTGCGGCATGGTGGGCTCGCTGCTCGCCGGCACCGACGAGACACCGGGCGAGGTGTTCCTGTATCAGGGCCGCTCCTACAAGACCTATCGCGGCATGGGCTCGGTCGGCGCGATGGCGCGCGGCTCGGCCGATCGCTATTTCCAGCAGGACATCCAGGACACGCTGAAGCTCGTGCCGGAAGGCATCGAAGGCCAGGTGCCCTACAAGGGCCCGGCGGCGGCCGTGCTGCACCAGCTCGTGGGCGGCACGCGCGCCGCCATGGGTTATGTCGGGGCGAGAACGCTGGCCGAGTTCCGCCAGAAGGCGCAATTCGTGCGCATCTCCGCGGCGGGCCTGCGCGAAAGCCACGTGCACGACGTGACCATCACGCGCGAGAGCCCGAACTACCCGAGCCGGATGTGACCTGATCGACTGCGATCAGCATCAAGCTTCTTGGGCCAAGCCTCAGGGCCAAGGTCCGAGATGTTCGCGCCAGCCGATTGAACATCGATACCGGATCAGTAAAAGAACCGCTCCTCGATGATCTTGCCATCCTTGACCGTATAGAGGCCGATCTCGTCCATCTTCGTGCGCTGGCCGGTCGCCTTCGGCGTCACCTCGATCTTGAATCGCAGGGCGAACAAATCGCCGTTCACGTAGGGCCCCTCGGTCTCGAAACTGTGCACGTCATGATTGGCAGTCCACCATTCGCCCTTGCCATGCACCGCCTCGCGGCCGCGAACTTCGCGCATTGGCCCCTCCTGGGCCTCGTAGCTTACGACATCATCCGACCAGAAGCGCTCCGCCTCTTCGAACTTGCCGGCTTTGAGGGCGGCGGTGAATTGGTAGGCGATCTCGGTGGTGCTCATGACGATCTTCTCCGATCTTGAGACTTCTCCGATCTTGAGAACGTACAGCCGTGCGGAGTCACTCGCCAGCGCCACCACCAGGACTCGGCGGCTAAATCAGGACCGGGTTATTGGGCCTTGGACCCGGTCGCCGTCACGATGGTCTGCCAGTTGCCGATTTCCCCCTGGATGAAATTTGTGAACTCCTGCCTCTTCATCGGCGATGGATCGAGGCCCAGCTTCTGCAGCCGGTCCTTGACGTCGCCGCTATCGATCGCCGCCAGGATTTCCGTTTGCAGCATGTCCACGAGCTCTTTCGGTGTTCCCGACTTTACGAATATTCCCATCCAGGAGCGAAGGTTGAAATCCGGATAGCCGGCTTCCGCGATGGTCGGAAGGCCGGGCAGGGAGGCGGGGCGTTGTCGCGACAGGGCGGCAAGCGCCCGCGCCTGCCCCGCTTCCAGGAACGGTGTCGCGGCGCCGAGGCCGGAGGCAATCACCTGCACTTCGCCGGCAACGAGAGCCGCATAGGCCGGCGCCGCGCCCCGATACGGCACCGGCACGATGTCGATCCCGGCGGTGCGCTTGAACCATTCCATGGTGAAAAAATGCGGACTGCCCGGGCCGAGATGGCCGTAATTGAGCTGGCCCGGGTTCGCCTTGGCATATGTCACCAGGTCCTTGATGGAATTGGCAGGCACCGAGGGATGCACCATGATTGCGAACGGCAATTCGATGACCCGCGCCACCGGTGCAAGGTCGCGCGCGAGGTCGTAGCGACGGTTGGGGACCAGCGTCTCGTTGATCGCTATCGCGTTGGACAGGATCGCGATGGTGAGACCGTCGGGATTGGAACGCGCGACAGCTTCGGTCGCAACCATCTCCGATCCGCCCGGCCGGTTCTCGACCACGACCGGGCGGCCCAGCCGCTCCTGCAGCTTCGTACCGACGAGGCGTGCGACAATGTCGGCGCTGCCGCCGGCGGCATAGGGGACGACGAAGGTGATCGTGCCCGTAGGGTAGGTCTGCGCGCGGACGTCCTGGCAACTCGAAGCGGCAACCATGGCGGTCGCGATCCAGATCATCAACCAGCCTCTGGTCATCAACGTCCCCGCACGCGTTTGAGCATCTTCAGGTAAAATGGGTCCCGGTGCCCGAGAGATGCGACCAAGTGTCGAATCTGGAGCGCGTCCCTAGGCAAAGCTGGATTCCACGATTGTTAAGAACGATCTAGAACGGCACAACCAGCCCGTCCATCGGCGCGTCGCAATTGACGAGATCGACCCGCTTCTGGGCAATACGGATTGCACCGTCCGTCAGTACCAACCTGTGCCAATAGGTGCCGGCGAACGGCCGCTGCTGCTCGCGCCGGTATTCGAGCATGACGAATTTCGAGCGGACCAGCGCGCCGATGGAATCCGTTTCTTCCAGCGTCACATTGGTGACGATGCGGCTTGTGCGCGAGCGCGGTTCCTGCGAATGAATGCGCGGGCCGCCGAGCCGGCGTACGCGCGTCTCGAGCAGCCGCCGGTCATCATACATCAGCGACACCGTGTCGAGCGGGCTCGTCTGGCCCGGTTCACTCGGCACCCAGTAACGCGCCTCGGGTGTGAACAGAGCGAGCCATTCGTCGAAACGGCCCTCGTCGAGCAGGCGCGCCTCGTGAATCAGGAACTCCTCGCATTGTGCGCGATCGAGCGGGGCGGGCGAGGGGAGGCGTGCGGCAGCGGTCATGGTCGGGCCACCGCGCTCGCCGACATGCCGGGACGCTCGCCCAGCATGTAACTGCGCCAGGCATCGAACATGTTGCGGATATAAATCTCGCTGGTGGAATTCTTGCCGCGCCGGCCGCCATGCTGATCGGGCAGGTCGCTCTTGAAGCCGCGGCCGATCTCGATCCACTCCGCGCCTTCGCTCGCAAGCCCGAGGCCGATGCGATTGTAGATCTCGAGATCATCGGTCAGTACCAGCGAGCCGGTGCCGTTGACGATATTGGCGAAGCTGACGGCATTCTGGAACATGCGGTCGGGCGCGCCCTTCAGCCTGAACAGGTAGGTCTGCACCATCGTGCGGTTGACCGAGACGGGATGGATCACGCGCAGCTGCTGGAACTGGCTCATGAAGGAGAGGTTGGGATAGACGTTCGAATTCCAGCGCCGCACCTCCATGATCTGCCTGGTGCGCTCCTTGCCCTTCTTCGCTTCCATCGCCCCGATGTAATCGCGAAACACCGGATCGTTCATCGCCGCGACGAGCTTGGCGTCATCGTGATAATCGCCGAGGAAGGAATGCCCGTTGGGATAAGTCCAGATGCCGACCTGCGATTCCCAGAAGCTGTAAGGCGCGCCGTTCTGGCGCATCTGGCGGATCGCGATCTCGCCGGACCCGTCCGAATAGACGTCGTCCTTTTGCTGCTGCGCGGCATCGATCGAGGAGCGGTGGGTGAACCAGGGGTGCGCGGCGTCGCAGAGATTTTCGAGGTAGAGCTTCCAGTTGCCTTGATAGGCGTGCTTGAAGGAGCCGCCGGCCACCTCGATCTCGCCGTCGGGCGCGCGGTCCAGCATGTCGTCGAGCGAGGTGGCCATGAAGCCGAGGAAATCCTCGAGGCTCCGTCCCTCCGATGCCAGGCTGACAAAGATGAAGCCGCGATAACTCTCCACGCGCGGCACCTGCAGCATCGAGGTCTTCGGATTCTTCGGGTCGAAATCATCGGGATAGCCGTGCTGCAGCGGGACGGCCTTCAGGCGGCCGTCGAGATGATAGGTCCAGCCGTGATAGCAGCACTGGAATTCGTCGGTATTTCCCTTGTCGGAGGCGACCACCATCGCGCCGCGATGAGCGCATTGGTTGTGCAGCGCGCGGATCTTGCCGTCCGCACCGCGCACCACGATCAGCGGCTTTCGGCTGACCTGTGTGCAGAAATAGTCCCCCGGATTGCGGATTTGGCTCTCATGGCCGACATAGATCCAGGCCACACCGAAGATGTGCTGCATCTCCAGCTCGAAGATCGCCGGATCGGTATAGAGACGGCGATGCACGCGCGCCGGCTGCACCAAGGGTGAGACGTCCTCGCCATTTGACTGCATCTGTCGAGCCCCGTTGTTTGCCCGCTTGTCGCCGGCGCCGATTTACCGGCCACGCCGGGCCAGCCGAGGGTAGACCGCAACGATACCGTACGGTATCGTCGGTCGCAAGGAGCCGCGCCATGACCATGCCCGTAATCTCGTCCGCGGCGCCCGGCCTGTCGGACGCAAAGCGCAGTGCCATCCTGCGCGGGGCCAAGATCGCCTTCCTGAAATCCGGCTTCGGCGGCGCCAGCATGGACGAGGTGGCGGCACGGGCGGGTGTTTCGAAGATGACGGTCTACCGGCATTTCGGCAGCAAGGAAGCGCTCTTCGCCGGAGTCATCATCGATCTTTGCGCGCGCATTGTCGACGATGATCTCGAGCATGTTTTCCAGCGCGCCCCGAACGAAGCGTTGCGCGGCTTCGCTCGCAAGATGGTGGACATCGTGTTCGCGGCCGAGACCGTCGAGCTGCACCGCATTGTCATCGCAGAAAGTCGGCGTTTCCCGAAGCTTGGCAGGTTCTTCTATGCCAGCGGCCCGGAAGCCTGCATCGCGGCGCTCGCCCGCTATTTTGCGCGCAACCTCGGCGATCGCCGCTTCAAGCTATCCGACCCGCGCCGCGCAGCGGAGGAATTCCTGGAGCTTCTGCGCGGCTACGCGCATTTGCGCGTGTTGCTCGGACTCGAGAAAGCGCCGTCGCGCCGCGAGATCGAGGCGCGCATCGAAAGCGCGGTGCGGCATGTGCTCGGCTAGCTTACCGGCAATGACATCTGCCGAAGGGCGAGCCGTCCGAGCAGGCCGCGGGGATCGGCCAGCGTCTCGCTGATCTCGAAATGATTGAGTCCTTTTCCCTCGACCAGGGGCACGCCGGCGGCAGCGGCAAATTCACGCGCCTGTCGCCGGAACTCGTCGGTTTCGTGCTCGCCGACGGCGACGATCAGCGGGCAGCCGAGATCGGCCAGATGCCGCAGCGGACTGAAAGCCTCCACGGCCTCGGGATCGAGCCGCAAATATTCATTACGGGCGCTCAGCCGCACCGGCTCGAGCTCGTAGCTGCCGCTGGCGCATAGCGCGCCTTTCATGACGCCGGCCGGGAGGCCGTATCGCTCGGCCCAGCGCGTCACGGCGGCACAGGCGGCGAGATGCGCGCCGGAGGAATGGCCGGAAACAAAAATCCGCTCGCGATCACCGCCGAAGCGGTGCGCATGGCGGTAAAGCCAGGCGACGGCGCTGCGCACCTGCGCGACCATCGTGCCGAGCGCCGCCTGCGGCGCGAGCGCGAAATCGAGCGCGACAAAATGCGCGCCGGCGTTGACGAAAGCCTCGGCAGCAAAAGCGCTGTCACGCTTGCCGAGCAATCGCCAGGCCCCGCCATGGATGAAAACGTGCAGCGGGGCGCCCGACGACTTCGCGGCATAGACATCCAGCGTCTCGGCCGGGCTCTCGCCGTAGGCAAAGACTTCAGGCTCGCCGAGGCGGGCGCGCACACGCTCGCTGTTGTCGCGATAGCCCTGGATGATGGCGGCAGCATTCGGCGCCCAGGCGCGCTGATCGTATTGCCGGTCGAGTTCCGCCTGGTCGTAGTGGAGAAAGACCATGCGCGATCAAAAGCCGCCCAGCGCGCGCGCCGGCATGTAATGCAGCACCCGCTGCTCGATCAGGATCACCGCAAGATAGGCGACGCCGCCGACGACCGTGAGCATGATGATGGTGACGAACACCATCGGCGTGTTGGCCTGCCCCTCGCCGAAAGCGAGCAGGTAGCCCAGCCCGGAGTTGCCGCCAACCAACTCGCCGACTACGACTCCGACCACCGCCAGCGTCGAGCCGATGCGCAACCCGGCGAACAACGACGGCATGGATGCGGGAAACTCGATCTTCCAGAAGATCTGCGCGCGTGTGGCCTTGAACGAACGCGCGAGATTGATCAGATCCGGATCGACCCCGCGCACGGCGGTAAGGACGTTAATCATCACCGGAAAGAACACGATCAGGATGGCGACCAGGATTTTCGGATAGATGGTGAAGCCCATCCACAGAATGAACAGAGGCGCGAATGCGACCTTGGGCGCGATCTGCAATCCCAGAATATAAGGCGACAACGCGAATTCCGCGGTCGGCGAGATCCCCAGCAGATATCCGATGAAGGCGCCGAGCAGGGATCCAAGCGCGAACCCGATCAGCACTTCGGCGGCGGTGATGCCGGTATGGAACGGCAGATTGTTCACCTTCCACATCCGCAGGAATTCCTCATACACCATCGACATCGGCGGCACGATGAAATGGGGGATGCCGAGCAGGCCCGGGCCCCACTGCCAGGCCGCCAGGAACAGGACGAGCAGCATGATGCTCGCGATCGTGCCGCGGCGGACCAGCGCGGAGCGGTCGGTGCCGATCATGCCGTGCCCGGCAGCGCTTCGACGTCGAGGGCCGCCTCCCCGATATCGAGCCGCTGCATCAGCCAGGTGACGTACGCGCCGATCTTGCTGTCCTGCCGCCGCGTCAGCGGCTGATCGCGGCCGGCGATGTCGACCCTGATCTCATCGATGATCCGGCCGGGCCGCCGGCTCATCACCAGCACGCGGTCGGAGAGGATCACCGCTTCGAGCAGATCATGGGTGATGAGAAGCGCGGTCTTGCCGGCACGTTTGAGCGTCTGCGCGAGATCGTGCTGCAGCATGATGCGGGTCTGCGCATCCACCGCCGAGAACGGCTCGTCCAGCAGCAGAACTGACGGATCAACCGCCAACGTGCGCGCCAGCGCGGCGCGCTGGCGCATGCCGCCCGACAATTGGTGCGGATAGCGATCGGCGAATTCGGCGAGGCGGAACGATTCGAGCAGGCCGCGCGCCTTGCGCAATCGTTCGGCGCCGTTGTGCTTCTTGATCTCCGCCCCAAACATCACGTTCTCGATGATCGTCCGCCAGGGCAGCAACAGATCCTTTTGCAGCATGAAGGCGACGTGGTCGTTCGGGCCTTCCACGCGCTCTCCGTCGACGAACACCTGTCCGGCGCTCGGCGCATAAAGTCCTGCCCCGATATTGAGCAAGGTGCTCTTGCCGCACCCGCTGGGGCCGATCAGCGAGACCACTTCGAGGTCGGCGATCGCGAAGCTGACATTCTCGATGGCGGTGATCCTCTGCCCGCGCGCGGCCGCAAAGCGCATCGTCACGTCGCGATATTCAAGCCGTATCATCCGCGAGCAACTCGGGCAGGGCCGCGCACAAAGGCCAGTGGCGCCGGACGAGACTGTCGAGTATAGTTGCGCCAATATAGGTTGGGAAAATGCGCACTGTCACGCGTTGCGGGGACGGCGCGTTGTCGCTGAGCGGGCCTCAACGGGGAATCCTCATGAGCGTAGATCCATTGGGCTTCGGACGGGCAGGGCGACGGGCGCAACTTGCATTTGCGTTCGCGCTTGCCGTCGGACTGTTGGCAGCGATGCCGGCGAGGGCTGCCGAAAGCGTGACATATCTTTTCCCCGCGCCTCCCATGCTGCCGGCCTTTGGACCGATCCAGCTGGCCAAAGGCAAGGGTTATTTCGCCGAAGGCGGCCTCGACGTGAGCTTCCAGGTGGCGCGTGGCGGGGTCGAGGTAGCCAAACAGGTCGGCGCCGGCAATGCGCCGCTCGGCGGCATCGTGGCCGACGGCCCGATCATCGTGCGCGGCAACGGCATCCCCGTGAAGATCGTCGCCGTGTTTGGCGGCAAGGGCTTCATGCAGACGGTGGTCCGTGAGGATTCCGGCATCGAGAAGCCAGCCGACCTCAAGGGCAAGACGATCACGGTCATGTCATTCCAGGACACGACCTTCTATGCCCTGCTTGGCCTGCTCGCGAGTGTTGGACTGACGCAGAACGACGTCAACATCCAGGCTGCGGGCCCGACCGGCGTATGGGAATCGGTCGCGACCGGAAAGTCGGTCGGCATGGCAGGCGTGCCCGACTGGATTCCGCCGGTGCAGGCCGCCGGAGTGAAGGTGAAGATCATTCCCACCGACGAGTTTTTCCCTCACATGGCGCAGGGCATCGCGGTGTCCGATCAGGCGATCAAGGAGAAGCCCGAGTTGATCCGGAAATTCGTCAAAGCGGCCTTGCGCGGCATGAAGGACATCATGGATGATCCCAACAAGGCGGCGGACGAGTTCGTGACATTCGTTCCGGAATGGAAGGGCAAGGAAGGCGCGGTCAAGGCCGCGCTCAACTATTACGCCAAGCTGGTTTATCCCGGCCAGGCGCAGCTCGGCGAGGTCAATGCGCAGCGCCTCGGCAAGCTGCAGGACTTCTACCTGGAGAAGGGCTTCATCCAGAAGAAATCGCCGGTGGAGGATCTCTACACCAACGAGTTCGTCAAATAGCCTGGCTCGGTTGGCGGCAAGCGGCCTCGGTTCTGCAACGCCGAGGCCGCTACTTGGCTCCGACCGGCTCCTTGCGTCCAGGCGCGTCGGCAGGATCCCTGCGGCCATCGGTGCCGACCCAGCCATGCTCGGAAATGTCGAATACCACCCCATCGGGATCCTTGAATTTGCGCTCGAAGTTGCCTTTGCGCGCATCGCCGAGATCGAAGAAGAATTTGCCGCCGGCCTGCTCGATGCGCCTTTGCGTCTCGGCGAGATCGTCGACCTGAAAGCCGAAATGGTTGGCGCCGACCGCGTTCCTGGGGTCCTTCAGATCGTTCCCCTTGGTCCCGGCGAAATTGAGCAAGGCGAGATTGATGACCCCGTCGCTCATATAGATGGCGGAACCGATCTCGATGTCCTCGTGGCCGACGCGTTTGAGGTCGAAAACGCTCTCATAAAACGCTGCGGCCTTTTCCAGGTCCCTGACGCAGATCGCGAAATGGCGAAGCCGAGCCATCCTCAATCCTCCATACAGGCGCCGAGCGGCGCTTCGAGGACTATCATAGGCGACGACGCGGAAAGGACCACCCCCATGTTCCGGCCGCGGCCCGGGATTGAGCTGGGGCAGTAGGATGCGACAACGCCGCGCCGAAATCGTCGGAGGGGGCTTTGCCGGCCTCGCGGCCGCCGCGGCGCTCGCCCAGCGCGGCTGGAATGTGCGCGTGCATGAGCGCGCGCCCGAGCTGCGCACCACTGGCGCAGGTATCTACATCTATGAAAACGGTTTGCGCGTGCTGGAGTCGCTCGGCGCCTATGACGCGGCGGTGAAGGGCGCACCGCTGGCGCATAGCCGCGACACGCGCGACGAGCGGAATCGGCGCCTGGCTCTGCATCGCTGGGAACCAGGCAAGCGAGTATTCAGCATCGTCAGGCAGCAGGTCATCAATGCGCTGGCGGCGGCGGCGCGGCGGCACGGCGCCGAGATTCTGACCGACTCGGAAGCGGTCGCTGCGACCCCCGACGGCGAGCTCATGCTGGCGGGCGGGCAGCGCCTGCAAGCGGATCTCGTGGTCGCGGGAGACGGCACCAATTCGAAGATTCGCGACTCGCTCGGTCTGCTGGCGAAGCGGCGATATCTGCCGGACGGCGCGATCCGGCTGTTGATTGACAAGACTCCTCGGGAGAAGGGAGCAGGCGACGGGGGAACGACCATCGAGTACTGGTCCGGCAGCCGCCGCGTGCTCTATACGCCGTGCAGCGAGACCGAGATCTATATCGCGCTCACGATGCTCCATCGGGACGAGGCCGCGAAGGCGACCCCTATCAACAAAACATACTGGAAGCAATGCTTTCCGCATCTGTCGGACCTGTTCGACCGGATCGGTGATCAGGGCCGTTACGACCGCTTCGAATATACGCGTCTGACAAGCTGGTCGGCCGGCTGCGTTGCCGTGCTCGGCGATGCCGCGCACGCGCTGCCGCCCAATATCGGCCAGGGGGCCGGCTGCGCGATGATGAACGCATTGTCGCTCGCCGTTCATCTCGATCGTCACGCCGATCTGCCGTCGGCCCTTGCCGCATGGGAGCGCAACGAGCGCCCGCTCACCGAGCATACCCAGCGTATCTCTGTTTTCCTCGGATTGCCGACCACCTGGCCTTCGCCGCTCCGGCGGCTGTTCTTCCGGTGGGCAGGTCAGTCGAAATGGATGGTCCGCCAGCGCACGCGCACGGCGAGCCACCGGCCGACCGGGACCTGACCGGTTCCTATGATGCCCTGACGCAGACTAACGCAGGAGGCCTGCATGCCGATCGACCGCCGCCGCATGATCCTCACGCTCTTCGCCGCCGCGGGAGCCGCGTCCGTGGCTCCGGCGCAGGCGCAGAGCTGGCCCAGCAAGACCATCCGCATCGTGGTGCCCTTCCCCGCCGGCGGCAGCGCCGACCTGTCGGCGCGGCTCCTGGCCGAGCACCTGAAGGCATCGCTTGGGCAGTCCGTGGTGGTGGAAAGCAAGGTCGGCGCAGGCGGCAATCTCGCCGCCGCCGAAGCCGCGCGCGCGGACGCGGACGGCCACACGCTGTTCATCGGCACCAACGGCACGCAAACCATCAACCAGAGCCTCTACCGCAAAATTCCCTACGACCCGGCGGCCGACTTCGCGGCGATTGCGATGATGTGGCAGGCGCCGCATCTGCTCGTGGTGCATCCGTCATTGCCGGTGCAGTCGCTCGACGCATTCGTCGCCCACGCCCGCGTCAATTCCGGCCAGCTGAGCTACGGTTCATCCGGCATCGGATCCTCAACTCATCTGTTCGGCGAGATGTTCAAGGCGCGCACCGGCGTCGACATCACGCACGTGCCCTATCGCGGCCAGGGTCCGGCGCTGAGCGACCTGATCGGGGGACAAATCCAGGTGATGTTCCCGATCGCTCCGGACGTGATCACCCATGTCCGCTCGGGCAAGGTGCGTGCGCTCGCGCTCGCCTCCGCCAAGCCCTCCGAGGTCCTGCCCGGTGTGCCGCTGATGCCGCAGCTCGGCCACCCCGATCTCGTGGCCTCGGCCTGGACGGCGCTCTATGTCCCGGCCAGGACGCCGCCGGCGGTGATCGAGCGGCTGCGGGCCGAGGTCGGCGCCCTGATGACGAACGCGGCGTTCGTCGAGCGGATGAAACAGGTCGGCATCGAAATCCGCGTCATGCGCGCGGACGAATTCGAGGCGTTCACGCAGCAGGAACGCGACCGGTGGGCGAAGACGATCGACGCGCTGAAGGTGAAGATCGAATAGCAGGGAGGCGCGGACATCGGAGGGACGACTGCTGACAGCCATGGCGAAACGATCCCTTCGCACCGCGAAGACCGCGTCATCAAGCTGTGATTGCCGTTGGGGGAGCAAGTCGCCGCGCGAAGGATGTAGTATCGTGCCGCAGAGCCACTGCGGTTTGACCATGTCTCTGCAAGCCATTCTGCTTCCTGTCTTCGTCCAGGTGGGGCTGACGCTGTTCCTGGCGTTCTGGATGGCCGCGGTGCGGATGTCATCGATCACGCGCGGCGAGGTCAAGATGCGCGATGTCGCGCTCGGCCAGCCGGCCTGGACCGAGCGCGGAACGAAGATCGGCGACGCCTTCCGCAACCAGTTCGAGCTGCCGGTGTTGTTCTACGTGCTGGTCGTGCTGGCGATCATCGCCCGCAAGGCCGATGTCCTGTTCGTCGTCATGTCGTGGATTTTCGTCGTCTCGTGCATCGTGCATGCCGCCATCCACACCGGCTCCAACAACGTGCCGCACCGCTTCTACGCCTTTGCGGTCGGCGCCATCGTGCTGCTGCTGATGTGGATCATCTTCGCCTTGCGCGTTCTGCTTGGCCTGGGATGACGCCCGCCGCGCGACTGAGCGCCGCCATCGAGGTGCTGGCCGACATCGAAGAGAGGCGGCGCCCGGCCGCCGATGCGCTCAAGGACTGGGGCCTTGCCCATCGTTTCGCCGGCTCCGGGGACCGCGCCGCGATCGCCGGCCTCGCCTATGACGGGCTGCGGCGCCGGGCCTCTGCCGCCTGGATCATGGACGAGACCACGCCGCGGGCCGTGCTGCTCGGCATGCTCAAGCGCGAACGCGGCCTTAACGTCGATGCGATTGCGGCGCTGGCCGACGGCTCGCGCTTTGCGCCCGCCGCCTTGTCGGATCGGGAGCGCGATCGCCTCGCCCATGGCACGCTGGACGAGGCTCCGCCCCACGTCATCGGCGACTATCCGGAATGGCTCGACCTGAACTTCGAGGCGACCTTCGGCGACGAGCGGGCTGAGGAAGGCGCCGCGCTCGCCTCGCGCGCGCCACTCGATCTGCGCGTCAATACGCTTCATGCCGACCGCGACAAGGCCGCG
>Ga0081538_10001950_pt1 | contig 20667 bp, 19 predicted proteins | sample TabmetS5T2R1_FD_71022 | JGI IMG/M metagenome (GOLD analysis project Ga0081538, IMG submission 71022) | Tabebuia heterophylla rhizosphere microbial communities from the University of Puerto Rico - S5T2R1 | ecosystem: Host-associated > Plants > Roots > Rhizosphere ...
TACGCGTTTGTGCCGTACTTTTTCAGCGCCCCCGCCGAGTGGACGAGCCTGGAGTATGTGGGACCCGCCGAGAAGTGGGACGAGATCGTGTGGCGCGGCGATCGCGACGCCAGCGAGTTCACGGCCTGGTACCTCGACGGCGGCAAGGTCGCGGCGGCGCTCACCGTCGGCCGCTCCGACGACCTCATGCACGCCCGCCGGCTGATCGAGTCCGGCGCGGAAGTGTCGGGTCAGCGCGAACGACTCGCGGACGCCGATAGCGAGCTGGACGCGGTCGGCGCCGGCTAGGAAACACGAGTTTGCCGACGCTATCGTTGGACCGCGTTGGGGATTGGTGTAGCGGCAGCACGCGAGATTCTGGTTCTCGAAGGTCAGGTTCAAATCCTGGATCCCCAGTGACTTAGGTTCGGCTGATGCGCAAGAACAGGCTCTCTCGGGAGCCTTTCCTGTGCCTGGGCGCACCTCCTGTAGTCTCACCGATGCGAACATGCGTTCGCCATGCAGGGAAAGCAAACCGGACCAAAGCGGCCGCCCGGCATCACACGCAGGTCGGTGCTTCGGCTTTACGAGCACGGACTGACACAGCGGGAGATCGCGTCCCGGCTCGGGTTGACGAAGAGCACGGTCGCATTCCACATCCGAAGGATCGGGATCGAGCCTGACGAGCGCTTCGCGCGCCGCTACGACTGGGACGAGATCCAGCGGGCTTACGACACCGGGCTGTCAGTCCGTGAATGCGCGCGGCGGTTCGGCTTCGGCGAAGCGAAGGCCGCGTGATGCTTCCGGCAGCGGTGGCCCCGACGCTCGCTAACCTAGCCACGCGATGAGGCCGAGGTACGCGGTTATTGGCCTGCTCGTCAGCATTTTTTGCGCGGGCGGGATCACCGCCTGCGGCGGCGATGACGACAGCCCGATCGTCCCCGTGGAGACGCAGACCGCGCCAACCGACCAGCTCGACAAGGACGGTTTCATCGACGAGGCCGACGAGATCTGCGAGGAGGCGAACACCACGATCGCCAACCTCGCCGAGTCGACCGTCGCCGATCCCTCCACGGTCATTGCCGAGGAGCTCGACGTCGTCGAGGGCGAGCTCGACCAGATCGACAGTCTCGGCGCTCCGAGTGGGGATGAGGCGACGCTCGCCGACTTCATCGACGCCCTCGAAAAGCTCGCCGACAACCTCGACAAGCAGCAGCTCGCGGCCGAGCGCGACGACACAACCTCCCTCACCGAGCTTCAGGCCGAGGAGACCACGATCCAGTCGGAGCTCACGCTCGCGGCAGAGGACTACGGGTTCAAGGAATGCGGCCAGGAGGGCGAGACGACGACCACCGGCACGGGTGCCGGTGCCGGCGCCGGCGCCGGAGGTGGGGCGGGAGCCGGCACCGGCGTTGCCCCAGCTCCGGTCGAGCCGGCGCCGGCGACACCCGCTCCGGTTGAACCGGCCCCGGCGCCCGCGCCGGCGCCGGCGCCTGCGCCTGCACCCGCACCTCCGAGCGGAGGCACCGGCGGCGGCACCGGAGGCACTGCGCCCGGCGGCTCCGGCGGCGTCAGCCCCTAGCGCTCGCCGCCGGCTCTACGCGGCCTGCTCCGACCACGCGCCGTACAGCCGCGCGTACTGACCGCCCGCGGCGATCAGCTCGTCGTGTGTGCCGGACTCCGCGATCCGCCCGCCCTCGAGCACCACGATCCTCCCCGCCCTCCTGATCGTCGATAGGCGGTGGGCGATCACGACCGCCGTGCGCCCGATCAGCAGCCGCTCCAGCGCCCGCTCTATCTGGCGCTCCGTTCGAACGTCGACGCTCGACGTCGCTTCGTCGAGGATCAGGATCCGCGGCTCGGCGAGCAGCGCGCGCGCGAACGCGACTAGCTGGCGCTGGCCGGCGGACAGGTGTATGCCGCGCTCCCCGACCTCGGTCTCGTAGCCGTCGGGCAGCGCCGTGATGAACTCGTCGGCCCCGACTGTGCCCGCGACCGCCCGGATCTCCTCGTCGGTCGCGTCGGGGCGCCCGAACGCGATGTTGTCGCGGACCGTCCCGGAGAACAGGAAGCCCTCCTGCGGCACGATCCCGAGCTGGCCTCGCAGGCAGCTCGATCGAAGGTCGCGCACGTCGTGCCCGTCGACCAGCACCCGCCCGTGCTGCGGGTCGTAGAACCGCGCCACGAGCTTCGCGAGCGTCGACTTGCCGGCGCCCGTTTCGCCGACGAGCGCCAGGGTCTGGCCGGCCGGCACCTGCAGGTCGATGTCCCGCAGGGCCCAGTCGGCGTCCGACGCCGGCTCGCTCGCGTACGAGAACGACACGTCCTCGAGCGCGATCTCGCCGCGCAGCTGCCCGGGGTCGAGCGCGTCCTCGCGATCGACCATCTCCGGCTCGGTGTCGAGCAGGTCGAAGATCTTGTCGAGCGCCGCCATCCCCTGCTGGTAGGTGGTGTACAGCTGCGATATCTGCTGGATCGGGTCGAAGAAGGTCTGGAGGTAGCCGATGAACGCCACCACCACGCCGATCGCGATCGCGCCCTCGAGCGCCTGATATCCGCCGTAGAGGATGATCACCGCCGTCCCGACGGCGGACAGCAGCTCGACCGCCGGGAAGTACGCCGCGTTGAGGTAGACGGTCTTCATATTCGCGTCGTAGTTCTCCTCGTTGAGGACGTCCATCCGCTGCATGTGGCGCGGCTCCTGCGCGAAGCTGCGCACCACCCGCACCCCGCTCAGCGTCTCCTGGAGGTGGGCGGTGATGTTCGCGATCTTCTCCCGCGTCAGCCGATACGCGTTCGCGGCGACGATCCGGAACACGATGCTCGCGATCGCGAGCAGCGGGAAGGTGAGGAAGGTGATCAGCGCCAGCTGGACGTCGAGCAGCAGCAGGATCACGACCACGCCGAGCAGCGTGAGCGTGCTCGAGAACAGCGTCACGATCCCGTCGGTCACGAGGCTGTCTAGCGCCGACACGTCGTTGGTCAGGCGCGAGATCAGCACCCCGGGCTGGCGGCGGGTGAAGAACCCGATCGACATCGCCTGCAGGTGCGCAAAGATTCGCTGGCGGAGGTCCTGGAGCGCGCGCTGGCCCACCCACCCCACGAGGTAGGTCTCGGCGTAGGTCGCGCCCCAGTACACGAGCGCCGTGAGCAGGAACGCTACGACGACTAGGCGCAGCGCCCCCGCGTCGCCGGATTGGATGCCGGCGTCGATCGCCTGCCCGACGAGGTACGGTGGCGCGAGGCCGGCGCCAGTGGCGGCGAGCATCGCGAGGAGCATCAGGACGACACGACCGCGGTAGGGGCGAAGCAGCCCGAGGAGCCACCTGACCTTGCGCGCACGGTCGTCCTCACCGCGGACAAGGCTCCACAGTTCCTTGATCAGCAACCAGATCCGTCGCCACATCACAGACTCGCAACCTCCTCTCGCTCCTCGAGGTCGCGCTGGACGAACACCTTGTCTTCGAACCCCTTCTCGGCGAGCTCCGCATACAGCTGGCAGCGCTCGAGCAGCTCGTCGTGCGTCCCGCGGTCGACGATCCGACCCGCGTCCATCACCACGATCTCCTCGGCGAGCGAGATCGTCGAGAGCCGGTGAGCGACGATGAAGGTCGTCCTGCCGGCCATCACCTCGCGCAACCCCTCGGTGATCGCCGCCTCGGTTCGCGCGTCCACCGACGACGTCGCGTCATCGAGGATCAGGATCCGCGGGTCGGCAAGCAGCGCCCTCGCGATCGCCACCCGCTGGCGCTGGCCGCCCGACAGCGTCAGTCCGCGCTCGCCGACGACCGTGTCGTAGCCGTCGGGCAGCTCGCCTATGAACGAGTCCGCCTGCGCGCGGCGCGCGGCGGTCTCGACCTCCTCTCGGCTGGCGTCGGGGCGCGCATAGGCGATGTTCTCGGCCACCGTCGCTGAGAACAGGAAGCTCTCGTCGGCGACGAACGCGATCTGTGAGCGCAGCGACGCCACGTCCACCTCGCGCACGTCCACGCCGTCGATCAGCACGGCTCCTCGGCTGGCGTCGTACAAGCGCGCCAGCAGCGCGACCAGGCTTGTCTTGCCGGAGCCGGTCGGCCCGACGAGCGCGACGGTTCGGCCCGGCTCGACCGTCAGATCGACGTCCTCCAGTGCGGGCAGCGGAACAATGCCCGCCACGTCCTCCGCTTCGCGTCCGCGCGTGGCGGGGTTCGCATAGCTCAGCGAGGCCCGCTCGATCTCGACCTTCCCGGGCCCCCTCGGCAGCGGCGGCGCATCCGGGGCGCTCGTGATCCGCGGCTCGCGATCGAGCACCTCGAACAGTCGGTTGCCCGATGCGATCGCGCGCTGCGCCATCCCGAGCGCGATCCCGAGCATCCGCATCGGGAACGTGAGCATCATCAGGTAGAGGTAGAAGGCGCTGAACTCACCAAGCGAGAGCTGGTTGTCGATCACCTGCTGACCGCCGACCAGCAGCACCACCGCGAGCCCGATGTTGGGAAGGAACCCGAGCAGCGGGTTGTAGAAAGCACGCAGCCGCGTTGAGTACATGTTCTGGTCGAAAAGCCGGCCGACCGCGCGGCGGAAGCGGCCGATCTGGTGCTGCTCGCGGGCGAAAGCCTTCACGATCCTGATCCCGGTCACGCCCTCCTCGGCGTCGGCCGTCAGCTCGGCTAGCCGCTGCTGCACCTCTTGAAGCGCGGGACGCGAGCGGCGGTTGTAGCGAGTCGCCGTCGCGATCACGAACGGCATGGGGATGAGCGCGAGGAGCGCCAGCCATGGCTTGATCGCGAACATCACGGCGCTCGCGAGCAGGATCGTGAGCGCGTTCTGCGTGATGAAGACCAGCCCGTAGCCGAGGAAGAACCGGATCGACTGCAGGTCGACCGTCGCGCGCGACATCAGCTGGCCGGTCTGCTGCGAGTCGAAGAACCCGAGCTCGAGCACCTGGAGGTGGCGGTAGAAGACGTTGCGCAGGTCGAGCTCGACGCCGAGCGAGACCTTGCCCGCGATCAAGCGCCGACTCACGGTGAGCGCGAGCCTGAGCACGCCCGCGCCGAGGATCACGAGCACCAGCGGGAGCAGCTCGGGACGGTTCCCGGTCTGGATCGCGTCCACCGCCTCCCCGACTAGCGCCGGGATCGCAACCGTCATTCCCATCGCCGCGGACGCCAGCACCAACGAGGCGATAACGGGTCCCCGGTATGGGCGCAGGAATCCGAGTAACCGCCTGAAGGTGGACATCGACACAAAACTATACTTACTGAAGTATCGTCGGGATGAGCCTGCGTCACAGCTCCACGGGAGCCGGACCCGCGCGGGCGGTTCCGAGTGTCCCGGCGCTGGCCGCGACGACGAGCGCGATCGCCGCGACCTCCGTCGCCGCGAGATCCTGCCCGAGAATCACCAGCCCCGCGAGCGCGGCCACCGCCGGCTCGAGGCTCATCAGCACGCCGAACGTCCCGGCCGGAAGCCTCCGGAGCGCCTCGAGCTCGACCGAGTACGGGAGCGCCGAGCTCAGCAGCGCGACCGCCAACCCGATCGCGAGCAGCTCGGGGTCGAGCAGTTCGGCGCCCGCCTGGGGGATCCCGACCGGAAGCATGATCGCGGTGGCGACGGCGAGCGCGAGCGCGAGGCCGGTGCCGCCGCTGAGCGCCTGGCCCACCCGGGCCGCGAGCAGTATGTAGGCGGCCCAGAACGCACCCGCCAGCAGCGCGAGCCCGGCGCCGAGCGCGTCGAGCGATCCGCCGGGAGCAGGGGAGAGGAGCACGATCCCGCCCGCGGCGAGCGCGGCCCACACGAGGTCTAGTGCACGCCTCGACCCGAGGATCGCAACCCCGAGCGGGCCGACGAACTCCAGCGTCACGGCGATCCCGAGCGGGATCCGGTCGAGCGCCTCGTAGAAGCAGCTGTTCATCGCCGCCAGCGAGACACCGAACATCGCGATCAGGCGCAGCGACTCCGGCGTCAGCTCGCGTGCGCGCGGCCTCCACACGGCGACCAGGACTGCGGCCGCGAAGAAGACCCGCACCAGGACCGAGCCGAGCGGGCCGAGCTCGTCGAAAAGCGTGGTCGCTATCGCGGCGCCGACCTGCACCGAGACGATTCCACCCAGGACCAGACCGACTGAAGACGCCTGTTTGGAGCGGAACGAGCTACCCTGCGGCGCGATCAGCCGCGAGGCCGTCCGGTGCGATGGTTTCAATCTCCCGGTCACGGGTAGAACGGAGCGCCGCCGAGGACGAATTCTGGAGCAATCGGGTGACCCCCCAAGACTTCACCCTCGCTGAGCGGGAGGACAGGCTCGCCTGGATCCTCGGTTCCTCCCGTAGTGGCAGCACGTGGCTGCTGCGAATGCTGTCGGCGCTCGACGAGGTCGTTCCGGTCGACGACCCCCACCTCGGCCACCATCTGGGAGTGTGGCGGCCGATCCCGCTGGCGTGGGCGACAGCCGCCGAGGAGATGCCGGGGCTGACGACCCTGTGGACCGTCAAGCGCGGCAAGCAGAGCTACTTCTTCTCCGACCGCTACCGCGACCAGTGGGAGCCTGCCCTGCGCAGCCTGATCGTGACCCGATTCGACGCGCAGGTCCACGACATCCGCTGGTCGGGCGGGAACGGCACACCAATGGTCGTCGTCAAGGAGCCGGCCTCCCACGTCGCCGACCTGTTGTTCTCGCTGTTCCCGAAGTCACAGCTGATCTTCCTGGTCCGTGACGGCCGCGACGTCGTCGACTCCTGGATGGACGCCTACTCACACGGCTCCTGGGCCCTCGACGAGGGCGCCTACCCGCTCGCGCAGGAAGGCCGTCTGCACATGATCAAGTGGCTGTCGACGGTGTGGACGTACCGGATCGCGGTCGTCCAAGCAGCCTACGAGCGCGGCGTGGGCTCGACGCGGCTGATGGTGCGCTACGAGGACCTTCTCGCCGACCCCGTCGCCAAGCTCGTCCAGATCTGCGACACGCTGGGGCTCGACGCATCGCGGGAGCGGCTCGCACAGATCGCGCGGGACCACTCCTACGCGCGGGTCTCCGACGCGGACAAGGGCGGCGGCAAGGAGGTCCGGGCGGCGAAGCCGGGCGGGTGGCGGGTCAACCTCAGCACCGAGGAGCAGAAGGCGATGCTCGAGATCATGGGCGAGAAGCTCGCCGAGCTGCGCTACATCCCCGGCGCCACGGTCCCGGCCTGAGCAGAGTCCGCGGGCACGTGGCGACGGCTCCGATTCCGCCATAGACTCCCCGATCGTGAGGCGGGTCGCTGTCCTTCCGGTGGCGCTGATTGTGGGGTTGGTCGCCACGGTGCCGGCGGGCGCGAGGTGGACGACTTCGACTTCGGCGTCACCGCCGGGGAGGTGACGCACGACTCGGCCCGCATCTGGACCCGGGGGGAGGGATCGGGCAAGGTGCGCGCGCAGGTCGCCACCGACCGCAGGTTCCGCCACGTGGTGGCGCGTAAGAGGCCCAAGGTGAAGTCGTCGAATGACGGGACGGTGCAGACCACCGTCAAGGGGCTGGAGGCCGACGAGCGCCACTACTACCGCTTCTGCGGCGCCGGCATGTGCAGCCCCAGGGGCAAGTTCACGACGGCGCCAAAGCCGAAGGCGAACGAAACGATCAGGTTCGCGTACACGGGCGACACCGACGCGACCCGAGAGCCCGGGCAGGGCGAGCCGCTCTTCGGGCCCTTCGAGGTGTTCGAGGCGATGCGCGACGAAAAGAACGACTTCAACATCCACCTGGGCGACACGATCTACTCCGATTCGGAGGTCGGTGGGGTGCGTCCCGCGCTCACCGTGGACGAGAAGTGGGAGAAGTACAGGCTGAACATCTCCGAGCCGAACCTCTACCGGCTGCGCAAGTCGGGTGGTTTCTACAGCCACTGGGACGACCACGAGTTCATCAACGACTTCTCGATTCCCGAGGACGGCGAGCAGCTGTACCGGGCCGGGGTCAAGGCGTTCCGCAACTACGCGCCCGTCACGTACACGGACGAGGAGGGTCTGTACCGCACCTTCCGCTGGGGCAGGAACCTCGAGCTCTTCTTCCTCGACCAGCGCTCGTTCCGCTCCGCGAAGGCCGATTTCGGGGGAGCGTGCGACATCCCCGGCACCGACGATCCCGACCTCGCGCCCACCGCTCCGCAATCGACGCGGAACGCGTTCGCCCCGTTCATCCCCTCGCTCGCCAACCCCGTCTCGCAGCAGTGCAAGAACATCATCAACGATCCCGACCGCACGATGCTGGGCAAGCCTCAGTTCAATCGCTTCATCAACGACCTCGACAGCTCCCCGGCCCGGTGGAAGATCGTCGTCAACGAGACCCCGATTCAGCAGTTCTACGGCCTCCCGTACGATCGCTGGGAGGGATACGCGTTCGAGCGCATTCAGTTGCTCAACGAGCTCCAGCAGCGCGGCGTCGGAAACGTCGTCTTCATCACCACCGACACGCACGCGGCGTTCGCAAACATCATTCGGCCCCGAACGCTTCCGAACGACGTCGCCCCCTCCAACGCCCCCTCCGGCCCCAGCGACACCCAGTACCGGGACTTCATCATCGGTCCTGTGGGCACGAACCCTTTCTGGGAGGAGATCGACGACATCCTCGGTACCTCCGGAACCGGCGAGGCACTCTCCACGGCGTTCTTCAAGCCAGATCCGCCCACCGGCGTCGGAATGCTCTGCGCCCAGGGCGGAATCTTGAGCTACGGCGAGGTCGTCGTGAAGCGCAACAACGTCGAGATCGCATACAAGGACCAGACCGGGCAAACGGTCGAAGACGTCAACGGCGATCCGTGCGGCCCGTACACGATCACGCCGTTCGGCTCGTAGAACGGAGCGCGCGTCCGGACTAGACTCGTGCGGTGAGCGTCGCGACATCCGAAGCCCGCACGGCTGCCCCCGAGGTCCGAACCCCCGATCCCCACGTGATCGTCCTGTTCGGGGCGACCGGCGATCTCGCCAGGAGAAAGCTTCTGCCCGGCCTCTACCACCTCGCCAGCGCCGGTCTGATGCCCGGGGGCTATCGGATCATCTGCACTTCCCGGCGCGACATCGTCGACGACGAGACTCGCTCGATGGCCAGGGAGGCAGTGGACGAATTCGGCCGCGAGCCGACGACCACCGAGTCCTGGGACGCGTTCGCGGCGTCGCTTTCCTCTGCCAGCGTGGGGAGCGGCTTTGGCCCGTTGATCGACGCTGTGGCGCGCGCGCGGACCGAGATCGGGGGCGACGCCCGGCTCCTGCACTATCTCTCGGTGCCGCCCACGACGTCGGCGGACTTCGTTCGCGAGCTCGGGGAGGCCGGTCTCAACGAGGGCGCGCGGATCATCATGGAGAAGCCGTTCGGCGTCGATCTCGCCTCGGCACGCAAGCTGAACGCGAGCGTGCTTTCGGTCTTCGACGAGTCGCAGGTGTTTCGGATCGACCATTACCTCGGCCGCGAGGCGGTGCAGAACCTGCTCGCGCTGCGTTTCGCGAACGGCATGTTCGAGCCCGTGTGGAACCGCGACCACGTCAACCACGTCCAGATCGATGTCCCCGAGACTCTTTCGATCGGCACGCGAGGCGGCTTCTACGACAGCATCGGCGCGTTCCGCGACATGGTCGTGACGCACCTGTTCCAGGTGCTCGGGTTCGTGGCCATGGAGCCCCCGACCTCGCTCGACGCCAAGTCCCTGACATCCGAGCGGACAAAGGTGTTCGAGGCAATGCCGGCCCTCGACCCGAGCAACCTCGTCCGCGGGCAGTACGAGGAGTACCGGGACGAGGCGGGAGTCGCGCCGGACTCCGACACGGAGACGTTCGTAGCCCTGAAGGCGTTCGTCGCCAACTGGCGCTGGGTGGGCGTCCCGTTCTTTCTGCGGACGGGAAAGCGCCTCGCGGAGAGTCGTCACCTGCTCACGGTCGCGTTCAGCCAGCCACCGCGGCGGATGTTCCCGCTCGACTGCCGGCATGTGGCGGAGGCGTTTGGCAACGATCACCTCACGTTCGAGCTCGGCGATCCGGGCAGCATCTCGGCGAGCTTTCTCGCCAAGGTCCCGGGACCGACGATCCACCTCGGCGAGGCCCACATGCGGTTCAGCTACGAGACGGCGTTCGGGGGCCCCGAGCAGGCGCTCGAACCGTACGAGCGCCTGATCCACGACGTGATGATCGGCGACCGCACCTTTTTCACGACGACGGATGGGATCGAGCGGGTGTGGGAGGTCTCGCAGCCGGTGCTCGATTCGGCGCCACCCGTGGAGCGCTACGCGTCAGGATCGTGGGGCCCCGATTCGATCGGCGAACTGATCGCCCCGTATCACTGGCACCTACCGACCGAGCACGTCTAGGGGTCCTGCCTAGACGGTCGTTCGCCTCGAGGGTCGCCGCCGCGTCGGCGCCCGCCCGGGCGGCTGCCGGGGAGCCTTGCGCGCGGGCGCGTCGGGGATCGGACGGGTGACGCGCTTGCCGGTCCGGATCTCGACCGAGCTCCCGTGGTGAATGATCTCGAGCGGGTCGCCGTCGAGCAGCGTATACAGGGCGCTCTGGTGGTCGATCTCGACCTTGATCCGTCGCCCGTGGAAGGTGAGCCGGAAGGCGAGCCGCGCGAGCGCCTTGGGGAGTCGCGGCGCGAAGCTGAGCGAATCGTCGTGGTCGCGCATCCCGCCGAAGCCCGCGACGGCCGCGATCCATGCGCCGGACAGCGACGCGAGGTGGACTCCGTCCTTCGTGTTCTGGTGAAAGTCGCTGATATCGAGCAGCGCTGCCTCGCCGAAGTAGTCGTACGCCAGCTCGAGATGCCCCACCTCGGCCGCGACCACGGCCTGGATCGAGGCTGACAGCGACGAGTCGCGAACGGTCAGCGCCTCGTAGTAGTCGAAGTCGTGCTGCTTCTCCTCGGGGGTGAACGCGTCGCCTCTGCGATACAGCGCGAACACGAGGTCCGCCTGCTTTACCACCTGCTTGCGGTAGAGATCGAAGTACGGGAAGTGGAGCATCAACGGGTACTTCTCCGACGGCGAGTTGGCGAAGTCCCATACGGCGTGCTCTGTGAACTCCTCCGCCTGAGGGTGCACGCCGAGCGACTCGTCGTACGGGATCATCATCTCGTCGGCCGCGTCGCGCCAGCGCGCGGTCTCCGCGGAATCGACGCCGAGCTCGGACGCGCGCGCCGGGTGGCGCGCCGCGGCATCGGCCGCGCCCTGGAGGTTCCGCTGCGCCATCAGGTTCGTGTACACGTTGTTGTCGGCGATGGCGCTGTACTCGTCCGGTCCGGTTACGCCTTCAATCCGAAAGCGCCCCCGTGCGTCGTGATGTCCGAGCGAGAGCCATAGCCGCGCGGTCTCGACGAGCAGCGCGAGCCCGACGTCGCGCTCGAAGTCGTCGTCCTCGGTCACCGCGACATACCGGATCACCGCGTCGGCGACGCCGGCGTTGACATGGAAGGCGGCGGTCCCGGCCGGCCAGTATCCCGAGCATTCCTGGCCGCGAATCGTGCGCCACGGGAAGGTAGCGCCCTTCAGGCCGAGCACCTTCGCGCGTTCCTTGGCCTGATCCAGGATGGCGAGACGCCACCGAAGCGCGTCGCGGGCCGCCGTCGGCGCGGTGTACGTGAGCACCGGGAGCACGAATGCCTCCTGGTCCCAGAAGGTGTGCCCGTCGTAGCCCGGCCCGGTCAGTCCCTTGGCCGGAAGCCCCCGCTGCTCGGCTCGGGCGCCCGCCTGGAGTGTGTGGAAGAGCGCGAAGCGGACCGCCACCTGAAGCTCGGTGTCGCCCTCGATCTCGATATCGGCCCGATCCCAGAAGTCGTCGAGATACCGGCGTTGCCCGGCGACGAGCTCGTCCCAGCCGCTCCTGCGCGCGCTCGCGAGCGCAGCCTCGACCTGGTCGCGCACCGACGGCAGCGAGCGCTGAGACGACCAGCCGTAGGCCAGGAGCTTGACCAGGCGCAGTCGCTGGCTCGGCTCGAGCTCGGTCGCCACCGTGACCCGCCCCAGGTCCTCCTTGCTCTCGGTCGTGACGTCGGTGGCGGCGGGTGCGTCGAGGACGTGGTCCATTCCCGCCGCCATCAGCAGGCCGCTTGTTTTCGTGCGGTGCGCGAGCACGACCCGCTGCTCGTGATCGGCGAAGTACTCGGGCACCAGGGTCGAGCCCACGCCGGTGCCTACGCGCGGATCCTTCTCCATCGCCGCGGGCAGCGGCTCGTTGGCGACCAGCTCGGATTGGACGACGAACCGCGCCGCCTCCTCGAGCGGCTCGACCTCGTAGAGGATCGCGGCGACCGCTCGGTGCTCGAACGAGACCATTCGCACCGTGGAGACCCGCACACCCTGTCCGGCTGGCGAAAACCACTCCACGGCGCGTCGAAGTAGGCCGTCCCGGAAGTCGAGCAGCCGCTCGTGCTTGCGCAACTCGCCGTAGCGGAGGTCGAAGGTCTCGTCGTCGACGAGCAGGCGGATGATCTTCCCGTTAGTGCAGTTGACGGCGGCCTGTCCCGCCTCCGGGTAGCCGTAGCCGCCCTCGGCGTACGGCAGCGGCCTTGTCTCGTAGAAGCTGTTGAGGTATGTCCCGGGCAGACCGTGAGGCTCGCCCTCGTCCAGATTCGCGCGCAGCCCGATGTGCCCGTTCGAGAGCGCGAGGATCGACTCCGTGTGCGGGAGCAGCGACTGGTCGAGCTCGGTCTCGCACAGCGACCACGGCGCGATCGTGAATCGCGGATGTCGGATCACGGCTTCTCCAGCAGCTCCGCGAGATCGCTGACGACGATCGTGGCGCCGTGCTGGCGTAGCGCGTCGGCTTGGCCGAGGCGATCGACGCCGACGACGCTCGCGAAGTTCCCCGACCGCCCGGCGGCCACGCCGGCGAGCGCGTCCTCGAACACCGCCGCGTCGCCGGGAGCCACGGCGAGTTCGCGCGCGGCGGCGAGGAAGGTGTCTGGCGCCGGCTTTCCCTTCAGGTGATCGCGCTTCGCCACGATGCCGTCGATGCGGGCCTCGAAAAAGTGATCGATGCCGGCGGCGATCAGTACGTCGTGGCAGTTGGCGCTCGACGAGACGACGGCCCGGCGCAGGCCGGCTTCGAGCACCGCCTCGAGGTATCGCACCGAGCCCTGGTAAGGCTCGACCCCGCGCTCTCGAATCAGCCGCACCACGAGCTCGTTCTTCCGGTTGCCCAATCCGTAGATCGTCTCCGCGCCCGGTGGATCGTCTGGATTTCCCGCGGGCAGCTCGATGCCACGCGACTGGAGGAAGGAGCGCACCCCGTCGGGACGCGGCTTGCCGTCGACGTACTCGCCGTAGTCGGTCTTCGGATCGAACGGGACGAACTCCTCGCCTGTACTCTCGGCCCGCTCGCGCAGGTAGGCGTCGAACATCTGCTTCCACGCGGCGGCGTGCACCGTCGCGGTCTTCGTCAACACCCCATCGAGGTCGAAGAGGCAGGCCCGCACGCCATTCGGAAGCCCGAGCACCGCCCGCTTTCTATCAGTCCCCGCCCGAGGCGCTCGATCAGTCGAGCCGCGCCGGGAGGCCGAAGCGCCCGAAGTAGGCTTCGGACAGCGCCGGGTCGACGGGTTCCTCGGGGAAGCGCGCGTACGCCGAGCGATTGGGGCTCTCGGTCGAGCGGCAGATGAACGCGGTTACGTCGCTGATCCGATCGCCCCGAATCGTCAGCACGTTGAGCGCGAACGGGAGGTAGCTCTGCTCGCCCTCGTCCCAGTGGTAGAAGGCGAGCGCGGGCTGGCCGCTCGCACGAACGTAGACGTGGCGCCACCGCCACTCACCCGAGAGCGGCCCGACTTGGAGGAAGTCCCGAAGGTCGGGCCCCTCGTACCAGGTCCGAAGCGGTGGCATCGTGAACGACGCGTCCCCGGTGAGCATCGCCACGACGCCATCGATGTCGCCGCGGTCCCACGCGTCGACATACCCGTCGACGATCTCCCTCAGCCCGTCGTCGGTGAGCGAGCGAAGCGTCGCCTGCTGGCTCTGCTCGGGATTGCGCTCTTCGACCGCCTTGCGGGCGCGCTGCAGGGCGCTGTTGACCGACGCCACAGTCGTGTCGAGCATCTCCGATGTCTCGCGGGCAGAGAAGCCGAGCACCTCGCGAAGGATCAGGACGGCGCGCTGGTTGGCCGGGAGGTTCTGGAGCACCGCGGTGAAGGCGAGCTCGATGCTCTCGCGGCGCTCGTAGCGCGCCTCCGGTGCCGCGAAGCCGTCCTCGAGGCCGAGCGTCTCGTCCGGGTAGGGCTCTACCCACGCCGACTCGATGAGCGGCTCGCCGGGCCCGTCATGGGGGTCGGAGGGCGGGCCGTAGTCAACCGGCAGCACGCGCTTGGGCCGGCGCGAGATCACGTCGAGGCAGGTGTTGGTCGCGATCCGGTACAGCCACGAGCGCAGCGAGCTTCGGCCCTCGAACTTCGGCAGCCCGCGCCACGCACGCAGGAGCGCGTCCTGGAGCGCGTCCTCGGCGTCGTGGACCGAGCCGAGCATCCGGTAGCAGTGCGCGTGGAGCTCGCCGCGATAGGGCTCGACCAGGCGCGCGAACGCGTTCTCGTCCCCGCCGCGGGCGGTCTCGAGGAGCTCCTGCTCGGCCGAGGTTGCGGACGCGGCGCTCATCACGGAAGAGGGTACTGTCGTACTCGAACAGCTCGCCGCCAGCACGATAAGGCGGGACCCGCACCAGCGGGTCCCGCTCGCTCAGATCTCGTTGGGCGGGCAGCGCTCAGCCGGGGGCGCTCGGCCTCTGGGCCTGACCGCCGGGCTCGCGCCGAAGCGCTCCTGCCTCCGGTGTGTAGATGCTCTCGTGTCCGTCATCCCAGCGGATGCGGAAACGGCGAGCCGGTTTGGGGAGGAGCACCTCCTCGACCACGCCTAAGCGCGGCGGCCGCTCTGTGGACTCGGACTCAGCGACGACCCGATCTCCAGGCTTGAGATCCATGTCTCACCTCCACGATCGCTCCAACACCACTTTACGGCAGTCGGGGCGGCGAGATCGACGGCCCTCCCGGCTCACTCCGCGCTTAGGTCGAGCGCCAAGCCTGAACACCGCTGAGATACCGCAACTGGGCGCGGCGCCGATGCGTCACCCTCGGCCAGCGCCACCTGGAGGCACGTGTGAGAGACTGCCAGCGCGCGCGACCGCGAGCAGGCGAGATCGAGATGGCAACGAAGGCCAAGGCACCGGAGACGCCCGTCGGCGAGCGCGACCAGGTCGAGAAGTCGCCCCAGTCCGTCGAGGACGCGAAGCGCCAGGCCGAGGTCACGACCGGCGTGAAGCCCGGCCAGCGCGCCGAGGTCACGAACCTCGAGATCGTCCACCATTACTTCAACCGCGCCGCCGATCGCCTCGGACTCGCCGACGACGTGCGGACCGTCTTCTGGGAGCCCTACCGTGAGGTCACCGTCCAGGTCCCGGTCAAGCTCTCGGACGGGAAGATCCACGTCTATTCCGGCTACCGGATCCAGCACAACGGCGCCCGCGGGCCGTACAAGGGAGGCGTCCGCTTCCACCCCGAGGTCGACATCGACGAGGTCCGGGCGCTCGCCTCGCTGATGACGTGGAAGACGGCGGTCGCCGGGATCCCCTACGGCGGCGCGAAGGGCGGTGTGAACTGCCCCGCGAACGAGCTCGAGCAGCACGAGCTGCAGAAGATTGCGCGCTCGTTCCTCGCCAAGATCGAGAAGGTGCTCGGCCCGACCCGCGACATCCCGGCCCCCGACGTCAACACGAACGCCCAGGTGATGGCGTGGTTCATGGACGAGTACGGAAAGCTGCACGGCCACACCCCCGCGATCTGCACCGGGAAGCCGATCGCGCTCGAGGGCTCATACGGTCGCGAGGCGGCAACCGGGCGCGGGTGCGTGTACATGTTCCGCGAGGCTGCCTCTCACCTCGGCCTCACCCCGGCGGAGACGACGTTCACCGTCCAGGGATTCGGCAACGTGGGCTCATGGTCCGCCCTGATAATGCAGCAGCTCGGCTGCAAGATGGTTGCCGTCTCCGACGCCAGCGGCGCGATCCGCAACGACGAGGGGATCGACGCGAGTGCGCTTGTGGACTACATCCGCGCCGGCGGAGTGCTCGCCGATTACGACGGTGGCGAGCCGATCGAGCCCGACGATCTGATCGCGGTGCCCTGTGACGTGTTCATCCCCGCCGCCCTCGGAGGGATGATCCACGAGGGGAATGCCGACCGCGCCGGATTCAGGGTGATCGTGGAGGGAGCGAACAGCCCCACCACCCCGGCCGCCGACCGCATCCTGCACGCGAAGGACGTCTACGTGATCCCCGATGTGATGGCGAACGCCGGCGGCGTCGTCTGCTCCTACTTCGAGTGGGTCCAGAACCTCCAGCACTTCCGCTGGGACGAGCGCGAGGTCAACCACAAGCTCGGGACCATCATGCGCCGCGCGTACCGAGAGGTGTCGGCGCGCGCGAAGCAGGAGAGCCTACCCCTGCGTGAAGCGTCCTACCTGGTTGGGATCGAGCGCGTCGTCGAGGCCGCACGGACGCGGGGATACATCTAGCCCGGCAACGTTTAGAAGCTCTCGGAATGCCGGCTCCGGGGCGTCATCCGGGCGTGGGGGATTGGGGATCAATCCTCTATCACGGCGCCTCGGCTGCGGCCGATCGAGGCGACGCGCTCGCGGCGTCGGGCGGCTCGGCGAACGCGATCGCGTTCCGATCCGGATCGGGGACGTTCACGTGGCGGACGCCGTTTGAGTAGGTCTCGATCGGTTCGTGCTCGAGGCGCTCGGCAGCCAGGCGCTCGAGGAGCTCATCGAGCGAGCGGTTCCGGACTGACGGCGCGGGGGTTGCCGGACAGCGTGAGCAGGTCGCCGTCAAGGGAGCTCTGGAAGACCAGCTCTTCGTTGAAGACCTCGCCGTGGTGGCCGGGGCCGCCGCCAGTGAGCGATGGCGCCTGTGACCAGGAGCCGACCGAGAACTCCCACGACGCAGGGGTCGGTGCGAAGCGGCTGTGCGGCTGGACGTGCAGCTCGCCGCGCACCGCGGCGCAGAAGTAGACGCGCACGAAGTCGCCGGCTAGGCCGCTCCATGGCGGAACCGAGAGCGAGAGCTGCCAGGTAGCGCCGCCGTCGGTGCTGCGCCACACCGTGCCGTTGACGCCGCTCGAGCCGCAGAGCCACAGCGAGCCCTCGGTCTCGGCGGCGTCGAAGACGTGCAGGCTCGCGAAGGCATCGTGCTGGCTCCAGCCTGAGCTGGGGCGCACGGAATAGTCGGCGCCGGCACGGGTATCGGTGTGCGGGACGAACAGGCGCCCGTTGAGCTCGCGGAAGGTCTCGATCTCCTCGGCGTCAGCGAAGAATGGTCCCTCGAAAGTCTTGGAGGCGACGTCGAAGGGTTGATCGCGATGGGGCCGGTGTTCGCGCGGGCGTCCCCGAAACCGGCGTACAGGCCCCCTTGAATCGCGCGAGCGTGTTGATCGTCTTGCCCCGCGCGGTGGGTTGTTCGGCGGCCTGCGGGTGGACCCACTCTTGCGCCTCGGCGCCCGTCGCGAGGAACAGCGCAGCCACGAACAGCGCCAGGAGGCAGGCTCTCAAAAACCAGACCCCTGGCGTGCTCCAGCCGCATGCCCGCTACCCCCAGTTCGGCTAACCGCGGATACTCAGAGCCCGGGCGGACGGTAGGTGACCGCGCGGTTCGCCGCCTCGTCTACCTGTTCGGGTGTGAGCAGCACGGTCGTCTTCACCGTCGCTCCTCCTGAGGCGTTCGCGATCAGGGCAACGGCAGCTGCGGCCTCGTCGTCGGGAAGATCGACGATCGAAAACGCGTCGCGGTCGCCGAACTCGAAGTAGAGGCACTCGAGCTCGCCGCCCACGCTGCGCACGGCGTCGGCCACCGCATCCCGCCGATCGGTGCCGCCCTTCGCCCGCACGCCTTCCTCGCCCCGAACCGTGTATGAGGCCTCGAATCGGTACTTCGGCATCTCCTCCTCCTCCTTGTAATCGCGGGTTCGCGCAAGGCTCCCACGCCGGGGGCGTTGAGGCAAGGGCACGCAGCGAGGCCGTGCGCGATCCGCGCGATGAAGCACTTGCAGCGGTCCGCTGCCAGTACTTCGTAGTCCGGATCGGGCAACGCGGCGGCTTCGAGGGCGCCCCGCGCGCGCGTTCCGCGCAGCGTTTCCGAGCTAGGAGGCGGCCTCCGTGTTCTTCGTGACGACCTCCATCGTCCGCCCAAGCTCCTCGGTTGGGCTGAACTCGACCACCTCGGTTCCGGCGTAGAGGATCGGGGTGTGTCCAGGGCCAACTCGGTACGCGTCTCCGGCCTCGAAGACCTCTTCCTCCTCTCCGGAGCGAAACGCCGCCTTGCCCTTGAACACGTAACCCATGTGCTCGCACTGGCACTGGTTATTGGGCATCCGTCGAAGAACGGCGAGAGGTCGGCGTCCTCCGTGTAGGTCTCGAAGCCGACCGTCCAGCCGCCGTCGAAGTGCTCGAAGTGACCTTCGTACCCCTCCACGGACTCGTGGTCGGAAGCACTCTCTTTCGATGCTTTGGGCATCTCTACCTCCGCGGAAGGTTGCGGGGCGCGGCGCATCCGTCGCCCGCTAGTCCAGTCGATCCTCTCATGGGTGAGGGAATGTGTGCGGAGGTACGCGCTAATGGGCACAGTGAGCGGGCGGCCAACCTAGACCGGCGCTGCTCGTTTCGCGCCTGGCTGGGCCAAAACTGGCGCGGAAGACCCGCGCTCTTGCTGCCCTACGACCGCGCGTATTCCTCCGCCGAGCGCGGTTCGAACTCGAAGCCGACGAAGCTCTCATCGCCCAGCACCCAGGCGTCATGGCCCGGCTCGATCACGTAGGCATCGCCGGGCCCAACCTCCGCCTCGGTCCCGTCCTCGTGTGCGACGTGGAGCGTGCCGGACTGGACAACACCCACGTGCCGGACCTGGCAGCTGTCCGTGCCTACGACCGGCTTCACGCACTCCGACCACTTCCAGCCCGGCTCGAATGTCATGCGGGCGGCGGTCGTACCCCCTGCTCGGATCACGTCAACGCGAGTCTTGTCGGGTGTCCGCGACTCGTCCGGTGAATCAAAATCCAGCGCCTCAACACCAGCCATGACAGCCTCCTGAGATTGCGATTTCCACTTCGCCGAAACGTACTCGCATTGGGCCTTGCCGAGCATGGTTCTGCCGGACCTTGACGTCGTCAGGCGAGGCGTCGGGCCGCCCTACTCCTCAAGCCCGGCAGCTTCGAGGGCTTCGTCCCGCTCTTGGTAAAGGCAAACGCGCTCGACTGCCCCGTCGCGAAACGTCCAGGTCCACGTGGTTCGAGCCTGGACCTCGATCCCGTCGCGTCCAACCATGTGGGCCGTCAATGGAACGACGACGTGCTCACGCACCTCGATGAACTCGTGCGGCTCGGTGTGGAGGGACTCGAAGCCCTCGCGAAGCTCGCTCAGCACCTGCGGTGTCTGCTCGAACCCGTACACACCGCGCTGAGGGCCCACGGCCCTGGTCAGGTCGAACTCGAAGTTCGCCCCCGCGTAGCTGAGAACGGACTCCCAGTCACCAGCGTTGAGCGCATCGATGGCAGCGCGCACGATCTCGACGTTCTCCTGCGACATCGCCCGCGCAGTATCCCGCCGCGCAGCTGCCACGGCTAGGGCGACGGCCGAGCGTCACGAGACTCCTGGGCGTTTCTGAGTTCCAGCCCTCCCAGGAGTACCGCCCCGTTTCCATAGGGCGGGCGCTGCCCGTGAAGATGCCGGTCGGTGCCTCGGTTAAGTTCGACCCGCGCCCACCGCGGCTCTCTAGCTTCTGGAGGGCACCGCCTCGGCGGGAATCGCGCCGACGTCCCTCATGAACGTCAACGTGTCCCACTGGCCCCACGTTTCGGCCATCTTGCCGTCGTCGTCGTAGCGATCGATGCTGATGCCGCGCACCGGGTCGCCTCTCTCGCCAGTGGGCTGCAGTCCCATGAACTCGTTCTCGAACGTGCCCTGTGCGGTCCAGCGCAGCACCACCTTGTCGTCGGCGGCGAAGATGTCGTCGATCGTGACCGAGAGGTCCGGGAACGCATCCCGGTAGCCGGTGATCGTTCCCTTAACGCCTTCGACATCCTGGTCGCCCGCGATCGGGTCGTGGCTCACGAAGCCTTCGGCGCAGATCTCGTCGATCACCTCGAGCCTTCCCTCGCTGAACCCTTCCTCTACCACGCGCCGTGACGCATCGATATTCCCCTGAGCCATTGCTGACCTCCTTGTGTTTGTTCTCGCCACGAGCCTACGCTCTAGGAAGGGGTCATTGCAACGAAGCGGCGCTCGTCTTCGTGGCGTTTCGTCCCTACGCCGACTCGTAGATCGCCGCTGCAATCGGTCAGCGCGAGCCACTCGGCGAGACCCGCGCGACTGGTGACGAGGTTCGAAAACTCTTGGGCGTTCTGAGCGCCAGCCCTTCCAGGAGCCGTTCCCCGTTTTCTACAATCTGGCGCTGCCGCCGCTGGTCATGGAGATGCGGCGCTAGGAACGCGCAGCGAGGCTCACAGCGGCGACTCCCACAGCCCGGCAGCTTCGAGGGCCGCCGCGAGGAGAGGGGTGGGCACGCGAGCGCGCCGGCATGAGGGCGTTCAGGGGGCCGCGCATATACGCATGGGTGACCGTGCGTTTGCCGCCGTCGCTCTCACTACGGTGTCGAGCCGATGCTGGAGCCCGGGGCCGCGGAGGCCAGCCAGCGCACCCAGATCCATCCCGGTTCCCGGCCGTTGGGACT
>Ga0081538_10001951_pt1 | contig 20662 bp, 22 predicted proteins | sample TabmetS5T2R1_FD_71022 | JGI IMG/M metagenome (GOLD analysis project Ga0081538, IMG submission 71022) | Tabebuia heterophylla rhizosphere microbial communities from the University of Puerto Rico - S5T2R1 | ecosystem: Host-associated > Plants > Roots > Rhizosphere ...
CTATCCGCCCGCTACTCCCCCTCCCGCCTTTCCGTCATCCTCATTTGACGGCGGGTCTGCGCTCGTCCGGCGTCGAATTCAGCCCCCGTTCGGCGCCACGGTCCGGAGCGCGGTTCAACTGGAGGGGGAGGTCGTCCTCGGAGCTTCCCCTCCGGCCCGCCGACTAGCCGGTGATTCGGAGCGGGGCGGAGAAGCGCTTCGTCCGCGTGGTGTTCAACGTCGCTCGCATCGTGACGCGAACCGTGTAGCGCCCGGGCCGGAAGCGTGCCGTCAGCCGCACGACTCGAGAGCGGTACGCCCTGATGTTCGACTTCCTGAGGACGACGCGACGGGTGCCGCGATAGACGGCGGCCTCGACGGCGGCGTCCTCCTGAGCGTTCGCGACGAGTGCCAGCGTGTGACGCTGGGCGGGCAGCACGCGCTTCTTCGGAAGCCGCAACTTCGCGCCCGCGACGGTGTTCGAGTGCCGCCAGGAACGCACCCGACCTTGGCACCGTCCGCCGGTCTGGGCGATTCCGTTCTTGACCGCGTCGAACGACGGGCGCCGCGAATCGTCGGCCCGGACGAGGCCCGCCTGCCAGCGCTCGAGATCGGGCTCGTCGCGGAGGAGGAAGAAGAGAACCGAGCGCACCGAGGCGTCGCACGCGAGATACCGGATCGCTTGGCTGTAGATCGCCGACTGGTTCGCCTCGTTCGTGGGTCGAACGCTCTCGAAGCCGTGGTATGCGACCGACGCAGGGGGCACGACACGAACCTGCCAGCCCAGCTCGTTGAGGCGGAACGAGATCCGGCCGCGGGAGCGGCCCTCGCCGAAGGTCGGCTGCGCGGTGCCGCGGAAGGCGTCCCAGAACGCCTGCTTGATCCGGTCGAGGTTGGGGACGCCGGCGTTCGGCCAGCGGTAGCCCTTCATCAGGCTGTCCGTGTCGCGGTCGGGATATGGATGGAACCCGAGCTCGTCCATGATCGGCCGCCGTCGCCGAGCTTGCCGGTACGCCTTGCCGAGGCCGCTGATGAAGCGCACGGGAGAGATCGAGACGTTCTCCGGAGCCCGAGGTTGGTCGTTGCCGCGGGGCGAGAGCCCGACACCGATGACGGTGATGGTCGGATCGACTGACTTGAGGGCGTCGTAGGACCGCGCCAGCAGCGCGTAGTACGCGGCCGGCGACAGCGGTCGTCCGCCTCGTCCGAACTGTGGTTGCCAGAACCGCGGCTGGTTCGGCTCGTTGCCGACGATGTAGTCCTTGACCGACGGAAACGCGCGTGCCAGCTGCTGGAGAAACGCGGCGTACTGGCCGGCGGCAGCCGGGTTGGCCGTGATCGCGCGCGCCGTCTTGGGTGCGACGGCGAAGATGATGCGGACGCCGCGAAGCGTTGCGTGGGCGACGTACTGCTCCAGTTCGAGCTGTCGCGGGATCGTCGTCGGCGCCTCCGGGTCCCACGAGATCGAGACGCGGTTTTCGCGCATGCCGAGATCGCTCAGGCTGTCGAAGAACCAGCCGGTGTTCGCAGGGGCGATGCCGTAGTCGTCGACGACGCCGACGTCCATGGCCGCGGCGGAGCCGGCGAGCAGCAGGGCTCCGGCGAGCGAAGCGGTCAGCGCGCGGAGGGCAGTCACGGCGCACCCCTTCGCGCCTGAGACCGAACTCCCTTCCGCGACTAGCCGGTGATCCGCAGGGGAGCGGAGAAGCTCTTCGTGCGCGTCGGGTTCATCGCGGCGCGCAGCCTGACCTTGAACGTGTAGCGGCCGGGCCGGAAGCGCGTGGCGAAGCGGACGATGCTCGAGCGGTACGCCCTGACGCTCGACCGCTTCTGCATGACGCGTTTGCGTCCGCGGTACAGGGATGCCTCAACCGCAGCGTCCTCCTCGGCGTTCACGACCATTGCGAGCGTCAGGCGCCGCGCCGGGAGCACGCGCTTCGCGGGGAAGCGCACCTTCGCGCCGGCAACCGTCGTGGAGTGGCGCCAGGACCGCATCTGGCCTGTGCAGTTGCCCTTCGTCTGGGCCATCGCCGCCTTCACCGCATCGAACGAGGGTCGGCGGGATCCGTCGGCGCGAACGAGGCCGGACTGCCAGCGGTCGAGATCGGGCTCGTCGCGCAGGAGGAAGAACAGGATCGAGCGCACCGACGCGTCACAGGCGAGGTAGCGGATCGCGTCGCCGTAGATCGCCGCCTGGGCGGACTCGTCCGTCGGCCGCACGTTCTCGCGGCCGAAGTACGGCGCGGCGGCTGCGGTGACCACGTCGACCTGCCAGCCGAGCTCGTCGAGGCGGAACGTCAGGCTCCCGCGCGAGCGGCCTTCTGCGAAGGTCGGCTGCGCGGTGCCGCGGAACGCGTCCCAGAACGCCTGCTTGATCCGGTCGAGGTTCGGTACGCCGGCGTTCGGCCAGCGGTAGCCCTTCATCAGGCTGTCCCGATCCTGATCCGGATACGGATGGAACGCGAGCTCGTCCATGATCGGCCGCGTCCGGCCGCTGCGGCGATAGGCCTTGCCGAGCGCGTCGATGAACCGGACAGGCGAGGTTGAGACGTTGTTCCGGGCGTTCGGCTGGTCGTTCCCGCGCGGCGAGAGGCCGAGCCCGATGACGCGGATCGCCGGATCGACCGCCTTCAGCGCGTCGTAGGCACCCGCGAGCAGCGGCAGGTACGCGCCGGCGGAGACGTTCCGGCCGGCTGAGTTGAACTGAGGCTGCCAGAACCGCGGCTGGTTCGGCTCGTTCCCGATGATGAAGTCCTTGACCGTGGGGTAGGTGCGGGCGAGCAGCGCGACGTACTCGGCGTACTGGCCGGCTGCCGCCGGGCTCCCGCTGATGGCCCTTGCCTTGCTCGGCGCAACCGAGAAGACGACGCGGATGCCGCGGAGCGTCGCGAGCGGCATGTAGAGGTCGAGCGCAGCCTGTCCCTGGATCGTCGTCGGCGCCGTGGCGTCGAACGGAACGGAGACGCGGTTCTCGCGCATGCCGAGCTCGCCGAGGCTGTCGAAGAACCACGTCGAGAGGTCGGCGTGGTAGCCGAGATCGTCGGCGACGCCGATCTCCACCGCGGCGGAGGCATTGCCCGCGAGGGCCAGGGCGGCGACCAGCGAGCACATGAGGGTACGAGCGAACGACACGGTTGCCGTCATGTCTCGGGTCTCGTCCGGCACCGCCCAACCCCTTTTCGAGGGGGTCCCACTAGACTCGCTCGAACCAGGGAGCTACGGAGGGCAGGTCATGGCAAAGCGTGTTGCGATCAACGGATTCGGACGGATCGGCCGGAACTTCTTCCGCGCCTACTTGAAGCGTGAGCCCGACTTCGAGGTTGTGGCGCTGAATGACCTCGCCACGGACGACGTGCTCGCCCACATGCTCAAGTACGACTCGACGCACGGCGTGCTCGATGCCGAGGTGACGCACGGCGACGGCGAGCTCATCGTCGACGGCCGCTCGGTGCGCTCGCTGTCAGAGCGCGACCCCTCAGCTCTTCCCTGGAGCGAGCTCGAGGTCGACGTCGTCGTGGAGTCCACTGGTCTCTTCACGGATCGCGAGGGAGCCGCGCAGCATCTGAGCGCCGGAGCTAGGAAGGTCGTGATCTCAGCGCCGGCGACTGATCCCGACGTGACGATCGTGCTCGGCGTCAACGACGACGATTACGACCCCGATCAGCACGACATCGTCTCGAACGCCTCCTGCACGACGAACTGCGTCGCACCGATGGCCCGGATCCTCCACGACGAGTTCGGCATCCAGTCGGGCTTCATGACCACGATCCACGCGTACACGACCGAGCAGCAGCTGCTGGACCAGATCGCCACGACCCGCAAGGGCAAGCCGGATCTCCGGCGCATGCGGGCCGCACCGCAGAGCATCGTCCCGTCGACGACGGGCGCGGCGAAGGCGACGGCACTCGTCATCCCGGAGCTGAAGGGCAAGCTCGACGGTATGTCGATGCGGGCGCCGGTTCCCGCGGGCAGTGTCACGGACCTCGTCTGCGTGCTGGAGCGCGAAGCGACGGTCGAGGAGATCAACCAGGCGTTCAGCGGTGCGGCCGGCGAGGATCGTTGGAGTGGCATCGTCGAGTACACCGACGCCGCGATCGTCTCCGCCGACATTGTCGGGAACCCGCACTCGCTGATTCTGGACGGGCTCTCGACGATGGCGAACGGCCGTCTCGTCAAGGTGATCGGCTGGTACGACAACGAGTGGGGCTACAGCTGCCGGCTGGCCGACGCGGTCGAGAAGGTGGCGGCCTCGGTCGGCGCCCCGGCGCCGGCGTAGCTTGAGGAAACCTCGGTCGGTCCGCGACGCCGACGTCGCCGGCAAGAGCGTGCTCGTCCGGGCCGATCTGAACGTTCCGCTCGAGGACGGCCGAGTCGCGGACGACACGCGGATTCGCGCCGCGCTCCCCACCCTCGAGCTTCTGCTCGAGCGCGAGGCGGCGGAGCTGGCGGTGTGCTCGCACCTCGGGCGGCCGAAGGGCCCTGACCCGGCCCTCTCGATGCGCCCGGTCGAGGAACGGCTGCGCGAGCTCGCGCCCGACGAGCGCATCGTCGTCCTCGAGAACACGCGCTTCGATCCACGCGAGACGGCGAACGACGAGTCGTTCGCGCGCGGGCTCGCCGACGGGCGGGACCTGTACGTCAACGACGCGTTCGGCTCCGCGCATCGCGCACACGCGTCGACCGTCGCCGTCGCGCAGTTGCTCCCGGCGTTCGCCGGGCTCCTCCTGGAGCGCGAGCTCACCGAGCTCGGCAAGCTCTTGGGCGAGGTCGAGCGTCCGTTCGTGCTCGTCTCCGGCGGCGCGAAGGTGGAGGACAAGCTCGGCGTGCTCCAGAATCTCGGCGGGCGCGCAGACGAGGTGCTGATCGGCGGGAAGATGGCGGAGGAAGTGCGGGACGAGAATCCACTCGAGTTTGAGGTCGTGCTGCCGGTCGACGTGGTCGCTGCGTCGGCTTTCGAGCCCGACTCCGAGTCGAAGGTGGTTCCCTACGACGAGCTCCCGGAAGGTTGGCTTGGCCTGGACATCGGTCCGGACACACGACGCGAGTTCGGCGAGCGCATCCAACGCGCGAAGACGGTGTTCTGGAACGGGCCGATGGGAGTCTTCGAGTGGCCGCGCTTCGCTGAGGGGACGAAGGCCGTCGCCGACGCTGTGGCCTCGGTCGACGGGTTCACCGTCATCGGCGGCGCCGACTCGGTGCGCGCACTGCAGGAGGCCGGGCTCGCCGACCGCGTTTCCTGGGTCTCGACCGGCGGCGGCGCGGCGCTCGAGCTTCTCGAGGGCAAGGACCTGCCGGGTGTGGCGGCGATTCCGGAGGCGGCGTAGCCGTGCTCATCGCAGGCAATTGGAAGGCGTACAAGGGCCCGGCGGAGACGGCGGAGTTCTGCGGCGCGCTCCGCGACCGCGAGAGTGAGCTCGACGGTCTGGACGTCGTCGTCTGCCCGCCGTACACGTCGTTGCACCACGCGATCACAGTCCTGGCCGGAACATCGATCGCTGTGTTCGCACAGAACGTCCACTGGGCCGCGGAGGGTGCGTACACCGGCGAGGTCTCCGCGCCGATGCTGCGCGAGCTGGGGGTGAGCGGCGCGATCGTCGCGCATTCGGAGCGCCGGCAGCTCTTCGCCGAGAGCGACGAGACGGCCGCGCTCCGCGTCGAGGGCGCGCTCGACGGCGGCCTCAGCGTGATCGCGTGCGTCGGAGAGACCGAGGGCGAGCGGGAGGCGGGGGAGACGGAGTCCGTGCTTCGCCGTCAAGTGGAGGCGCTGCGCACCGTCGTCGACGACGACCACCTCGAGCGGCTCGCGATCGCCTATGAGCCGGTCTGGGCGATCGGCACCGGCCGGACGGCGACGCCGGATCAGGCCGAGGAAGCTCACCAGCTGATCAAAAGCCTGATGGATGTGCCGGTGCTCTACGGCGGGTCGGTGAAGCCCGAGAACGCGGAGGAGCTGCTGTCGCAGGAGAACGTGGACGGCGCGCTCGTCGGCGGCGCGTCACTCGAGCTCGACTCCTTCATCGCGATTTGCCGAGCGGGCGCTTCCCTCTCGTAGCGCTGATCATCCTCGACGGCTGGGGCTGCGCGCCGGCCGGCCCCGGGAACGCCGTCGAGCTGGCGCAGACGCCGGTTTTCGACCGCCTGTGGTCGACCTATCCGCACACGACGATCAAGGCGTCGGGCGAGGCAGTCGGGCTTCCGCCGGGGCAGATGGGGAACTCGGAGGTCGGCCACCTGACGATCGGGTCCGGACGCGTCCTCTTCCAGGACCTGATGCGGGTGAACCGGGCGATCGAGACCGGCGAGGTTTACTCGAATGCCGCCCTGCGGGCGGCATTCGAAAGGGCAAGGGATCGCGGCGCGGCTGTCCACCTCCTCGGGCTCGTTTCCTACGGCGGCGTCCATTCGCACATCGACCACCTGCGGGCGCTGTTGGAGCTCGCGCGCCGGGAACGGATGGAGGATCACACCTGGATCCACGCCTTCACCGACGGACGGGACGTTTCGCCGACCTCGGCCGTGGACGATCTGGCCGAGCTCCCGCAGGACCGGATCGCCACGATCTCGGGCCGCTACTACGCGATGGACCGAGACGAGCGCTGGGACCGGACGGAGCGCGCGCTCGCCGCGTTGCTCCAGCGCGACGACGGCATTACGGGGTCGGACCCCGTCGCGGAAGTGCAACGGAGCTACGACGAGGGGGTGACCGACGAGTTCATCGAGCCGATCGTCCTCGCCGGACGGCCGCGGATCGCGAAGGACGACTCGGTGATCGTCTTCAACTTCCGGCCCGACCGGGCGAGGCAGTTGACGCAGAAGCTTCTCGCCTCAGGATTCGATGTGACGACGATGACCCGCTTCCGTGACGATTTCGAGGCACCCGTGGCGTTCCCGGAGCAAGAGGTGACCGATGTGCTCGCGGAGGTGCTCGCCGAGCACGACGTCCGCCAGCTGCACGCGGCCGAGACGGAGAAGTACGCGCATGTCACCTATTTCTTCAACGGCGGCCGGGAGGAGCCGTTCCCGGGGGAGGAGCGGATCCTGGTTCCGTCACCCAGAGAGGTTCCGAGCTACGACTTGAAGCCGGAGATGTCGGCGCCCGAGCTCGCCCAGAGGTTCGTCGCAGCGATCGAGTCCGGCGACTTCGGCTTCGCAGTCCTCAACTTTGCGAATCCGGACATGGTCGGGCACACGGGCTCGATCGAGGCGGCGGTCAAGGCAGTCGAAACCGTCGACACGTGCCTAGAGGGGGTCCTCGCGGCGGTCGAGGCGCGCCGCGGGGTGTCGCTCGTCACCGCAGACCACGGAAACGCCGAGACGATGCTGGACGAAAAGGGCGAGCCGCATACGGCACACACGTCGAACCCGGTTCCGCTCGTGCTGACCGATACGAATGCTTCCCTTCCTGTGGAAAACGAGGGAGAATTAGCTGACCTGGCGCCGACCGCCCTCGGCCTCATTGGCATCGACCCGCCTTTACAAATGACCGGCAAAAATTTGACAGTGAGGCCCGGGTAACCGGGATATACTCCGCGTCCGTTGGCCCTCCCCCAACCTGATTTCGGCGTCTTGCGGAAAGCCCAGCGCGGCGATGAGCGGGCGTTCAACCTCATCGTCCGCGCGTACGAGACGCCTGTGTACAACTACGTCCTCCGGCTCGTCGGCGACAGAGCGCTCGCGGAGGATCTGACCCAGGAGGTCTTCCTCCGCGTCTACCAGGGCCTGCCGCGCTTCTCGCTCCGCTGCCGGTTCACGACCTGGCTCTTCCAGGTGACGAAGAACCGGGTGCTGGACGAGCTCCGCGCGAGCGAGCGCCGGCCGCGAGCGGTTGTGGCGCTCGACGACATCCCGCCGCTCGAGGTGCTCGATGCACCGGTCGAGCGGGTGGAGGCAATGGACGCCGTCTGGCGCGCGGTCAATGACCTCAACGTCGATTTGAAGATGGCGCTGCTGCTGCGCGACGTCGTCGGCCTTTCGTACACGGAGATCGCCGACTCGCTCGAGATCACGCTCGCGACGGTGAAGTGGCGCATCTACAAGGCGCGCGAAGAAGTGCAGCTCGCGCTCGCCCGCGAGGGCATCACGTTCGGGCAGCCGTCCGAGACCGCCGCGGACGAAGTGTCCGCGCCTTCCTAGAGTAGAGGCCTGCTGGGAAATTCGGCCGGGCCGGATGACGCCCCAGACACGGCGCCGGATCAGCGCGTTCGCCCGCGACACGTAGCGCTGCTACGCGCCGCGAACGACCGCACAGCCCGGCTTGGTCTGGAGCGCCCCCGACGTCGCCCGAATTTCCCAACAGCCCTCTAGCCCGCCCGCTCGCGCAGCCAGTCGGCGAGCATCCGTGCCGATTCGGCCGGCGTCTCCCCGCGCGGAACCACGTCTGCACGGCGCGTCGGGGTGGGCGGCGGCGAATCACCGCCGGAGTCGGAGTACGCGAAGGCAAGCGCGCCGGCGGCGATCCCCGTGGCGAGGAGCGCGGCGGTGCCGAGTAGCGCCCGGTGTGAGATCCGGATCGTCCGTCGTGCCGGAGGAAGCACTTCGGTCATCGTCGTCTCGGGCGCTGCCTGGGTCAGCCCGCGCGCGAAGCCGGCTGCCGAGGGGCGTGCCTCGGGATCGGCTGAAAGCGACTGCTGGATGACGGCGTTGAGCTCTGCCGGCACGCCCTCGAGTGGCGGAGGCGGCTTCTGTTGCGCCGTCGCAAGGTCGGCGATCGACTCGACGCGGTAGGGCGGCCATCCGGCGAGCAGCTCGTACGCGACCGCACCCAGCGAGTAGATGTCGGCCGCAGCCGTCACGGGCTCTCCGGCGGCCTGCTCCGGGGCGAGATAGGAGGGGGTCCCGAGCACGGTCCCCGTCAGCGTGAGCTTCGTCGCCTGAAGCGTCCTCGCGATGCCGAAGTCGGCGATCTTCGCGACGCCGCCTCGCCCGACGAGCAGGTTCTGCGGCTTGATGTCGCGGTGCACGAGTCCTGCGGCGTGCGCGTGTTCGAGGCCGGCGCAGATCTGAAGCAGGAGGTCGACGGCCCGGTCCGGGTCGATCGCGCCGGTCCGGGCCATCAGCTCGGCAAGAGTCTCGCCCTCGACGTACTCCATGACGATGTACGGCAGGCCGTCCTCCTCACCGACGTCGTAGACCGCGACCAGGTTTGGGTGAGAGAGCGCCGCCGCCATCCGCGCCTCCCGGAGGAACCGCGTCTGGAAGACATCGTCTGCGGCGAGGGACGGAAACAGCCGCTTGACGGCGACTCGCCGGCCGAGCTGTTCGTCCCGAGCCAACTCGACGGTCGCCATCCCGCCGCGCCCGAGTGTCTTCTCGACGGTGTAGCGGCTCAATCGTCCCCCTCGTCCTCGCCGCCCTTGTTCTTCTTCTCCTTCTTGCGCGGCGGAGGCGGCACCTGTGGCTCGTCGGTGTGCTCCGCGGTGCACGGCGGGATCAGTGCCTGGATCTCGTTGACGAGGCCGGAGAGGTCTTCGAGGTAGATCTCGGGAATGACTCCACGGTTGATCGCCACGTTGAGCTCGTCGCGGAGCCGTGCGCTTTCAGCCATCGCGGCGCAGTTGTCGCCGCCCTCGAGCAGCCGGGCGATCTCGTCGCTGCGGACGGCGAGCTGCTCGGCGGTGCCGCGCTCGATCAGCGGGCCGACGTCGGCCTGTTGCTCCACCGCGTCCCCGCCGCCGCCGCATGCGGCCAGGGTCAGCGCACTACATACCGTGAGCAAGACGCTCGGCCAGCGAATCGGGCAACCCCTTCTTTCGAATCTCGTCCTGCGTTCGGGAAACAGGGTAGGCAACCCGCCGGAACCGGGCCGACCGTGCCTCCAGGTTGAGCTCGAGGTACGCGGCGTTGGCGTCTCCGTCGCGCGGCTGCCCCACTGATCCGGGATTGAGGAGCCAACGGCCCTCGTCGAGCCGGATGTCGAGCTCGCCGGGGACGTGGCCGCCCTCGAGCCCCTCTGCATGGAGGACGAGCGCTGTCGTCACATGGGTGTGGCCGACGAGGACGGCCGGCGCCGTAGTCAGCGCGAAGGACTGAAGCGCGACGAGCTCGTCGAGGACGTACTCCCACACCGGGTCGCGAGGACTGCCGTGGTAGAGCTGGACGCCCTCGACCTGCGCAGTCGGCTCGAGCGCCTCGAGGAACCCGCGCGACTCGTCGGTCAGCTGCTCGGCCGTCCACCGGGACGCCTCTGCTGCGTCCGGGTTGAAGTCCGAGAGGTCGACGCCGGCCGAGCCGAGCGCGACGAGATCGTGGTTTCCGATCAGCGCGACGTCGCACCGCTCTTGCACGATCGCGCAGCACTCGTTCGGGTGCGGGCCGTAGCCGACCGTGTCACCAAGGCACCAGATGTGGGCGGGGGGTTCGCGGTCGATCTCGCCCAGCACCGCCTCGAGCGCGTAAAGGTTGGCGTGGACGTCCGAGATGACGGCGATGCGCACGGCGAGATTCTGGGCCATTGCGGCGGCAACCGGCCTCTGGCTGCTTGCCGCCTGGCTGCTGTGGCGGACCGCGGTTCCGGCCCTCGATCTGCCCGACGTGCGGCCAGAGGAGGCGGTCGGGCCGCGCGAGCTCGAGCGCAGCGAGCGGTACGAGCGCGGCCTGCGCCTGCTGTGGATCGGCGCCACGGCGGTGGAGCTCCTCGTCCTCGTCCTCGCAGTTCGTTTGGCGCCCCGGGCACGGTTCCGCGGCGTCCTCGGCGCGGTTGCGCTCGGAGGGCTCGTGCTGGTCGCCGTCTGGCTCGCGCGCCTTCCGTTTGTGCTCGGCGCGCACTGGTGGCGGCGCCGCTACGGGATCTCACGCGCCGACTACTCGACCATCCTCATCGACCCGTGGCTGGAGCGGATCGGCTCGCTCGCTGCCGTCTGCGTTGCGATTGGGCTCGTCGTGCTGCTCGCCCGGCGGCTGGGCGAGCGGTGGTGGCTCATCGGCGGCCCGGCGTTCGCGCTGCTCGGGACGGCGTTCCTCCTGGCCCAGCCGTTCCTCTTCGTGCCGCGAGTGGAACCGCTGCGTGACCGCGCGCTCGCGGCCGAGATCCGGGCGCTCGGTGGGCGGCAGGGAGTGGGGGAGGTCGAGGTCGAAGTGCGCGACGCGAGCCGCCGGACGCGCGCGATCAACGCCGAGCTCTACGGCGTCGGCCCGACGAAGCGGATGATCCTGTGGGACACCGCGCTCGACGGGCGCCTCTCGCGGGCCGAGATCCGCTCGCTCGCGGCGCACGAGTTCGGCCACGTCGAGGCGAACCACATCTGGAAGGGGATCTGCTGGCTCTTCCTGTTCTCGATTCCGGGGGCGTACGTGATCGCCCGGGTCACGCGCCGGCGCGGCGGCCTGGGCGCGCCGGCGGCCGTGCCGCTCGCACTCCTCACCCTCGTCGTCTTGCAGCTCGTGCTGCTCCCTGCAACGACCGCGATCTCGAGGCGCTACGAGGCCGAGGCAGACTGGCTTGCCCTCCAGGCGACGCGTGACCCAGAGGCGTTCGAGGGTCTGACCCGAAAGCTCGCTGAGGCATCGCTCGCGGATCCGGACCCGCCGGCATGGGCACGCGTCGTCCTGGAGACGCATCCGTCCCCGGTCGAGCGGATCGCTATGGCTCGGAGCGCGGAGGCGCCTCGGGGAGGTTCTTGATCCCCTCCCGAGTCGCCCACTTCGACCACGAGTCCTGCATCGCGTCCAGCAGCTCCTTCATGAAGCGCTGGGAGACGTTGACGCGGGAGACCACGACGCCCGGGATGTCGCCCTCCTCGACCTCGTGGTCGATGCGCGCGAAGGTCAGCGTGAACTCGTAGTCCGAGAAGCTGATGTTGGCGAAGTTCGCGTAGACGCCGGCCAGGTTGTCCGGGTCGAGATGGATGTTGAGCTGGCGCTCGGAGCCGCCGTCGTCCACATGGCGATACTACCGGCGTGTCCGCTGGAGCGATTCGCCGCCTCGAATCGGAGCTCGAGCGCCTCGCCGGCGCCCCGGTTCGGCTTGAACGGCCGAGCCGCGCCGAGCACGGCGACTACGCGACGAACGTGGCGATGCAGCAGGGTCCGCGCAACGGCCGGCCGCCGCGCGAGCTGGCCGAGAGCCTCGCTGCGGAGGCGGTAGGCCTTCCGGATGTCGAGCGCGCCGAGGTCGCCGGCCCAGGGTTCCTCAATTTGTTCCTGACGCCCGAGTGGTACTCGGCGGCGCTCGGCGAGATCCTCGAGGCGGGCGGCGAGTACGGCGGCGGGTCAGCCGGCGTGCACGAGCGCGTCCAGGTCGAGCTCGTCTCCGCGAATCCCACCGGGCCGCTCACGGTTGGGTCGGCTCGCAACGCGGCCTACGGCGATGCAGTCGCGCGCCTGCTCGCGTTTGCCGGCCACCTGGTCCAGCGCGAGTACTACTTCAACGACGTTGGGCGCCAGGTCGAGCTCTTCCGCGAGTCCGTCGAGGCGCGTAGGCGCGGCGAAGAACCGCCGGAAGGGAGCTACACGGGCGACTACGTCCGCGAGATTGCGGCGGAGCCCGGCGACCCGGTCGAGCGGATGTTGAAGGTGATCGCCGACGAGCTCGAGGAGTTCCGCGTGCCCGTCGCCACGTGGGTGCTCCAGCGTGAGGTCGAGGAGGAAATCCCGGACGTCCTCCCGCACCTCGACACCTACGAGGCAGAAGGGACAACGTGGGCGCGGACGAGTGCCCACGGCGACGACAAGGACCGGCCGCTCGTCCGCTCGTCGGACGGCAGCTACCTCTACTACGCAGGGGACGTTGCGTACGTGCGGAACAAGTTCGAGCGCGGGTTCGACCGCCTGATCTACGTCCTCGGCGCCGACCACCACGGGTACATCGGACGGCTCAAGGCGGCCGCGTCGATGCTCGGGTACGACCCCGACAAGCTCGAGGTCCTCATCTACCAGCTCGTCAACATCGTCGAGGCCGGGGCAGCCAGGCAGTCCTCGAAGCGCCGCGGCGACGTGGTCTTTCTCCGCGAGCTCGTCGAGAAGATCGGGATCGACGCCGCCCGGTGGTACCTCGTCTCCCGAGGCCACGACCAGCCGATCGACATCGACGTCGACCTGGCCAAGGAGCGCAGCGAGAAGAACCCCGTCTACTACGTCCAGTACGCGCACGCGCGAATCGCCGGGATCCTCAGGAACGCCGGGGACGCCGAGGCCGCGCCGCAGGCGCCGGCCGACATCGCGCCCGAGGAGCGCGACCTCGTGAAGCGGCTGGCGGAGTTCCCCGACGTGGCGCGCGAGGCAGCCGATCGGCGCGGCGCGCACGCGATCCCGACGTACGCGATTCGGGTCGCCGACGACTTCCACCGCTTCTACCACCGCCACCGCGTGCTCGAGAGCGAGCAGCAGGCGTTCCGCCTCGCGCTCGTCCTCGCCACGAAAACGGTGCTCGCCCGGTCCCTCGACCTGATCGGCGTCGAGGCCCCGGAGCGCATGTAACACCAGGAACTTGGGTCTGACCCCACGCGGCCCGGCGTGCCGCTCGGTTGCGGTGCTCCGACCCTGGGGTCTGACCCCAAGTCGCGCCAGGCGTAGGATTGACCCATGGGGGAGACGATCGACCGTGCGCTCACTCCGCCGGTGCAGGCGCCGCCCGACAAGGCGCCCGACCGCAACCTCGCGCTCGAGCTCGTCCGCGTGACCGAAGCGGCCGCGATGGCGGCCGGACGCTGGATCGGCCGCGGCGACAAGAACTCCGCCGACCAAGCGGCGGTCGATGCGATGCGCGTCATGCTGGACACCGCCGAGATGGCCGGCGTGGTCGTCATCGGCGAGGGCGAGAAGGACGAGGCGCCGATGCTCTTCAACGGCGAGGAGGTCGGCAGCGGGCACGGACCGGAGGTCGACGTCGCCGTCGACCCGCTCGAGGGCACCCGGCTGACGGCGCTCGGCATGCCGAACGCGATCGCGACGATTGCCCTCGCCGAGCGCGGGACGCTGTTTTTCCCCGGCGCGGCGGTCTACATGGACAAGATTGCGTGCGGCCCCGAGTCCGCGGACGCGATCGATATCGACGCCCCGGCCGCGGAGAACGTAAAGACCGTCGCGAAGGCGAAGGGCGTGACGCCGAGCGAGGTCTCGGTGGTCGTGCTCGACCGCCCCCGCCACGAGCAGCTCATCGCCGAGCTCCGGGAGGTCGGCGCCAAGGTTCTACTCATCACCGACGGCGACGTCGCGCCGGCGATCGCCGCGGCCCAGCCCGGAACCGGGGTCGATCTCCTGATGGGCGTCGGCGGCACGCCCGAGGGCGTCTTGTCGGCCGCGGCGCTCAAGTGCGTCGGCGGCGCGATCCAGGGCAAGCTCTGGCCGCGAAACGACGAGGAACGCCAGAGCCTTGTCGACGACGGCTATGACCTCGACCGCGTTCTGACCACGGACGACCTCGTCGGCGGGCGGGACGTCTTCTTCGCCGCCACCGGCGTCACGACCGGGGCGCTCCTGCGGGGCGTGCGGTACACGCGCGACGGCGGCATCACCGACTCGATCGTCATGCGCTCGCGCTCAGGCACCGTGCGCCGCATCGAGGCGCACCACTCGTTCGAGAAGCTCGAGCAGATCTCGAACCTCGCGCTCCGCTAGGCGGTAGCTGGGTCCTCGACCTGGCTCGCCGAGCCGTGTCCGGGGTCAGGTCTTGCATTGACGCATCTGGGGACAAATGTGGCATTGCAAGACCTGACCCCCCTCGTCCCGGCAGGGCGGTCTCGGTTCTCGCTCTACGACTGAGAAGCGACGGAGGTGCCCGCTAGGCGGGCACCTCTTCCTTTTCCCACTCGGGCGCGTAGGCGCCCGTCCGCGCTGCGCTGTTGAACTTCGCGCGGCGGTAGTAGGCCTGCTGCGCGGCCTCGGCGTTTGCGGCGTCCCCCTGCCACGCCTTCAGCGCGGGCGCTTGGAGCGCGCGGCCGTACGAGAACGAGAGCTGCCACGGGTGTGGGCCGCGCTGGTTCATGGCGTTCAGACGCGCGGTCGCATCCTCGTCCGACATTCCGCCGGACAGGAACACGACACCCGGAACGGCAGCCGGGCACGTGTTCTTCAGGCACCGGATCGTCATGTCGGCGACGGTGTCCACGTCAGCCTGGTCGGATGAGTCGTAGCCCGAGACGACCATGTTGGTCTTCAGGAGCGATCCCTCGCGATCGACCCGCTGGTCGAAGAGCTCGGTGAAGACCGCGCGCAGCGTCCGCTCGGTCACTAGGAACGACTCGTCGATCGAGTGCCCGCCGTCCATCAGCACTTCCGGCTCCACGATCGGCACGAGGCCGGCCTCCTGGCTGAGCGCCGCGAAGCGCGCCAGTGCGTGGGCGTTCGTCCAGATCGCGTACTCGCTCGGACGTCCATTGCCGATCGAAATGACCGCGCGCCACTTGGTGAAACGCGCGCCGAGCCCGTAGTACTCCTCGAGTCGATCGCGTAGCCCGTCGAGGCCTTCGGTGACCGTTTCGTCGGGGGATCCCGCGAGCGGCTTCGCGCCCATGTCGACCTTGATGCCCGGGATGATCCCCTTGCTCTCGAGGAGCTTCGGAAACGGCGTTCCGTCCGCCGACGACTGGCGGATCGTCTCGTCGTAGAGGATCACGCCGCTGATGAAGTCTTCCGCGCCCTCGGTCGTGAAGAGCAGGTCGCGGTAGGCGCGCCGGTTCTCCTCGGTCGACTCGACGGAGATCGAGTCGAAGCGCTTCTTGATCGTCCCGGAGCTCTCGTCCGCGGCCAGGATGCCCTTCCCTTCCGCGACAAGCGCCTTGGCGATCTCGTGCAGCTCACTCATTCCAACCCTCCCTTGGAAACTCGCGGAGGGATTATCGCCGCTAGCTGGGGCAGTCGGTCCGCGCGAAGCCGCGCGCGGCGCGGTCGCTCAGGACCCACCGCCAGCGGTCGTCGACGCGGACGACGTGATACGTGGCGTTGAACTCGCTCTCGTCGGTCGCGACTCGCACCTCGACCGCTTTGGAGGGCGTCCGGGGCGGGAGGCCGTAGACGGTCAGCGGCTCGTCGCGGACGTCGAGGATGAGGATGGAGTCGAGCGTGCCGGCGACGTCGATGCCACGGCGGCACTCCTCGTACTCCGCACTCGTCACGAAGCGCTGGTGGCGTGGATGGAGGTCGATCCAGGCCGAGGCGTAGCTGCCGACGTACTCCTGCTCGAGCACGCGCTTGACCGCCGTTCCGGCGTCGTGATCGGCGGAATCTTCGGACAGCGCACAGCCGCCGGCGGCGGCGGCCAGGAGCGTTGCAATCAGGATCCGGCGGAATGCCATGCGTCTCGAAGGACGCTATCGTTACCGCAAGCGCGGACGTAGCTCAGCCGGTAGAGCGTCGGCTTCCCAAGCCGAAGGTCGCGGGTTCGAGACCCGTCGTCCGCTTTCGGTGGTGGAGCGCACTGCGCAGAAGAGCCTCCCGCTGATTCTCGCGCGCGAGTTCGCTTCGAACGTGGCCACACCCCTCACGATCCTCGACGAGGAGGGCACGCTCGTCTTTTTCAACGAGCCGGCCGAACGGCTGATCGGTCGGACACACGCGGAGCTCGGCGACCTATCGGAGGAGGAGTGGCGCGCTCGCTTCACCACCGAGCGGCTCGATGGAAGCCCGGTGGCAATCGACGAGACACCGACCGCTGTTGCCCTCCGACATCGGCGGCCGGCGCACGAGACGCTCGTCTACACGATGCTGGACGGGCAGCGGCGCACGCTGTCGGTGACGGCGATCCCGATGCTCGAACGGGGCCAGGAGCTCGCTGGGGTCGTCGTCGTGTTCTGGGAAGCCGGCCAGGGATGAAGGCCGTCGTGTGGGGCTGCCGGGGGTCGCTCGCCGCCCCCGGTGCGGACACCATCCGCTACGGGGGGAATACGTCATGCATCGAGCTCGGTCTCGCCGAGGGGCCACCCGTCGTCGTCGATGCCGGCACGGGCATCCGCCTCCTCGGCCTCGAGCTTGCCTCCAGCGAGGGGCCGATCCATCTGTGCCTAACCCACCTCCACATGGATCACCTCGAGGGTCTCGGCTTCTTCGTGCCGCTCTGGCAGCCGGAGCGGGAGCTCCACATCTGGGGACCGGCGTCGCCGGTCGACGGGTTGATGGAGCGAATCGCGCGCTACCTCTCGCCGCCGCTGTTCCCGGTGGAGCTCTCGGACGTTCCGGCGAGGCTCACGTTCCACGACGTGCCCGACGGGGAGTTCGAGCTCGGGTCGGCCCGAGTCCGCGCCGAGCCGGTTGCCCACCGCGGCCCGACGGTCGGCTACCGCTTCGAGGAAGCCGGCACCGTGCTCACGTACATCCCCGACCACGAGCCGTACCTCGGCGTCGAGCCGGAGGAGGCGGAGCCCGCGTGGATCTCAGGCTTCGCGCTCGCCGAGGGCGCCGACCTGCTGATGCACGACGCGCAGTACTTCGAGCACGAGTATCCGAACCACGTGGGGTGGGGCCACTCGAGCGTCGCGCACGCAGTCTCGTTCGGGCGGACGGCGAACGTCCGAAAGCTCGTCCTCTTCCACCACGATCCGCTGCACACCGACGAGCAGCTCGACGCGCTGGGTGCGCGAGCCCGTGAGCTCTGGGGCGAGGACGGCGTCCCGCCTGAGCTCGCACGCGAGGGAACGACGCTTCAGGTCGGCGCGACGTCGAGGCTGACCGCGTCGTGATCTAGCCGTCGGCGGAGGCGCCGCTCCACCAGCCGCCCTCGCGGCGCCGGAGAGCCTCTTCGCGATCCCTGAGCTCGCGCTCGAGCGATGCAACCGTCGATTCGCGGCGCGCCAGATCGGCCTGGTTGATCAGATGCCGGTGCGCGTCCTCCTCCAGCTGCCGGACGCGGGCCTTCAGCTTCTGCAGCTCGTCCCGCGCCGCGGCGAGCTCGCTACGCGCCTCGGCACGGGTCTGGCCGAGCGCAGCCTCGGTGGCGTCGAGCTGGCGGATGAGGTGGTCGATGCGCGGCTGTCCGGCGAGATCATCGGCTCCGAGCTCCGCGAGGCGACGTTCGCGGTGCTCGACCTCGCTCTCCTGTGATTCCGCGCGGGCGAAGCGGTCGTGGAGCTCGCGTTCGCGGCGCTGGAGGTCATGGTCGACGTTGTCGAGCTCCGTTCCGCGCTCGTCGAGCATGTCGACGGCGGTGCGCAGCACGTGGCGCTCGAGACGGGCGCCGAGGCGTTCGCGGAAGCTGTTCTCGGACATGGCGGCGCTGTGAACATCGGCACGAGCGCCTCAACGCTTGACTCAGGCCGGCCAGCCCTCGGCGAGGCGGCTCCGCGTCTCGGCGAGATGCTCGGGGATGACCTTCAGGTCGGCGAGCACGGGCATGAAGTTCGTGTCGCCGGCCCAGCGCGGGACGACGTGCAGGTGGACGTGATCGGTGACGCCCGCTCCGGCGATCCGCCCGAGGTTCCACCCGAGGTTGAAGCCCTGGGGCCTGTAGAGCTGCGCGAGCGCGCCCATGCCCTGGCTCGCCAGCCGGTGGATCTCCAGCACCTCGCCGTCGCCGAGCTCGGAGAACTCGCCGGCGTGGCGGTACGGGGCGACCATCAGGTGCCCCGAGCTGTAGGGGAACTTGTTCAGCATCACGAAGGCCTCCGCGCCGCGATGCACGACAAGCCCCGTCTCATCGTCTTCGAGCGCCCGGCAAAAGACGCAGCCGTCCTGCTCGTCGGCGCTACCGACGTACTCGAGCCGCCACGGGGCCCACAGGCGTTCCATGTCAGAAGAACCGACGCCAGCGGAAGAACGCGAGGAGCCCGACCAAAACCCCGGCCAGGATCCCGAGGAAGACCCAGAAGGCGGCGCCGGTGCCCTCCCCCGGGAAGGCGACGTTCATTCCGAAGATGCTGGCGATGAGCGTGAGCGGGAGGAGTAGCACCGAGAAGACCGTCAGCACGCGGAGGACGTCGTTCTGCCGGTGCGAGATCGCCGACTCGTTCGTCGCCTCGAGCGCCTCGACGACCTCCTTGTAGTTGTCGAGCAGGTCCCAGATCCGCTCGGACGCGTCGACGAGGTCGTCGAAGTAGAGCTCGAGGTCTTCCGGCAGGAACCGCTCGACGTGACGCTCGAGCACGCGCAGCGTGGGCCGCTGCGGCTTGACGATCTTGCGGTAGCTGATGATCTCCTGCTTCGCGCGGGAGATGTCGCGGACGATCTCCTCGAAGCGGCCCTCGTCGATGTCGTCCTCGATGCGGTCGAGCTTGTGCCCGATCTTGTCGAGGATCGGGAAGCAGTAGTCGAACAGGTCGTCGAGGACGTGGTAGAGCAGGTAGCCAGAGCCCTTGGCGAAGAGGTTCTCGCGCAGGTCCGGATCGTCCGTACACCGCTGGAAGAGCCGAGTGACCGGCAGCAGCTCGACCGTCGGCAGCGTGACGAGGTAGTCAGGCCCGAGGAAGACGTCGAGCTCGCCGGCGTTCAGGCGCTGGACCGACTTGTCGTAGACGGGGAAGTGGAGGACGACGAAGCGGTACTCGTCGTACTCGTCGACCTTCGGGCGCTGTCGCTTGGAGAGGACGTCCTCGACGTCGAGGGGGTGCCAGCCGAAGCGCTCGGCGAGTGCCTGAGCCTCCTCCTGCGTGGGCGAGTCGAGGTGAAACCAGGTCAGGCCGTTGCCGACGAGCTCAGCAGGCTCGCGCGCGGGAGGCGCGACGACCTCGCGAGTGGCACGCGAACGCGACCGGATGCGGGGCAAGCTTGGCATCGGTACTGAGGGGGTCGTCCGTCCTCATGGCTTTCGTCATGTTAGCCGCGACGCCTCTCCATAATTCGACCGTGATCGTCGATATGGCTCTGTACGAGCAGGGCCTTCGCCGGCCGGGCGAGGTCGCTCTCGAGCAGGCCTACGAGGGCTGCCGCTCGCCCGAGTGCTTCGCCTGGATCGGCCTGCACGCACCGACGGAGGAGGAGTTCGACTCGGTCCGGCGCGAGTTCAACCTCCACGAGCTCGCGGTCGAGGACGCAATCCACGCGCACCAACGCCCGAAGCTCGAGGTCTACGGCGAGTCGCTCTTCCTCGTCTTGAAGACCGCGCGATACCGCGACGCCGAGGAGCTGGTCGAGCTCGGTGAGATCCAGGTCTTCGTCGGGGACGGGTTCATCGTCACGGTCCGGCACGGCGAGACGGCCCTACACGACGTCCGCCTGTCGCTCGAAGGGCGGCCGGACCTGCTGCGGCTCGGCCCGGGCGCTGCGCTGCACGCGATCATCGACCGCGTCGTCGACGATTACGCGCCCGTCATCGCCGGACTCGAGCAGGACATCCGCGAGCTCGAAGGCGAGGTCTTCTCCACTGACACGGCGACGCCCGCGGAGCGGATCTACAGGCTCAAGCGGGAGGTGCTGAGCCTGTACGGCGCGATCGCGCCGCTCGTCGAGCCCGTCGACCGGCTCGAGCGCGGGGACTACTCGTTCGTCGCTGAAGAGCTCCGGCCGTACTTCCGGGACGTGAAGGACCACCTGATCCGCTTCGTGCGCGAGGTGGACGGCTTCCGGGAGCTCGTGACCAGCGTCCTGACCGCGAACCTGACGCAGATCAGCGTCCGCCAGAACGAGGACGTGCGCCGGATCTCCGCCTGGGCGGCGATCATCGCCGTCCCGACGGCGATCGCGGGCATCTACGGGATGAACTTCGAGCACATGCCCGAGCTCGGCTGGAGGTTCGGCTACCCGCTCGTCCTGCTCGTGATCGCGGGCATCTGTCTGATGCTCTACCGCAACTTCAAGCGGGTGGGCTGGCTGTAGCAAGGAC
>Ga0081538_10001952_pt1 | contig 20658 bp, 25 predicted proteins | sample TabmetS5T2R1_FD_71022 | JGI IMG/M metagenome (GOLD analysis project Ga0081538, IMG submission 71022) | Tabebuia heterophylla rhizosphere microbial communities from the University of Puerto Rico - S5T2R1 | ecosystem: Host-associated > Plants > Roots > Rhizosphere ...
CGGGCCGCGCTCCTTGGTGGCGCCGGGAAGCTCGATTTCGAGGGAGTTGTACTTGGCGCGAGGGAAGCTGAGGCGGACCGTGCCGGCGGCGTCGCTGTAGTCGGCGGCGAGTATGGTGCGGGCGGGATCGCCTGCTCCCTCGGCGGTGACGCCCCAGAGGGAGGCGAGTTCGCCGACCGCAGGCGCCAGCGTGCGCGTGTTGGTCAGCCAGAGTCTGAGCTCGAATGGGCCGAGGGACGCGTCGAAGGGTTCCGGCTTGATGTCGAGCTGGACGGGTGGTTGGGGTTTGATCTCAATGGCGAGCGGTCCGTCCACGAGGGAGACATCCTCTTCGGCGAGCCGCGCTCCCGCCGGGCCGCGCACGGTGACGACGGCGCTCTTGGGGAAGGCAACGCCGGCACAACCCTAGCCCAGCGCCTGATCCAACGCTGTCAACAGCCGCTCCACGTCTTCGTCATCATTATAGTGCGCCAAGCCGATGCGCACGACACCGTCTTCCGCGGTCAAGCCGAGCGCCTTGATCAGGCGTGCAGCCCAGTAGTCGCTGTGGCCGATGGCGATCCGCTGCTCGTTGAGGGTGGCGACGATATCGGCGGATTTGCGGCCGGGAACGTGGAAGGAGATCACCGGCGCGAGGCGCCCGTCGCTGCTCGGGCGCCGGCCGACGATGCGCGTGCGCTCTTTCAGGAAGGTCTCGACCTTGTCGGCCAGACGCGCTTCGTGCTCAGCAATCAGGCGATAGGTGCGCGCCAGCCGGGCGTGGAACGAGTTGGCGGGCTCCAGCTTGTGATGCCTGTGCAGCGCGTCGAAATACTCGCCCATGCCGACGCAACCGGCGGCGAACTCGTGGGACGGGCCGCCGGGCAGGAACTTGTAGGCGACGTTGTCGTCCGGGATGAAATGGTGGTTGAGGCCCGGCGCCTGCTTCAGCAGGTCGCGCTTGCCGTACAGCACGGACTGGTGCGGGCCGCACACCTTGTAGAGGCTGAAGACATAGAAGTCGCAATCGAGCGCCTTGACGTCGACCGGGAAGTGCGGTGCGAAGGCGGTGCCGTCGACGAACGCGAGCGCGCCGACGGCGTGGATCTTCTTCGCCAGCGCCGGCACGTCGTGCACGATCGAGGCGACGTTGGAGCAATGGGTGAAGGCGACCAGTTTCGTCCGCGAGGACAGGAGCTGGTCCAGCATCTCGTAGCGTAGGGCGCCGATCTCGCGATCCACCTGCCATTCGCGGATCACCAGGCCGAACTCTTCCAGCCGGCGCCAGGCGCCGACATTGGCCTCGTGATCCTGCTCGGTCACGATGATCTCGTCGCCCGGCTTGAACAGGTGCCGCAGCGCCTGTGCCATCAGGTAGACGTGCATGGTGGTGGAGGGGCCGAGCACGATCTCGTCGTGATCTGCGTTGATGAACTCCGCCATCAAATGCTTGCCGGCGGTAATGCGGTCGGTGGCGCGGGCCGAGGAGGCGAAGTTCCAGTTCGGCTGCACCTGGGTCTCGGTCATGTAGTCGCGGGTGCGCTCGATCACCTGGCGCGGCACATAGGTGCCGCCGGCATTCTCCACAAACACCCAGCCATCCTTGAGCGGCGGGAACTGCTCGCGCACGTAGGTGGTGTCGAGGGTTGTCATGGCCTGATCTTGCTGTTCAGCGTCCGCAGGAAGCGCGACACCCGCGGGAGCCCTTCCTCCAGCACGGCGCGGTTGTTGGCGTAGCCGATGCGGACATAGCCTTCCATGTCGAGGGCGCTGCCGGGAGTGAACATGACTCCCTCGGCCTCCAGCAGGCGGACGCAGAAGTCGCGCGACGGCAGGTCGAAGTCGTATCTCAGGAGCGTGACCGTGCCGCCCTTTGGCTTGACGTAGGAGATCGCCGGCTCCTCGGCGACCCAGCGGTCGAGGATCGCGAGGTTCTCGCGCACGATGGCGCGGTTGCGCTTCAGGATCGCGTCGCGGTGATCCAGAGCGATCGAGGCGAAATGGTCGTCCAGCATGCCGACGCTGATGGTGTTGTAGTCGCGGTGGATCGACACCGCGTGGATCAGGTCCTTGGGACCGACGATCCAGCCGAGCCGCAGGCCGGCGAGCGAGAAGGCCTTGGACATGCTGCCGGTGCTGATACCGCGCTCATAGAGGTCGGCCATCGAGACGGTCAGCTCGTCACCGACCTGGTCGACGCCGCGATAGACCTCGTCGCACAGCACATAGGCGCCGACACGAGCCGCCATGTCGGCGACGCGCTGCATCATCGCTCGGTCCATCAGCGAGCCGGTCGGATTGTTCGGGTTGGTGAGGGCGATCAGCTTGGTGTTGGGCGTGATCAGGCGCGCGATCTCGTCGAGGTTGGGCAGAAAGCCGTTCTCTTCACGCAGCTTGTGGATCTGCACGTCCGCGCCGAGGCTCTCTGGGATGGAATAGTGCTGCTGATAAGTCGGCAGCACCGAGATGACGCGGTCGCCCGGTTCGACCAGCGTCGCATAGACCAGCGCGTTGGCGCCGATCGCGCCGTGGGTGATGGTCACGTTCTCCGGCGTCTGACGCGTGTACAAGGACGCGATGTTGCTACGCAGGCGCTCGGTGCCCTCGATCGCGCCGTAGGTCAGCTTCAGCGGCAGCAGCTCGTCGAGAATCGCGCCGCGCTTGCCGGCGAGATCCAGCAGCTGCGCGACCGTCAGCGATTCGACGCAGGTCTCGGCCAGATTGTAGGCGCACTGCGTCTCATACTGGTTCATCCAGATTTCGACGCCGAACGGCTTGATCTTCATGATGGCGCGCCGGCCTTAGTCCTTGCCGGTCTTGCCGCCGTGCGCGGCGGACCAGGCTTCCGGGTTTTCCAGGAACGAGCGCACGTCCTTCGCTTCCTCGGCGCTGAGATGGCCGAGGTCGCCGGCGGCCTGCAGCACGTCCCACCAGGTGGCGAGGCCGATCAGGTTGACGCCCTGCGTCTTCAGATCGTCGAGCGCCTGGGGGAAGATGCCATAGTGGAATACCACCAGCGCGTGGCTGACCTTGCCGCCGGCATTGCGGATGGCGTTGACGAAATTGAGCTTGCTGCCGCCGTCGGTCGCCAGGTCCTCCACCAGCAGCGTGCGCGCGCCCTCGGGCAGCACGCCTTCGATCTGCGCGTTGCGGCCGAAGCCCTTTGGCTTCTTGCGGATATAGGCCATGGGCAGGCCGAGCTTGTCGGCGATCCAGGCGGCGTAGGGGATGCCGGCGGTCTCGCCGCCCGCGATCACGTCCAGACTCTCGACGCCGATCTCGCGCTGGATCGCATCGACCGCGTGCTGCGTGATGAGGGCCCGCGCAGGGGGGAAGCCGATGACCTTGCGGCAATCGACATAGACCGGGCTGGCGCGGCCGGAGGTCAGGATGAAGGGGTCCTTGGGCCGCATCAGGACGGCCCCGATCTCCAGCAGAGCGCGCGCGACGGTAGGGCCGGAGGGGCCGGCGGAACCCGGTGTGGTCATAGTGGTTCTGTCTCCCAACGAGGTGGCTTGGTTCTAGCGGTTCAAGCCGCGTTCATGCAATTGTTAACCTATCAGTGGCGGCTTGCCGCTAGAATGGTCTGAGTTAACCCCTGGGGTCGGAGTTCAATGGCGTCGGCACCGCTTTCCCTTGCGCGCCGCATGCTGTTCGGCAGGAAGGCCAGCGCAATCGCGGAAGCGGGCGCCGGCCTCGACGGCGTCGTGCCGCCGCGCCGGCGGCCATTCCGCGTCCTGGCGATCGACGGCGGCGGCATCCGCGGCATCCTGCCGGCCATTGTGCTGGCGGACCTGGAGCGCCGCACCAACCGGCCGATCATCGACCTGTTCGACATGATCGTGGGGACCTCGACCGGCGGGCTTATCGCGCTCGGCCTAGCCTGCCCGGGCGAGGGCGGCCGGCCGCGCCACACCGCGCGCGACATCATCCGGCTCTATGAAGTGGAGGGAAAGCGCGTGTTCTCGCGCTCGGTCTGGCACAAGATCCGCGCGGTCGGGAACCTGACTGACGGCAAGTATCCGAGCGCGGGCCTCGAAAGCGTGCTCGAGGGCTATTTCGGCGACGCCCGCCTCAAGGATGCGCTGTGCGACGTGGTGGTGCCGGCCTACGAGATCGAGCGGCGCTTCCCGTTCTTCTTCAAGGTCAGCAAGGCGCGCACCAAGCAGTATTACGACTATCCGATGAAGCAGGTGATCCGCGCCGCCACCGCCGCGCCGACCTATTTCGAGCCGGCGCGCATCGCCATCGACGGACCGAACGACTACTACGCCTTGGTCGACGGCGCGCTGTTCGCCTACAACCCGGGCATGTGCGCCTACACCGAGGTGCTGCACCGCTTTCCGGATCATGACTCGGTCATCATGGTGTCGCTCGGTACCGGCGAGCTGACGCGGCGCCTGCCGTACGACGAGGTGAAGGACTGGGGCGCCGCGCGATGGGCCCAGCCGACCTTCGCGCTGATGTGCGATGGCATCTGCGACGCGGTGGACTACCAGCTGCAGCAGCTGCTGCCCTCGACGCCGGACGGCATGCGGCAATACTACCGGTTCCAGGCGCGGCTCGATGTCGGCAACGACGACATGGACGATGCCAGCAACACCAATATCCGCGTGCTGAAGCTGCTGGCTGAGGACATGCTGCAGGCCAATCGCGCAACCCTGCGGCAGCTGTCCGAGCAGCTGCTGCGCTGGGCGCCCGCGCGGTCCGATGCGCCGCCGCCCGACACAGCCTCCGATCCGACGCCCTCCGGCGATTCGCTGCGCGAAGCGGCGCAGGCACTGGCGAACGAAGCGGATGAGCGTGACTAAGCCGTGACAGCCGTCCTGATCGAGCATGCACAAGCGGGCACGCTCGCGACCGTCCGCTTGAACCGGCCGGACAAGCGCAATGCCCTGACGCTCGGGATGTGGCGCGAGCTCGAACAGGCGTTCAAGCAGCTCGAGCAGGACGATGGCCTGCGCTGCATCGTGGTGCGCGGCGCGGGCGGAAATTTCGCGGCCGGCGCCGATCTGTCGGAGTTTCCCGCGCTGCGCGCCGGCGTCGATCAGGCAGCGGCCTATGGACGGCAGATGATCGCGGCGCTGAGCGCGATCCGCGATTGCCGGCATCCGACCATCGCGGCGATCGAGGGCTTGTGCGTCGGCGGCGGACTGGAGATTGCGTTGATGTGCGACCTCCGGCTCGGCGCGCCGGACAGCCGCTTCGGCATCCCGATCCAGAAGGTCGGCGTTGCGATGCCCTATCCGGAGCTCGCCATTTTGACTCAAATGCTGGGCCGACCGACCATGCTGGCGCTGCTGCTGGAGGGGCAGCTGCATGACGCGGCCTGGGCGGAACGTCACGGCCTTCTCACGCGGATCGCGACCGATCTTGAGGCAGAGTTGAGCGCGACGACGGGCCGGATCCTGGGCGGTTCGCCGGTCTCTCACCGGCACCACAAGCACTACACGCGGCGGGCCTTGGACGTGCTCCAGGCGCTCGATGCGGGCGATATCCAACACTCCTATGCGGCGGTCGAAACGGCGGATTACCGGGAGGGAATTGCCGCCTTTCTCGACCGTCGAACTCCGAAGTTTTCCGGGGAATAAGCGCGAAATATTTGGAATCCCTGTCTTTTGACAGTTCAGGATTGGACGAAGCCGCGACTCGGGGTTAAAGTAAACGTCGGGTCGATGGCTCGCCGCCATCGGAAAGGGACGGTGAAGCGATGAAAGAGCTGCGAGAAGGCCTGCGGATGCCCTATCGCGACTTCTGGGTCGCCTATCTGGATGCGCACCGCAATCCAGCGACCAGAGGGATGCACTATCTGGCTACTCTGACCGGAATCTGCGGAACAATATTGGCAATCTGGATGGAGTTTCTCTGGTTCATGGCCGGCGGCATCGGTCTCGGTGTCGTAATGGCCGTGGGCTCCCATCACCTGATCGAGCACAACCAGCCGCTGATCAAGGTCAACCCGTTCTATGGGGCAATCTCGGATCTGAGGATGTGCTGGCTCGCTCTGACCGGACGCTTGAACGCGGAATATGCGCGCTTGGGCCTGGGCCGGGCGGGACCGAAGGAACGCCTCGACCGCGGCACGGCGGCGCGGCCAGCTTAGGCCCGCCGCGTTGGTCGGCCGCTTCGCTTAGGTGCGCGGCGTCACGTAGCGGAAGGTGCCGTCGCCGCGCGCGATGGCGCGGCCGTCCTGGCTTTTGATCTCAGCAGTGCCGTAGGCGATGGTGCGGCCACCGCCGATGCGGCGACCGGTCGCGGTCAACACGTCGCCGACCTTTGCCTGTCCCAGAAATTGGATCGACAGCGAGAGCGTGACGGCCGGCAGAAGCTTGTCCGGCCCGTGCGCGAATCCGACCGCGGCGCCCGCCGCGGTATCAATGAGCGTGGCGAGCGCGCCGCCATGCGGCACGTTGAGCCGGTTCAGATGCTTGCGCTCGACCGTGAGCTCGATCTCGCAATAGTCTGTGTCGCGCTTGGTGAAGCGATAGCCAAGGAGCTCGGAATAGCCGCTGGGCGGCCGTTGCCAGTCGATGTCGTTCATACCCGGTTCATCCTAAATGAAGGTCGGCATGATCGGCATGCGCCCTTGCCAGCTCAAGGGAAATCCTCTTGACTGCCGGCGAAAGCGGGGCGGATGAAGGCTGGATGATCGATCTCTACACCTGGGGCACGCCCAACGGGCACAAGATCCACATCATGCTGGAGGAAACCGGCCTGCCGTACCGCCTGCACAAGGTGAATATCGGCGCCCGCGAGCAGTTCAGCCCCGACTATGTGAAGATCAATCCCAACAGCAAGATCCCGTCGATCATCGACCAGGACGGTCCCGATGGTGGGCCGGTCACCATCTTCGAATCCGGCGCCATCCTGTTCTATCTCGCGGAGAAGAGCGGCAAGTTCCTGCCGGCGGCCGACGAGCCGCGCGCCCGCGTGCTGGAATGGCTGATGTTCCAGATGGGCAACATCGGGCCGATGTTCGGCCAGTGCTATCACTTCAAGAGCTCGGCGCCGGAGCGCATCCCGTACGCGATCGACCGCTACACGCGCGAAGTGGGGCGGCTCTATGCGGTGATGGACAAGCGGCTCGGCAAGAGCGCCTATCTCGGCGGCGACGAGTTCTCGATCGCCGACATCGCGACCTGGCCGTGGACCAAGAACCCGTCGGCCTACGACCAGAACCCCGACGACTTCCCGCACGTGAAGGCGTGGCTCAAGAAGATCGGCGAGCGGCCGACCGTGAAGCGCGCGTTGCGCGTGCTGGACGCGTGAGGGCGGCGCGATGATCGATCTCTACACCTGGCCGACGCCCAACGGGCACAAGGTGCACATCGCGCTCGAGGAGCTCGGCCTGCCCTATGCCGTGCATGCGGTCGATATCGGCGAGGGCGACCAGTTCAAGCCCGAGTTCCTGAAGATCAGCCCCAACAATCGCATCCCCGCGATCGTCGATCGCGACGGGCCCAAGGGCAAGCCGATCTCGCTGTTCGAATCCGGCGCGATCCTGATCTATCTCGCGGAGAGGACCGGCAAGCTGCTGGCGCCCAAGGGCAACGCGCGTTACGCCGCGGTGCAATGGCTGATGTTCCAGATGGGCGGCATCGGTCCGATGCTGGGCCAAGCGCATCATTTCCGCACCTTCGCGCCGGAGCAGATTCCGTACGCGATCGAGCGCTACACCAACGAAGCAAAGCGGCTCTATGGCGTAGTCGACAAGAGGCTCGGCGAAGCGGAATATCTCGCCGGCGAGTACGGCATCGCCGACATCGCGACCTTCCCGTGGCTGCGCTATTGGGAGAAGCAGGGCATCACCTTGTCCGACTATCCCAACGTCGCGCGCTGGCTAAGCGCGATCGAGAGACGCCCTGCGGTGGAGCGCGCGCTGAAGATCCTCGCCGACCGCGTCGACAAGCAGAAGCCCTTCACCGACCGCCAGCGCGAGATCCTGTTCGGCAGGACACAGTACGAGCGGCGGTAGGTCAACCGCACCTCTTCACCACCATCACTCCGTCACCCCAAAGCACGGCTTTGGGGTCCACGAGTTTGCATACATGGGCACAGCGCTGCTCATCGAAACTCGTGGATGCCAAGGCCAAGCCTTGGCATGACGGGAAGAGGGTTGCTCGGTGTACAAAAAGACGGCCGATACATTTGCATGCATCGGCCGGGAAGGGGGCTCTTCAGGCAGACTTGGGTCGTTAGCGCCAGCGTGCGATCAGCGTGTCGACGATCTCTTCGACTTGGCAACGCTCGATGCCGGCGTCGAGCAGCAGGCGGTCGTCCACCTTGTTAAGGGCCCGGATGATTTCGCGGCGGCGCCATTGCAGCCAGAACCACGACAGCATTCGGGCGATGATGCGGATGAGGTCGCGCTTCCCGGTGGGCTGAAGCGCGCGCCGATCCCCTAGCCGCAAACTCCGCGGTAAGGCGGACCAGGCGGAAGTCAGGTCGGACATTGGAACGCTTTCTTCAAATCAGATTCAGCTCTCGGTGTTCATATGAGAGCAAGGATTGCCGCTATTCAAACGAATTCGGCTTGACGGGATGATGAGCCGGATTTGAAGATAGCGCCATGACAAGACCGGTCAACCTGGCCGCCCTGCGGGGCTTCGAGGCAGCGGCGCGGCACCTCAGCTTCACCAGGGCGGCGGCTGAGCTGAACGTGACGCCGGCCGCGGTCAGCCACGCCATCCGAGAGCTGGAGCTCGACCTCACCGTGCGCCTGTTCGAGCGGTCGAGCCGCGTGGTGCGCCTCACGCCGGCGGGCGAGTTGCTGTCGCGCGCGGTGGCCGAGGGGCTGGGCACGATCGGCCGCGCGGTGCAGCGGCTGCGCGCGGTCGACGGGCGGCCCAAGCTGATGGTGACGACATCGCCCTCGCTGGCGGCGAAGTGGCTGGTGCCGCGGCTCGACGGCTTCCTGGCGCAGCATCCGGAGGTCGACGTGCGCATCGACGTGTCGCAGCGGCTGGTGGATTTCGCCGAGGACGGCGTCGACATCGCGATCCGCTTCGGCACCGGCGACTATCCCGGCCTCATCGTCGAGCGCTTGTTCGAGGAGAGCGTGTTCCCGGTCTGCAGCCCGAGTCTGCTCAAGGGCCGGCACCCGCTGAAGACGCCGCATGATCTCAAGCATCACACGCTGATCCACATCGAGTGGGACGCGCAGTGGGCGACCTGGCCGAACTGGGCGATGTGGCTGCGCGCGGCCGGCGCGCCGGAGGTGGATGCGATGCGCGGGCTGCATCTCAGCCAGACTTCGCTTGCGCTGCAGGCAGCGCTCGACGGCCACGGCGTTGCGCTCGGCGATTCCACGCTGGTGGCGGACGATCTCGCCGCGCGGCGGCTGGTGCGGCCCTTCACCATGGCGCTGAAGGGGCCGTCGCAATTCGCCTATCATCTGGTGCATGCGCCGCGCCGATCGGACGAGCCGTTGATCAAGGCATTCCGGCAGTGGATCCTGCAGGAGGTGGCGCGCACCGGCGTGCCGGAGAGCATCGCCAGCGAAACGCTCGCCAAGCGGCGCAGCGCCCGCCGCCGCAAGCGCCATGGCGCCGGGCCGCAGCTGGACGACGAACTGCTATGACGCGGAGCGCTGGCGAAACGCGGCCAACTCGCGCGTGATCCAGTCCGCCGCCGGCTCGGTCGTGCCGTTGCATTCCACCAGATAGGGCTTGCCGCTCATCGCGCTCTTGGTCGCGGCGAGCGCGATGAAGTCCTCGGCGCTGCGGATGTCGTTCCGGTAGTAGTCGTACTTGCCCTTGATGTGGTCTACGGCCTGCGCGCCGTCATAGGCGATACCGTTGCGGATGAAGGCGCAGGGCGAAGCGGCGATGAAATCAAGCAGATGCTGGATTTCGGCCTCCGGGCTGGTGGCCCATGAAGCGGGCGTGCAGAGCACCAGAACGGCCAACGCAAAAGGTCTGAGAAACCCGCGAAAATAGGCCCGAAAACGCAAAGCGACTCACCCGGTTCTGTAGTTAACTATAAGTAAATGCGGGGGATTCATCCCTTGTTAAACTAAGATTTGAGGCAACAACGACGGTATTGGTCAACCAAGAAACGCATGGAAGGCGCTGCAACGCGCCGAGGGGAACAAGAGGGCACGACCATGAGCACGATGGCACTCGACGCCGCCTCATCCAATCGCCGCGAACAATCCCGGCGGACAGTTCTCAAGAGCGCGCGCATCGTTTTCAACGACCGCATGAGCACGCTGAACTGCCGTATCCGCGACATCACGGCGGAGGGCGCTCGCCTCGATTTCTCGACGCCGCAGCTGCTACCGCACGAGTTCGAGCTGCAGCTGGCAGGGACCCCGGCCCGGCGCTGCGGCTTGTGCTGGGCGCGCGGCACCTTTGTTGGCGTGCGGTTCCTGGAAACGGCCTGAGCCACTCCACTAACCCACGGTTCCGCCAGCGGGTTTGACATTCGGCCGCCCCGCCCTTAAGGAGGGGGCGCGCATACGCCGTGGCGCAAGCTGCTCACGGCGGAGAGGTGGCCGAGCGGCTGAAGGCGGCGGTTTGCTAAACCGTTATAGGGCCTTAAAGCCCTATCGGGGGTTCGAATCCCCCTCTCTCCGCCAGCACACCATTCCACCTGAAAAATCAATGGCTTGGCAGGGCGTTCGAGAGCGCTCCGAGCGCCACTGTGCACCAGTTCCGTGGCACAGTTCAAGCGCCGTTGCGGGTGCCCGACAGCATCCATCGATCTCTATCAAGCGGGCTCGAAGGGCATGGTCGGTGCGGCCATCAGCTTGACTTGAGTCTGTACTCAATTAGGGGATTCTCCCTGGGTCGGTTTTGTGACGCCACAGGCGGGACGGATTACTTCTACTTCTTCTGCCCAAAGCGGGCGCTTCCTCCGGATAGCGGTGATCGGATCCCGTGCGGAATGTGCCGCCGGGAATCCAGACCATGCCACGGTGGAACATGCTCTGCTTGCCGGCGCCTACCTGCCGGGGTGGAAGCCATAGAAGGCTTTGCCAAGCGTGCTCATTACCTCATAGCGGTGAATTTATATATGGCAGACCAACATACGATGGTTCATCAAACGGGCTGCATCAGGTGCAAGACTGGCCTATACTTGGGATCTGTCCGCCCGACGAAATCACAAGCGATGCAGCTGACCACACGAGCCCTTCGATATCGAAGTGACGGGGTTCCGACGTCCGACTGATTGTGAGATCGACTTGACCGACTTGAAGGAGGTCAATGTCAATGAAGCGATCATCAATACTCCGATCGGCGATATTGCTCCCCTTGATCGTATCGCCGACGGCGATTGCCACATTGCTGGCGCCTGCCGCTAGGCTATCGACTTGCAAAGCGATAGTGCCTCAGTGGCGGATTTTTGCCGGGACGCTCGCCCTGATGATGATGTTCGGCACTCCAATCCATGCTTGGGCCGATGATGCTGCCAATCTTGAGCCGAGAGGTGAATGGTCGTTCAATATCTCGCCGTACGTTTGGGCGGCAGGATTGGAGGGAACGGTCGCTGCGGTTCCCGGATTGCCATCGATCGAAGTGGATGCCAGCTTCAAAGACATTCTTGAAAATCTCGATCTCGCCGCAATGGCGTTTGTCGAGTTGCGGTACGGAAGAATCGCTGGCTATGCGGATATCATCTACACGAAGGTCACGGCGGACGCGGAAACGCCTGCACAACTTCTCTTCGACAATATCGAGGTCGAAAGCACGCTCTTCATTGGCACGTTCGGCGCGGCCTATCGGCCGCTGGAAGGTGAGGAGGGTTTTCTCGATCTGCTGATGGGTGCCCGTGCCTGGTCCGTTGACACCGGGCTGAACATCGATGGTGGGACCCTGAATGACCAGGAGATTGAGGACAATCAGAACTGGGTTGACCCCGTTATTGGCGTGAAAGGTCTCTTAAATGTCGGTGCCGGATTCTACCTGAACGGATTCGCCCATGTCGGTGGATTCGGCGCCGCCTCGGATCTGACCTGGGACGTGTTCGGAGGGCTCGGATACCAGTTCAATGACACGATCTCCGCAGTCGCTGGCTATCGCCATCTTGAGGTCGACTATGATCATGGCGGCTTCATCTTCGACGTCGAAATGTCCGGACCAGTCATCGGTGCCATAATTCGGTTCTAAAGCGCGATTCGACGGCTCAATTGGTCATTGGTCCACTTCCGATGGAGCAGGCCGAACGGCTGCTAATGATGCTGTGGGTCCCCACCCGGCATCTGAGTGCCATGATGTGGTTTGCTGTAAGTGACACTTGAACAGGGGGCTATCCAATGGTTTGCGAGCGTGCGTCGAGGAAGAGCGTATTCCTCCGCGATTTCTCGAGGCGCTGCTGGATGTCTACGAGAAATGCAATTGGCGTGGTTGGTGACATACTGACGATCGAACTCATTGCGTCCTGACCCACCGGTCATTGTGGGGTTACTCGAAGTATCGGGGATAATTGAGCGGCCGAGCGAAGCGCCCAGGGTGGGTTTCCAAGCGAAGGTGGAGGCACACATGCTTGTCCAATTCAGTATGGCTGCCGGTCTCATTGCAGGATCGAAGAGTACCGCCCCATGCTCTTAGAGCGTAGGCCTACCACCGCAGTCGTGATCTGGATCCTGTTCCTTATCATTCCGATCAATATTGATGTCGCCCTGTGGGCGATTTTCTATGATGCCCAGGACGCGCTGCCTGGCTTTGAGGAATCGCTCTATTTTTCGGCGGTTACATTTACGACCGTTGGATACGGCGACATCGTTCTTGGCAGCGAATGGCGCCAGTTGGCGACCTTCGAAGCAATGAATGGATGGATTTCCTTTGGCTGGGCGACGGCGTTGATCATGGCGGTCGTGCAGCGACTGTATTTCCGTCCCCATGCAAGACAGGCGGGCACAAAATCGAGTTAGCTACCGGATTTCAATCCGATTTGCACGTCGATTACCTCGCCTTTATCAAGCTCGCATCAATTCGTATCTGGCCACGCGCCTATGAGTCCATCCCCTGGTTTAGTCCTGGCGACATCAAGGTTGCATTGGACGTTACTGCTGCTTGGTCGTCCGCCCTTGCCAAGATGCGATGTATGACAGAATGCCGGCTCCGCTCCGGGTTCATTTGGTGATCTCGCCGAACCCTGGCCCACGTTCATGTCGCCGTTGCGGGATTTGACAGGTCGTTGGAGGGAAGCGCAGAGTAACCACGCCCTAGCCCCAGCGCGCAGTTCGCCGACATAATCGGGTATTTCCGGATTCCTCGGCGATCGTGATTGATCGCCGGGTCGAGGTGCCGTTGGAAGGCGCTCCTCAGTCCACAACTAGGTAATCTGGCCCGGACTCGAGGTCGCCGGGAGTGCTTAGATATGAAACTGGCAAAGCTGGTTTTGGCAATTCCCGTTGTCCTGATGCTCAGCGCGAACACCCAGTGCGTGTTTGAAACGGACGACGATGACGATGACGACGATCACCCTAAGAAGCACCAAGAGCAACCCATGAAGCAAGATCAGGGGGAAGCACCTGGCACCGAGATGCGGTGACGCGCGGCGTACGTCCGAGCCGCAGCGTCACCTACGAGCCGCAGGCCCGCCGATCAGAGCCATCACTCTGACCGAAGCGCACTGCAGCGTCGGGTCCTCTGAAGCCGGTCCTAGTGACCCAACTGGGTCATGTGACCGCCTGTCACTATGAGCCAGCAAGTCAAAGCCCTATGTGTAACTCTCAATGGGAACCGAGAAGGGTTGCACATGACGAGCGACCGACCAGTCGTGAAGATGCTCAACGCCGAGACCTGGGAGCCAAGCGACGAGGAAGCCGTGGAGTGGGCCTGCTTGGCTTGGATGAACAGCGATGCCGATCGGCTGACGTTCATGGGAGGCTTGGGAGCGGACGGCTATAACTTGGTGCTTGCGAAGCACCGCACCCGCGCGAGTGCGTAGTGTCCAGCATCAGTTCTTTGGCAACGTGGATCATCGGCCGGCGCGGCACGGTGCTTAATCCCCAGGCTGATCACTCGGGCGAACCTCAGCAGGCGCTGCGAAAGGCATGTGCTGCCTGGGTGGTCAACAACGGGAGCGTCGAGGAGTTCATAAAGAGCCTGCACGGGTCAGGGTACCTGATGATCCTTGTGCCGACCGATGCCATGCAAGACCAGGAATGCGCCTGAACCGCCCCTAGCGCTCAGACGTCACCGCCTCACTGTGCGAAAATTTCCCTCGACGAAACGACCGATTCAGCCTTCCAAACCAGCCCTTTTCAACGGAATCCGCCAGAACCAGTCATCGAGCGACCGGCAGCCCATGTAACGACAGTGGTGATGTATCGGACTTGGGATCGAAGATGCCAGGTGGGTCAACTTCCGTGGCGCGGCGAACCGATCCCTCGATCCGCGACCAGAACCGGACAGCGTCGCCCCTGTCAGCCCCCCGGCCGAAGACTTGCAGAGGTGCCTTCTCGGCACTTTATCAACGGGGTTAGATCGGTCGCCTAGCACTCTCGGCCGTTCATGTTGTATAAGTAGTGGAATTCTCCGCCCACTGAGTGAAGCGAGCGTCGCAAGCCGACTCGTGCGCAGACAGGGGGCTTCGGACATGAACAACCGAGAGCCAGCGACAACTGAACCGGCGGCTGGGACGCGGGCTGAGGGTTTGCCAGCGCGCCGCTGCATGAGCCGCCATCATCATGTGTTCACGCGGCGGCGCGACGATCGAGATGGCCAAAGCCGCCGGACAGAAAAATCTCTTCCTGTTCGGGTTGATGGCGGCCGCCGGCAGCCAACAGTGGCATTACGAAAACGAACCGGAATCCCGGGCGGCGCTGGACCTGATCTTTTCCGATCATTTCAGCCGCAGCGAGCCTGGCATCTTCGAGCCACTGCGCGATCATCATATGAATCCGGCCGATCTCACGGCGTACCTGGAGGACGGATCGACGCCTTCTCGAGCTCTACGCCGACCCCGGGGAAGGATGCGCAATGTCATCCAAAATCCTACCAGTTCGGGGAGGTTCTCCAGCCACCGCGCGATCGCCGAGTACGCGGCGGAAATCTGGAATGTGACGTCGTGCCCCGTGTCATAGTCACGTTACTCGGCAAGGGAGGAGCTTCATGCGCATCACGTCCTTACTTTGCTTCGTGGCGACGCTCGGCCTCTGCCCCGGTTTCGCTCAAGCGGTTGAGATGACGAATTTCACGCTGAAGACGACCGAAGACCTCTATCAGATTTGTTCGGCCGGACCCGATGATCCGCTGCGTCAGCAGGCGGTCGACTTCTGCGAGGGATACCTGCTCGGCGTGGTTAGCTACCACGACGCGGTGACCGATAGAGAGCGCTTGAAACGGCTGATCTGCTATCCAGAGACGGCTACCCGCGAGCAGGGCATTCAGGCCTTTATTGACTGGGCGGCGTCTCGCAAGCAGGACCGGAAGTTCATGGATGATCCGCCGGTCGTCGGGGCGGTTCGCGGATTGGCGGCCAAGTGGCCGTGCAAATAGACTCAGAAAGGATGTGCCCTATGAGGTTCGCAGCATTGACACTAACTGTGGTGATTGGGATCAGCTTGGGCAGCTGTGGCAACACGACAGCGTCGCGTAGCGTTAGTGGTGCCGCAATGGGCGCCGCGGGCGGCGCGGCAATAGGCGCAATCGCTGGCGATGCCGGCATGGGCGCCGGCATTGGCGCAGGAGTCGGCCTGGTTGGCGGGTATCTTTACGACCAGCACCAAAAAGGCAACATCGACTATTAGCAGCAGTGGAAGAACTCCAGGTTCGGCGTGCAAGTACGTCGAACAGCGGTTTTCACGACGGCGCAACCCCCGTTCAAGGGTTTTCGTTGAGGGAATTCTTCGCGCAGCGACGGCCATCGGGGCGCTGATCGGCACCTTGCCTTCGGCCACGACCTTGCCGTTCACGTTCAGAGTCAACTCAAGCGGGGAAGCGGTTTTCGCTCCACTGCTACAACCCCCAGGATCTTCTGGACCTCCTCCAGCGTCTTGCCCTTGGTCTCGGGCACGAGCATGCGGACGAAGATGAAGGTCAGCAGCCCCATGAACGCATAGAACCAGAACACGCCCGCCTTCCCCAGCGCTCCGGCCATGGTCAGGAACGTTGCGGCGACCAGGTAGTTTGTCGCCCAGTTCGCGACGGTTGCCACGCTCATTGCGATCGCACTGATTTTGAGCGGATAGATCTCGGCGATCAGGAGCCAGAACACCGGCCCCAGCCCGATGGCGAAGAATGCGATGTAGACCATCAGGCTCACGGCCGTGATCCAGCCGAGCGCTCCGCCGGAAGTCGCCTCGTCCCCGCGGAAGGCGAACCCGGCTCCCAGCACGAACAGCGCGATCGTCATGCCTGCCGCGCCCCAGAGCAAGAGCGGTCTTCGTCCTACCTTGTCCAGGAGCCAGATGGCAGCGACCGTCATCACTACATTGACCACGCCGAGACCGGTCGTCGCAGCGATCGAGGCGATCGCGGAGTCCAGGCCGGCAGCCTTGAATATGGAAGGCGCGTAATAGACCACGGTGTTCACGCCGGTCACCTGCTGCAACACCGCAAGGCCTACGCCGATGATCAACGGCTTCCGGAGCGACGGCGCCCACAGGTCGGACAGGCGTCCACCCGTCTCGGCCTTGATCTCCTCCTCCATGACCCTGACCTCGCCGGAGACGTCTTCCTGCTTCCTGATCTTCTTCAAGACGCCTGTTGCCTCATCCTTCCTTCGGACAGAGATGAGCCAGCGCGGGCTTTCCGGCATCAGGAACATCCCGACGACCAGGACGAGTCCGGGCACTGCCCCCACCGCGAACATGGCGTGCCAGTTCTCGGTGCGGGCGAAGGCGTAGTTGACCCCGTAGGAGACCAGTATCCCGATCGTGACCGCGAGCTGGTTCAGGGAGACCATGCCGCCGCGCAGCGGCGCCGGAGCCATCTCGGAGATGTAGAGGGGAACCATGAAGGATGCTACGCCGATGGACGCGCCGATCAGCACGCGGCCGACCGTGAAAGCGGTCATGCCCGCGGCCACCGAGACGATGACCGTCCCGATCAGGAACAGGAGCGTGGCGCCGATGATCGACCATCTGCGGCCGAGCTTGTTCCCCAGCGCCCCGCCTGCGATCGCTCCCAGTACCGCCCCGATCAGGACCGAGCTCGTTGCGAACTCAGCCTGCGCGTGCGAGAGCTGCCACTGCTTCGTGATGAACAGGATCGCTCCGGAGATGACGCCGGTGTCGAAACCGAACAGGATTCCCCCGACCGCGGCGATCGCCGAGCCAACCAGGACGTATCCCGTCAGGCCTTGCTGTCGTAACGTCGGTTTGGCAGTTTCCATGGCACACTCCTTCTACGCGCGAACCTAAACTCATCCCGCTCTAGTGCCGAACGATGCTTTGGGCCGTTCAGCTGCGCACATAAATGCCAAGGTTTAAGATAAGTTGGCACACCGGTTTTCGCGCCGGAAGTGAATTACTGTGACGTGCATACAGTGACTCTCCTTCACTCGTTCTTCCGCATGTCACATCATTTGACCGTGGCAGTCCGCGCAGCGTCACCCGTGGTGAGGCGAAAATTACAATGCGACATTCCAACGCCAAGGCGGCCAAAGCCAAGAAGGCCCGGCCAAGCTACGATCCATCGGATGTCGCAGCGAAACTTAAGCGCAAGGAATACGAGGCGAAGCTGGCGAAGCTGCATGTCGATATCGTGAAACTTCAGGAATGGGTCAAAAGCGCTGGCGCAAAAATCTGCATCCTGTTCGAGGGGCGGGATGGCGCTGGAAAGGGCGGCACCATCAAGGCGATCACCGAGCGGGTGAGCCCCCGCGTATTCCGTGTCGTTGCCCTGCCCGCCCCCAGCGAGCGCGAGAAGTCGCAGATGTACATGCAGCGCTACCTGCCGCATCTGCCGGCGGCTGGTGAGGTGGTGATCTTCGATCGCAGCTGGTACAACCGGGCAGGCGTCGAGAGAGTCATGGGGTTTTGCACGGAGGAGCAGGCACGCCGTTTCCTGCAAATGGTTCCTGCCGTGGAGAAGGCGATCGTCGACTCCGGTATCATCCTCATCAAATACTGGCTCGAAGTCAGCCAGGACGAGCAGACGCGCCGGCTTGAGGCCCGGATCCACGACGGCCGGAAGATCTGGAAGCTTTCGCCGATGGATCTCAAGTCCTACAGCCGCTGGTACGACTATTCACGAGCGCGCGATGAAATGATCCAGGCGACGGATACTGCCTGGGCGCCGTGGTACGTGGCGCAATCCGATGACAAGAAGCGGGCGCGTCTCAATATCATCACGCACATGCTGAATCTCATCCCGTACAAAGAGGTGCCGCGCGACAAGGTGAAACTGCCGAAACGGCAGAAGCCGGGCGGCTACCGCGAGCCAAACTCCCAGTTCAAGCAAGTGCCGCTGACCTACTAAGGACGCCTGGTTCGGCCGGGAACGCATCCTCGCCTGTATGTATGACGATGGAGATGTGAGTCGACAAATTGATGGGAGGGGAACGATGTTGGCAGCGCATTCCCTCAAGAGTCAGCCGGAATCAGATGGCCCGACTGCCGAGGAAGTTAAACCGTATCTGCGCGAGTTGCTTGGGCGCAGCGCATTCGACGCCTCGGAGCGCAACCGGCGGTTCCTGTCATATGTTGTTCAGGAGACACTGGAGGGCAGGGCCAATCGCATCAAGGCCTATAATGTCGCACTGGCAGCTTTCGATCGCACGGAGGACTTTGACCCCCTGACCGATCCGATCGTGCGCATCGAGGCGGCCCGGCTGCGCCGTTCGTTGGAGCACTATTACCTCACCGCCGGGCAGGCTGATCGTATCCGCATCGATATTCCGAAGGGCTCATACGCCGCGACCTTCACCTATCAAGAGGTAACGTCCGGCGCGCTGGAGAAGCCATCAGTCTCCACCGCAGCGGCGATCGCGCGGCCGCGAAGTCCATTCCGGGCTTCCTACAGCAGGATTAGGCTCGCGGCCTTCATGGTGCCCTTTGGCATGCTCGTCGGCAGCCTCGCAATTTATGCAATTGCGAACCATGCGATGCAGGTTGAACCTCGAATCATCGCAAGCGACCAGCCATCACTCGTCATCGTTCCGTTCGAGGATACCGGCGGTGATCCGAACCGTGCCTTCGTGGCCCGCGGTCTCACCTACGAGGTAGGCACGGCATTGGCTCAGTTGAAGGACGTGGCGGTCTTCGGATTTGGCTCTGTCCGTGGCGAAAACGCACCGGGCCCAGGGCATGCCAGCGATCTCACGCTCATGGGCTCAGTTCATGCCAATCGAAGCAGCATGCGTGTCGCTATCTTCTTGATGGATTCCCGCACTGGGCGATTCTTGCAATCGTGGAGCTTTCAAAAAGATCTGATCGGCAGCGACCTCATCAAGGCGCAAGCGGACGTGGCGCAGCAAGTCCTCGCGTCGCTGAGCAAGCAATGCGCACATGATGCCATGAATGGGACCGCACTGGTCGTCCGGCGTGCCTTCGACTGCCGACCTGGCTCGATCGTCGCGAGCACGGGCCAGTAGGGTACTGCAAGTTGCAACCGCAGCCTTGGAGGCGAGAGGAGCGATTACCAGCGTATGTCGCGGAACCGGTCAGCGGTCCAGCCGCGGCTATTCGTGACGGAGTGCCGTTCCATAGACAGGGGCCGCATTCGCTGTGAGGCAAACCATGAGCCGATTGGATCGGATACAGACGGGCCGCGAGATGTCTTTCGCGGAGTTTTGGCGACATTATCTGTGCGCCCACAGCAAGCCTGGTACGCGCGCCGCTCACTATATCGCGACAACAATAGGCATCGCCGCAGTCATCGCCGCTGCGTACTATAGCCAACCGATCCTGCTTGTCGCCGGGATCGCATGCGCTGTCACGTTGGCGGTGGGCTCACACTGGACGATCGAGCATAATCGGCCTTTGATCCGAGTAAATGCGCTCTATGGCGCGATTGCCGATCTCCGGATGTGCTGGCTCGCCTTGACCGGCCGGTTGAAGGACGAATATCGCCGGCTCGGGTTAATCGACTGAGCGGCTTTCCGGCTGCCGTCCGCTGCAGTTAGGATCGCAGAAGCCCCTTTGGTTTTGGGGCCATCAACCAGACGGCTAGGCTGCGCTCATAGCGCCCCAACAACGCGGAAACGCAAAGTCCCGGTGCGAATGTCACGGCCGTTTGCGATGTTGTTGGGTCAGTGCCTGGGGAGCAGGAGTCGCCGATCGCGGTGGCTGGCATCCTGCCAGGCCTCTGTCGCCAGTCGTCGCCGCGCTTCCCCGCCGCTGAAGACTTGTGGTGAATGTTAATTCGTGCTAGGTTCGTCTCATTCTACTTAAAAGTCAGCGATGCAGCGACCAGGGCGGATGGGCCATGGGCGCTTTGCGTATACTGTTCGTTTTCAGAAGTTTTTCCACTCGTCAAGAACGGCGGGGCGGCTAATGTATCGGCCGCGCTTCCCGCTTCGTTGGCCAAGCTCGAGCGCGACGTGCACCTCGTTGAGGTCCTGTCGCTAAGAGCGAAGTGGGGAAGTATGAGCCAGATGCGGCTGGCCAGCAAAACGGCAAACACCGAAACTCCTTCTGCCGATGATGTTCGACAAGAATTGCAGCGGCTGTTGGCGAGTGGTGGATTCAACGCGTCAGAACGAAACCGGCGATTTCTAGCATACGTGGTCGAGGAGACGTTGGCCGGACGCGCTGGCCGAATCAAAGCCTATACGATCGCGACC
>Ga0081538_10001953_pt1 | contig 20648 bp, 20 predicted proteins | sample TabmetS5T2R1_FD_71022 | JGI IMG/M metagenome (GOLD analysis project Ga0081538, IMG submission 71022) | Tabebuia heterophylla rhizosphere microbial communities from the University of Puerto Rico - S5T2R1 | ecosystem: Host-associated > Plants > Roots > Rhizosphere ...
ACCGCTTACAGCTGTAGATGTGGCTCCGCTGCGTATGCGCACCAAGCTTGCGCGAGTTCATATCTTCGATCATACGCTGACGCAGCGGGGTGATAGCCTCGGTTGTCATAGGCAACTCCTGTCCTGGGTGAGGTTGATGACGCCTCGATCCTCAAGACAGGGCGCTTCCCCCGCTACTAATGATCTCTCCCCCTGGGGATAATGCTCAGACGAGCCACCTCGCCACTATCGCAAAGCGATTTAGTGCCTTGGCACTGACCGACGATTCGGGCACGTCCGCGTTGATGGTGACTATCGGGGGCAAAGCGGACTCAGCCAACGATTCCCGAACATCGCGATTCATGAGTACACGCCCCTAGTTGATCGCCGGCTGGGCGAAGAGGAGGCCGCCGAACAGCAGGAAAGCCAGCAGCAGTGTCCAGAAGACGTTGAACGCCTGGGCGCCGATGAAGGCGAGCGCCGGCCGGCCCTGTTCGGTGGTCGCCAGCTCGATGAACCGCGTCTCCAGCCCGATGCAGACGAAGGCCAGCGCAAACCACCACGTCCTGATCTCGGTGAGCGCGCTGCGGGTGCCGCTTACCATCTCGCCGGGAAGCGCGAAGGAAAAGATCGCCGAGGCGAGAACGAAGCCCAGCACGAATTTGGGGAAGCGCTCCCAGATCACGCCGGCGCTCGGCCGCTCGCCGGTCGCGGCGCCGAGCTTGAAGGTCCACCAGATCGCCAGCATGAAGGCGGCGACACCGATCAGGGCATTCTGCGAGAACTTGACGATGACGCCCGTCTTCATGGCGGCGTCGCTGATCAAGGCGCCAGCCGCGACCACCGAGGCGCTGGTGTCGAGCGTGCCTCCGAGCCACGCGCCCGCCACCAGATGGTCCATTCCGGTGGACTTCGCGATCCACGGCATGACGATCATCATGGGGACGGCGACGATCAGGACCAGCGAGGTGACGTAGGAGAGCTTCTTCTTGTCGCCCTTGATCGCGCCGCATGCGGCGATCGCCGCGGAAACGCCGCAGATGGACACCGCCGTCGACAGCATCGCGGCGAATTCATCGTCCACGCTGAGCTTGCGACACAGCCAGAAGCAGGCGTACCAGACGACGAACACCACCAGCAGCGCCTGAACGATACCCAGCGCGCCGGCCTGGAGAACCTCCATGAAGAGCAGGCTCGCGCCAAGGATGACCAGGCCCGTCTTGATGAAGAACTCGGTCTGCACCGCCGGCTTGAGCCACTCCGGTACGCCGATCGTGTTGCTGATGAGAAGGCCGAGCGCCAGCGCGAAGATGACGTACTCGATGCCCCAATCGACGAACAGCCCATTGCCGGCAAGGAAGCGGGCGAGCCAGGCGAGACCGAAGATCGCCGGCAGGCCGATCAGGAACGGCACCACGTGCCGACCCAGCAAGGCGATCCCGATCGTCGCAACGATGAGAAACGCGACCCCGATGTAGAAGACTTTCGCCAGGTTGTCTCGCGTGAAGACCCGGTTCTCCGCGCTTGCCACCGCATGGCCGCGAATCTCGGTCGCCAATGCTCCCGCCAGCGTCCGGCTGCCCAGCGCGGCCATCTTGCCGGCCGCCGTTTCGATGGCTTTCCGGTCGGAGCTGGCGAGCGCATCTCTCACGCCCTTGCTGAGATCCACGACGTTTTGTTGCCGCCTGGCTTCGGCATCGCGGGCGATCGAATCCAGCGAGTTGAGCCAGCCCGGGGTCAGCGCCGCGATCTGGCTGTCCGTCGTCCAGCGGAAGGTGGGGACGACATTGCGCAGGTCCATAACCTTCCAGTGGAACAGCGTCAGCACCGTCACCAGGACGATGAAGCCCAGGAACACGGCCATCCAGTCTTCCGTTCGCCACCATGTGGGTGTGGGGCCTGAGGTCGTGACCTGGGCGGCGGGTGCCGCAGTGACCGTTGCGTCTGACATGGCGCCCTCTTCGGTGCTGGAAGCTATGCACGGATAAAATATTCTTCTCCTGGGAAGCAAGTGGTATCTATACAAAGAAAAAATATTCCAGCCCGGCGGATTTCAGGGTTGCGGTTCTGCTAATTTTCGACAGCCGGAAAAACACGGCGCGCCAGCACCGTCGCGGCCGGCCTCAGCCGAAATAGGCCTCGCGCACCTCCGGCCGGTCGGCGAGTTCGGCCGGGGTGCCGGCCGCGACCACGCGGCCCTTCGACAGCACATAGCCGTAATGCGCGATGGCGAGCGTCTGGTGCACGTTCTGTTCGACCAGAAACACCGTTATGCCGCGCCCGTTGATCTGGCGGATGATGTTGAAGTTCTCCTTGACCAGGATCGGCGAGAGGCCGAGCGACGGCTCGTCGACCAGCAGCAGCTTGGGCGCGCGCATCAAGCCGCGACCGATCGACACCATGGCCTGCTCGCCGCCCGACATCGTGCCGGCGAGTTGCGCCCGCCGTTCGGCGAGGCGCGGAAAGATCGCATAGATATCGGCGATGCGCGCGCGCGTGACCGCTTCAGAGGATTCCTGATAGGCGCCGAGCCTCAGGTTTTCTTCCGCGGTGAGCTTGGGAAATACCTTGCGACCCTCGGGGATGCAGGCGATGCCGGCGGCGATGATCTTGTGCGTCGGCAGCCCGGTGATGTCGGCGCCAGCGAACGAGATGCGGCCCGCGCGCGGCGGGGTGAGCCCCAGGATGGAGCGGATCAAGGTCGTCTTGCCCGAGCCGTTGCAGCCGAGCAGGCAGGTGATGCGGCCGGGCTTGACACTGAGCGACACGCCTTCGAGCACGTCGGCCCTGTCGTAGCCGGCATGGACATTGTCGATCTCGAGCGCCGCCATCACGCCACTCCGAGATAGGCTTCCTGCACTTGGCGGTCGCCCGCCACCGCCGCGAACGTGCCCTCGCTGATCTTGCGGCCGTAGTTGAGCACCACGCAGCTCCCGGTGATCCGTTCGATCACCCCCATTTCGTGCTCGATGATGACGATGGTCAATCCCGCGGTGCGCTCGCGCACCAGCAGGATGTCGTCCATCAGCTCGCGCGTTTCCTCGTGCGTCATGCCGGCCGAAGGCTCGTCGAGCAGAAGCAGGCGCGGTCGGCTGATCAGGGCGCGGCAGATCTCGATGCGCCGCCGGTCGATCATCGGCAGGCCGGCCACCGGCTCGTCGATCCGCTCGGCCAGGCGCGGCGAGAAGATGTGCATGAGCGCGCGCGCCTCCGCGAAGCTCTGCTCGAACTCAGCCGCGAAGGCGGATCGGCGCAGCAGGTTGAACACGAGGCCGTGGCTCAGGCGCTTGTGATTGCCGACCATGATGTTGTCGAACACCGAGAGCGGCAGGCACATGCGCGAGCGCTGGAACGTGCGGGTGATGCCGGCCCGATAGATTGCCTGCGGCCGCGCGCCGGTGACGTCGGTCCCGGCGAAGGTGACGGTGCCTTCCTGGGCGCGGTAGATGCCGGTGATGACGTTGAACAGTGTGGTCTTGCCCGAGCCGTTGGGTCCGATCAGGCCGACGATCTCGCCCTCGGCGGCGGCGAAATCCACGCGGTCGAGCGCCACCACGCCGCCGAACCGGCAGGTCAGCGCGCTGCACTTTAGCAGCGCCGTCATGGCGCCTTCGCGGCGCGCGCGCCGAGCCTACGGCCCGGGTATTGGCGCAGCCGGCGCGGCAGCAGCCCCTCGGGACGAAACAGCAGGACCAGGATCACCAACCCGGCGTAGAGGGCGAAGCGATATTCCTGAATGACCTGGAATTTCTCCGGCAGGATGACGACGAAGGCGGCGGCGACCGCCACGCCCCACGGATTGCCGATACCTCCGAGCAGGATGATCGAGACGAGGATGAGCGAATCGCCGAAGGTGAAGTTGTTGGGCGCGATGAAGCCGAGCACGTGGCCATACAGCGCCCCGGCGCAGCCGGCCAGGACGTTGCCGAGCGTGAAGGCGAGCACTTTCCAGCGCGCGATGTCGAGCCCGTAGCAAGCGGAGGCGACCTCGTCCAGGCGGATGGCGTCCATGCTCAGCCCGATCCACGACCGTTCGAGCCGCCGCACCAGCGCGAACGCCAGGATGAGGAGCACGAGCGCCACGAAGACATAGGAGAAATAGAACGAGGCCTCGAACGTGCCGATCCTGATCGGATCGTTGAACGCCCACCCGGCGAGCGTAAAGGAGCCGACCCGCATGCCTTGCGGGCCGCCGAGCGCGTCATTCACCTCGATGAAGGTCTTGAACAGGATGCCGAACGCGATGGTGACAAGCGCGGCGTAATGTCCGCGCGTGCGCAGCACCGGCAGGATCAGGATCGAGCCGATGAGCGCCGCCGCAATGCCGCCGAGCGGCAGGATCAGGAGCGGCGGCACCGACGTGTAGTTGGTCAACACGGCCGCCGTGTAGCAGCCGATGCCGAGGAACGCGGCGCCGGCGAAATTGACCACGCCGGCGTAGCCGAACTGCACCGTCAGGCCCAGCGCCGCGACCATGAGAAGGAGCGCCGTGGTCAGCATCAGGAGGACGAAGTGCTCCTCGTGGAACCACAGAGCCGCGATGATGACGCCGGCGATCACGGCGGCATCGAACGTCCTTTCGTTCGCATCGATGCTGGCGCGCACCTTAGCCAGCAGGCCAAAGCGCGCCGCAAGCGCTACGCCGGCCGCCGCCGCCACGATGAGCGCGCCCACCGCGCGCTCCCGCTCGGCGCCGAGGAAGGCGATGCCGTAGACGATCATCACCGCCGCGAAGGCGAGCGCCGGCAGCGGCGAGGACGATGTCATGCCGTCACACCCGTTCGCTGGTCTTCTCGGCGATGAGGCCGGTCGGTCGCCACGCCATGACGGCGATGAGCACCGCCAGCGCGAACACGTCCTTGTAGGCGCTGGCGAAGGGGAGCACGACGGCGCCGATCGTCTGCAGCCCGGCAAACAGGAATCCGCCGAGGATCGCGCCGTAGATATTGCCGAGCCCGCCGACCACCGCGGCGCTGAAGCCGAACACGCCGAGCAGCAATCCCATGCCGAAATTGATCTCGTTGTAATAGAGCCCGTTCATCACACCGGCGAAGGCCGCCACCGCCGAGCCGATCGCAAAGGTGATCAGGACGACGGCCGTGAAGTTGATGCCCATGGTCATCGCGGTCTCCCCATCCTGCGCCACGGCGCGGATGGCGAGGCCGAGCTTGGTGCGGTTGATGATGAGGTGTACGCCGGCGATCATCGCGACGCCCGAGACGAGCAGGATGACAGTGTCGAGGCGCAGCGTGAATGCGCCCCAAGTCACGGCGTCGCTCGGGAGCAGGCGCGGGAACGGCTTGGGATTCGAGCCGTCGGGAAAGATGAGCCGCACCCCTTCGCGCAGCACCGTGCCGAGCATCAGGGTGATCAGCAGCGTGTTGAGGGCAGGCGCCGCGCGCAGCGGCAGCACGAGGTATTTCGCGATGATCGCGCCGAGCAGCGCCATGGCCATCATGGCGGCGAGCGAAATGGCGACGAGCTGAAGCCACGGCGAGGCGATCTGCATCGCCTTCAGCGCCAGATAGGCCGCAAACGCCGTGAACGCCCCCACCGTGAGCACGTCGCCGTGCGAGAACTTGATGACGTCGAGCACGCCGAAGAACAGCGTGAAGCCGACCGCGACCAGGCCATACATGACGCCGAGCATGAGCCCGTTCATCACGTACTGGCCGATCAGGGTGATGTCCACGCTTCTGCCTCTCGCTAGCGTGAAGCGTCTGTAGGATTCGTCATCGCCGGGCTTGTCCCGGCGATCCTTGTTTTGGGAAGCAGTGTGCCGTCCTGCGCGAGATGGCCGCAACAAGCCACGACCCGCCGGCCATGACAAGGTAGGTCGCGTCACTTCGCGAGCTTGCGCTTGCCGCTCGCGTATTCGCTGTCTTCCCACACCACCCATTTGCCGTCCTGGGCGACGTATTTGGTGATGATCGGCACCGTGTTCTGGCCGTGGTCGTCGAACGTGACGGGGCCGACGATCGAATCGTAGTTGGCGGTCTTGTTGAGCGCGTTGCGCACCTTTACCCGTTCGGGTCCGACCTCCTCGATCCGGTCGAGGATCAGCTTCATGGCCGCGAACGCAAACGCCCCATAGGCTTCCGGCGGCTCGCGGTAGCCGGCCTTGTCGTACTCGGACCTGAAGTACTGCCCGCCGGGCAGCTTCTCGATCGGTGCGCCTTCGGCAAACGACAGGGCACCCTCGGCAAGGGTCCCGAGTCCCTCGATGAAGGCATCGGACTTGATGCCGGACGTGCCCTGGAACACGGCGTTCAATCCGAGCTTGTCCATCTGCGAGCGGATGCGAATGCCGATCGGGGTCAGGCCGCCGAAATAGATGACCTGGGGATTGAGCGCCTTGGCCTGGGTGAGTTCGGCGGTGAAATCCTGCTGATCGGCCGTCACCCCGAACGTGCCGAGGATCTCGCCACCGAGCGGCTTGATGGCGTCGGTGAAGTACTTGTTGTGGCCTTTGCCGTAATCGGTGGTGTCGTGGATCACCACCCACTTCTTGAAGCCGATGCTCGCCATCAGCTTTGCCGCCGTCTCGTTCTGGTTGATCATCGTGCCGTTGACGCGATGCACCTCCGCGAACTTGTTGCGGTAGGTGATGTCGGGAAGCACGGCGCCCCACACGATGATGGGGAATCCGAACTTGTGGTAGGTCTCCACCGTCCCGATCGCCACCGCCGAGCAGTAGTGCGTCGCCGCCGCGACGACCGAGCGGTCCGCCGCCATCTTGGTGGCCACCTGCACGCCGATATTGGGCTTGCACTCGTCATCGAGCACGACGAGCTCGTACTCGTATTTCGCCTTTGCATCGGCGTTGCGCAGCCTGACCGCAAGATCGGCAGAATTGCGCCCGCCGATGCCGTTGGCGGCGACCCCGCCGGTCAGCGGCCCGATGAATCCCACCTTGACCTTGTCCTTGGCGGCGGCAGGGCCGGCGGACGCCAGAACCAATGTGGCGGTCAGGACGGCAATTGCCCCTCTCATCATGTCTTTTCCTCCTGGCGCGACCGGCGGTCGCGCGGCATGACCTGGATGGGTGCCATAGTGGCGCCTTCGCGGCGATCACGCAAACAGGTCGGGTCGTCGCAACCGTAGGGTTTGGACGAGCAAGGCGGTCTTCATGTCGTCGAGCCGGCCGTCGTCGGCGCGGATCGCAAGCTCGGCGAGCGGGATCTCGACCATTGCGGTGTGCTCGTGGGCGTCCGCCAGGCCACCGCCCGGCCCGACCCGGTCGACCTGGCGATAGGGCGCGAGATAGAGATGCATGCGCTCGGTCGACACGCCGGGCATGGTCCAGACGGTGCCGACATGCTCCATCGCCTGCAGGGCGAGGCCGGCTTCCTCCAGGGCTTCGCGGCGCGCGCAAGCTGCCGGGTCCGGGCTCTCGACGATGCCGGCAATGGCCTCGAGCGTCTCGTCCTGGCCGGCCGCGAAGAACACCGGTGCCCGGAACTGACGCACCAGAATGGCGCACCGCCGCTCCGGATCGTAGGGCAGCACGCACGCCGCCGCCCCGTGATCCTCGACCTCGCGCCGCATGGTTTGGCCATTGGGCAGCCGGACCGTCAGGATCAGGAACTTGCTGCGCCCCGCGTGAACGGTGTCGGTGTTGGTGATGCGCACGCTCATCGGATGCTCGGTGACGGATCGCTCTTTTCGCGCGGGGACTCCCGCGATATTGCTATCCTAGACGGTCTTGGGGCGCAGCGCGCGCGAGGCTCGCCTGAGCAGCCTCGAGGAATGCTGGGTGCGCATGGACACGTGCCGGTGAAGCCATGGCCACGTTGACAATGCCGGCGCCGGCCCGCGCGGGCTTGAGGCGCTCGCCGCGGCTGCGGCTCGAGCAGGTCATCATGGCCGCAGCCGTGGTCTCGCTCATCGTACTGGTGGTGCTGCCGCTCCTGTTCCTGCTGGTCGGCAGCGTGCGCGGCGAGCAGGGCTTGAGCCTCGAGCACTTTGCCGAGGTCTTGTCGGGCCGGCTCTATATCTCGGCGTTGCAGAATTCGCTCATCCTCGGCGCCTGGACCGGGCTGTTCAGCCTCGTCATCGGTCTCTTGCTCGCCTGGGCGGTGAGCCGCACCGATGTGCCCGGCAAGGCGCTCATCAAGATCACGGCAACGCTATCCTATCTGTCACCGCCGTTCCTCACGGCCATCGCCTTCGTCTACCTGTTCAGCCCCAATGCCGGGGTGATCAACGTGGCCCTGCGCGACGTCGCCGGGATGCCGTGGCTCGCGTTCAACATCTTCTCCATGACCGGCCTCGTGCTGGTCACCGTGCTGCACACGTTTCCATTCGTGTTCCTGCTCGCCTCGAGCGCGCTGCAGTCGGTCGACGCCTCGTATGAGGAGGCGGCGCAGATTCTCGGCGCGAGCAAGCTGCGCACCGCGGTTTCCATCACCATGCCGCTGGTCGCGCCGGCGGTTCTCTCCGGCACCCTGTTGGCCTTCGTCAACGCGATCGCGCTGTTCGGCTCGCAGGCGATCATCGGCCTGCCCGGCCGGGTGGTGACGCTGCCGACGCGCATCTATGCGCTGTTCGACTATCCGCCAGAATACGGGCTGGCGTCGGCCCTCTCGCTGGTGTTCGTGATCATCACCGTAGCGGCGCTTTATCTGCAGCGCGCGTTCCTGGCGCGCCGCTCCTATGTCACGCTCGCCGGCAAGGGCGCGCGGCCGCAGCTGATGGAGCTCGGGGCCCTGCGCTGGGTGCTGTTCGGCTTCGCCGCGCTGGTGTTCCTGATATCGATCATCGCGCCCTATTCGACGCTGCTGGCGGTCTCGTTCTCCAAGTCCTGGGGGCTCGATTTCTGGAAGAACCTCACCCTCGCCAATTACAAGTTCATCCTGTTCGAGTACAACGTCACCCAGCGCGCCATTCTCAACAGCCTGATGCTGGCGATCTTCGCCGCCTCGATCGCGGTGCTGCTAGGCGCCGTGATCGGCTGGATCGACCTGCGCACGCGCGCTCCCGGTCGCAAGCTCCTCGACTATGCTTCGCTCATTCCGCTCGGCCTGCCGGGCATCGTCATGGCGGTGGCGCTGATCCAGTTCTGGCTGGCGATGCCGCTCGCGCTCTACGGTACGCTCATGATCCTGCTGCTCGCCTATGTGGGCCGCTACATCCCGCTCGGCGTGCGCTCGGCCAATGCGTCGCTGCGCCAGGTCGATCCGTCGCTGGAGGAAAGCGCGCAGATTCTCGGCGCCTCGTGGACCACGACCATGCGCGAGGTGACCCTGCCGCTGATCCGGCCCGGGCTGTTCGCCGGATGGCTGTTGGTGTTCGTGCCGGTGATCCAGGAGCTGTCCGCCTCGATCCTCCTGTTCAGCTCGAGCTCCATCACCCTGGCGGTGGCCGTCTTCAATCTCTACGAGACCGGCTATACCGAGCCGGTGGCGGCGCTCGCCATGGTGAACATGGCGATCATCGGCGTTGCCATCTGGCTCGCCTACAAGGTCGGCGGCGGCGGCATCGCCACCCGGGGCGGGCGCGAGGGAGCGGTGGCCTGATGGCGGGAATCACGATCAAGGGGCTGTCGAAACACTACGGCGCGCGCGACGCGGACGTTGCGGCGGTCTCCGATCTCGATCTCGATATCAAGGACAATCAATTTGTCACCCTGCTCGGCCCGAGCGGGTGCGGCAAGACGACGACGTTGCGGCTGATCGCCGGCTATATCAGGCCCGACCGCGGCACCATCCACGTGGACAGCCGCCTCGTGTCGTCGCCCGACACGGTGGTGCCGCCGGACGCGCGCCACATGGGCATGGTGTTCCAGAACTACGCCGTATGGCCGCACAAGACCGTGTTCGAGAACGTCGTGTTCGGCCTCAAGATCCGCAAGGTCGCGGCCAGCGAGGCGCGGCGCAAGGTCGAGGAGACGCTGGCGCTGGTCAATCTCACCGGGCTGGCCGAGCGCTATCCTGGCGAGCTTTCCGGCGGGCAGCAGCAGCGGGTGGCGCTGGCGCGCAGCCTCGTGGTCGAGCCCGAGATCCTGCTGCTCGACGAGCCGCTGTCGAACCTCGACGCCAAGCTGCGCGAGCGCATGCGCACCGAGCTCAAGGTGCTGCAGCGGCGCACCGGCATCACCTTCGTCTATGTCACCCATGACCAGTCGGAGGCGCTGGCGCTGTCCGACATGGTCGCCGTCATCCACGGCGGGCGGCTGCAGCAATACGGGACGCCGTTCGAAGTCTATTCGCATCCCGCCAACCGTCTCGTCGCCGACTTCATGGGCCTGGTGAATCTCGTGCCCGGCACGGTGATCGATGCCGCCAACGGCGTCGGCACGGTGCAGGCGGCGGCTTGGCGGCTCAAGCTTCCCATGCCCGACGGTGCGGTGCCGGGCGAGGCCATCGAGGTCGCGATCCGGCCGGAGAACATTCGGCTTGCACCGGCGAACCGCCGCAGCGGCCTGGTGCCGGCGACGATCAGCGACCGCACCTTCCTGGGCAGCGTCAGCGAATACTACGCTATGCTCGAATCCGGCCACGTGCTGCGCGTGCAGACCCATCCGCTGCAGCGCTTCGCCGTGGGCGACACGGTCGCGGTCGAGGTCGACGCGAGCCAGTGCAGCGTGTTTCGCCGCGCTCCCGCCGATGCAACCCCGGTTCCTCCAGCAGACGGAGCTGCCAAATGAACAAGCCCGTTTCCAACATCCAGGTGCAAGGCGAGGAGCATTGGACGCAGAAAGGCGACGTGCGGCTGTTCCTTTGGGAAAAGCGGTCGGTTGCGCCCGAGAAGGCCGGCACCATCCTTTTCGTGCACGGCTCTTCCATGGCGTCGCAGCCGACCTTCGATCTGCAGGTCCCGGGACGGCCCGACGCCTCGGTCATGGACTGGTTCGCGGCGAGAGGCTTCGACACCTGGTCGGTGGACATGGAGGGCTACGGCCGCTCGACCAAGGACCGCGACAACAATGCGCCGATCTCCCATGGCGCCGACGACTGCGCGGCGGCCTCCGAGTACATCATGCAGACCCGCAACTGCGGGCCGCTGCTGGTCTACGGCATTTCGTCGGGCGCGCTCAGGGCGGCCCTGTTCGCGCAGCGAAACCCGGAGCGGGTGAAGCGGCTCGCGCTCGACGCCCACGTCTGGACCGGAAAGGGCAGCCCGACGCTGGAGCAGCGGCGCAAGCGGCTGGCCGAATTCAAGGCCAGGAACCGCCGGCCGATCGACCGCGCCTTCGTGCGCTCGATCTTCGAGCGCGATCACCCCGGCACCGCCGATGATATTGTCATCGAGGCGTTCGCCGACGCGATCCTGAAGCTCGATGACTCGGTGCCGACCGGCACCTATGTGGACATGTGCGCCAATCTTCCGGTGGTCGACCCGGCCAGGATCACGGTACCCACCATCATCATGCGCGGCGAATACGACGGCATTGCCGGGTTCGACGACCTGCTCGAGTTCTTCCGGCTCCTGCCCAACCCCGACAAGCAGTTCGCCGTGATGCCCGGCATCGCCCACGCCTCGTTCCAGCAGAAGAACTACATGATCGCCTACCACATCCTGCTCGGCTTCTTCACCCAGCCGGAGCCGATCTACCGCGGGCATGCGTGAGCCACGCGCCCGAGACCGTCGCTTCGCCGACGCGCCGGCCGACGCAAGACGAACTGGCTGGCAAATGTGCGTCGCTTCTGGGCGTCGGAGGACCCATCGGGTTCCCCTCTGCGGATGTCCTCATTCGCAGGCAATGCGGGGCATGCCGGGAACGGGGTCGCCGCAGAACTTTATCAGGTCAGGACGCCCGGCCCGCGGGGCGGCGGCGCGTCGCATGCGCGGCGGCTTGCGCAGCGACCGAGGCTCGGCTGATCCGGCCATGACCAGAGCCCAGAACATCTTCCGCGAGTTCGGCGCCTCGGCCGAAGCGATGCCGATCTGCGTGATTGCGCGCTTCAAGAGATTGGCTCTATGTCCGGACGACCGTTTCCACACGTCGAACGTCGAGGAAAAATCGCGCGTCCCGACCGCAATATTTTCCGCCGCGATGCCACGATTGGTGCCGCTCATGCGCGACTGAAACGACCCGCCGACACTGTGGTCGAGCACGCCGGCGCGTGCCATCGCGTGCGCCTGTTGGCGCGCGAGCTGCATGAGCCCGGCGTCGACCCTGACGGCAGGTAGCCCGTGCTGGCGGCGATAGGCGGAGATTGCGCTCTCGGCCGTCGTACTGAGCGTGTCGGCGAATGCGCTTCCCTGGCAGACGAACAGAAGAATAATCGCAAGCCCATGTTTCATCGCAGAACGTCCCCGTGCAATCGCATCGAAACTACCAAAACCAGAACCGTGCCCGCCACTGCCCTTTGGACGATGTCATTGGCATGTGAATTGCGGTGCCGATCCGGCCCGCCTGGATCGCTTGGCAGTCGCGCAATCGCTCCAGATGCTCATCCGCGTTTACGCGGTCGAAGCTTGGCGACTGCCGCGTCCGCGATTTCGAGCCGCGCCGCCTAGGACCGCCTCGGCAGGGGCCCACTTGCGCGAAGGGAAGCCGTGTGGCCCAATCATTTTCCGCGCCGCCTGCGGTTCAATTGCATATCATGCAGACGGCCAGGACGAGACGTGCCCCGTGGCGGTCCCCTTCGCAGCGGTGGTAGCTCGTTCGGCGATGACAACAAGGAACGCCTGATGCTCACGACCAACAACGCGATCGCCGCCGCAATTCTCCTCACCGCCGCAAGCCTCTCGGCCTACGCCCAGGACGCGGTCGACGTGGAGAAGGCCAAGGCCGAAGGCAAGGTGGTCTGGTATACCTCGACCCCGATCGAGCAGGGGCAGAAGATCATCGATGCGTTCCAGAAGGAGACCGGCATCAGAGTGGAGATGTTCCGCTCCGGCGGCTCGGCGGTTCTGCGCCGCTTCCAGCAGGAGATGGACGCCGGCCGGGTGGCGGTCGACGTGCTGACACACTCCGATCCCGCGGCGGCGGGCGCTCTGACGCGAAAAGGGCTGTTCGTGCCGTTCCGGCCGAAGAACTTCGACAGGATTCCCGATGCCGCGAAGGATCCCAGCGGCAACTATGTCGCGCAGCGCCTCAACATGATGACGGTTTATCTCCGCGACGACAGGATTGCGCCGGCGGACGAGCCGAGAAACTGGGGCGACCTGCTCGACGCGAAATACAAGGGCAAGATGGTCACGCCCGATCCCTCGTTCACCGCGCTGCAGGTCTCGGTGGTCGGCATGCTGTCGAAGATTCACGGCTGGGGCTATTTCGAGAAACTGCGCCAGAACGACATCATGGTAGTGCAGAGCAACCAGCAGGTCTCCGACATGCTCAAGCGCGGCGAGCGCCTGATCGCGGCCGGCCTCGATTCCTATGCGGCCGAGCTTCGCCTCGGCGGCCATCCGATCAAGACGCTCTATCCGAGCGACGGCGTGTTCGTCATCTCGTCGCCGACGTCGGTAATCAAGGGATCACCCAATCCGAACGCGGCCAAGCTGTTCGCCGAGTTCATGATCGGCGAGGCGGCCCAGAAGGTGTTTCCAGCCGACGGCGGGTTCGCGGCGCGCAGCGACGTGCCGGCGCCCAAAGGCGCGCCGGACCTGGCGACCCTCAAGATCATCCCGGTCGACTTCGACTACATCGAGAAGGAGACCCCGCGCATCAAGCGCAGGTTCAACGAGATTTTCCAGTGAGACATGTCCCGGGCGAGCGGCCACAGCGGCGACGGGCGGTGCAGCACGGAGCGAAGCGCAGGGTGCGCCGCGCACCCGGGATGCACGTGATGGAGAACTGCCTGGCGGTTTGACAGGATGAAGATTGAGAACTCGTTCCGCGTGGACTTGCCGGTGGCGGAGGCGTGGACGACGCTGCTCGACATTCCGTCGGTCGCGCCCTGCATGCCGGGTGCCGAGCTGATCGCGGTGGAGGACGAACGCACCTATCGCGGCCGGGTGAAGGTCAAGCTGGGTCCGGTGGCGGTCGCGTTTCAGGGGCAAGCGCGGCTCGACGAAGTCGATGCCGCCGCGAGGACGGTGCGCGTCAAGGCCTCGGGCTCCGAGATGAAGGGCCGCGGCTCCGCCCAGGCCGACGTGCAATTCCGCATCCAGCCGGACGGAGCGGGGTCGCGCGTCGACATCGCAACCGATCTCGCGCTCGCCGGGGCCGTGGCGCAGTACGGCCGCGCCCAGGGCGTCATCGGCGAGACCGCGCAGGTGATCATCGATGCGTTCGCGGCCAACCTGCAGCGGCAGATCGCGGCGCGACACTCGGCTGCAGCGACCACAGAGCAACCGGTCGGCGCGCCGGCGCGCCCGCCGGCGGAAGCGCCGGCGCTGTCGGTCTTCGCAGTGCTGATCGGCCTGATAAAGCGCTGGTTCGCCCGCCTCACGACGGCCTCGCGATGAAACCGGCCGCCTTCGATTATCACGCGCCGTGCACGCTGGAGGAGGCCGTAGGCCTGCTTGCCGGGCTCGACAACGCGAAGGTGCTCGCCGGCGGGCAGTCGCTCGTGCCGATGATGAACTTTCGCTACGTGATCGTCGATCATCTCGTCGATCTTGCGCAGGTGGAAGGCCTGCGCAGCATCACGGTCGCCGGCGGCGCGCTGCGGATCGGGGCGATGACGTCCCAGCGCGAGCTCGAATTTTCGCCCGAGGTAGCGCAACACTGCCCGCTGCTGGGCGAGGCCTTGGGCCATATCGGCCATCGCCAGACGCGCAACCGCGGCACCATCGGCGGCAGCCTGGTGCATGCCGATCCGGCGGCCGAGCTGCCGGCCGTGTGCGCGGCCCATGACGCGGAGATCGAGATCGCCAGTACGCGCGGCGTGCGCGCGGTCCCGTTCCGCGATTTCACGGCCGGATTCATGGCCACGATTGTGGGGCCGGACGAGATCGTCATCGCGATCAGGCTGCCGTTGTGGCCGGCGGGGCACGTCCATGGGTTCAGGGAATTCGCCCGCCGTCGCGGCGATTTCGCCATTGCGGGCGCGGCGGTGCTGCTCGACGTCGGACCCGATGCGCGCGTGCGCCGCGCCGCGATCGCGCTGTGCGGAATCGCAAGCTCGCCGATCCGTCTCGGCGAGGCCGAGGCGCTGCTCACGGCAGGCAAGCTCGACGCCGCAGCGATCAAATCCGCCGCCGCCGCGGCCCGCACCATCGAGTCGCTATCCGATATCCACGCTGGGGCCGACTACCGGCGCCACCTGGCCGAGGTGATGACGCGCCGCGCGCTCGCCGACGCCGCCCGCCGGGCCGGCATCAGCCTGTAGAGAGCCTTCGCATGAGCAGCCACACGATCAGGCTCACCGTCAACGGCAGGTCCTGTGAAGGATCGGTCGAGGCGCGCATCACGCTCGCCGATTTCCTGCGCGACGGGCTGGGTCTCACAGGCACGCATCTCGGCTGCGAGCATGGCGTGTGCGGCGCCTGCACCGTGCTGGTGGACGGGCATACCGTCCGCGCCTGCCTCATGTTCGCCGCGCAGGCCAACGGGCGCGAGGTGACGACGGTGGAGGGGCTTGCTGCGCCGAGCGGCGCGCTCAACGCGCTGCAACAGGCCTTCCACGACAATCACGGCCTGCAGTGCGGCTTCTGCACGCCCGGCATGCTGATGACGCTGACCGAGTTCCTGCACGACAACCCCGACCCGAGCGAGGCGGAGGTGCGCGAGGCGCTGACCGGCAATCTGTGCCGCTGCACCGGTTATGCTGGCATTGTCGCGGCGGCGCTCGACGCGGCGCGCCGCCTACGCCAGGAGGCCTGAATGGGCGCGCGGCAATTCGGCGCGCGCGTCAAGCGGCTGGAGGATCCGGCGCTGCTCACCGGAGCCGGCCGCTTCGTCGACGACGTGAAGCTTCCCGATGCGCTGTTGGCTTGCTTCGTCCGCAGCCCGCATGCGCATGCGAGAATCCGCTCGATCGATGTCGCGCCGGCGCTGGCGCTTGCCGGCGTCCGCGCCGTGCTCACCGTCGACGACCTGCCCGAGCCGATGCGGTCCGAGCGCATTCCCAACCTGATGACCAATCCGGCCATCAAGGTCATGCGCACCCAGCACGCGCTCGCGCGCGGGGAGGTATGCCACGTCGGCGAGCCGGTCGCCGTCGTGATCGCCGAGAGCCGCCATATCGCCGAGGACGCGGCGGCGCTGGTCGAGGTCGACTACGACGTGCTGCCGGCCGTCGCCGATTGCCGCGATGCGATCAAGCCCGGCGCTCCGCGCGCCCATTCCGACATCGAGGACAACATCGCGGCCGAGGTGCGCACGGAGTACGGCGACGTCGACGCGGCGTTTGCGGGTGCACCGCACGTGTACGAGGAAACCCTGTGGCTGCATCGCGGCGGCGGGATGGCGATGGAGACGCGCGCGGTCGCCGCGCGCTACGATGCGGCAAGCGATCTTCTCACCGTCTGGTCCTCGACCCAGACGCCGCACCTCGGTCGCCGCATCATCGCCGACCTCACCGGCCGCCACCCGGAGCAGGTCCGCGTGATCGCGCCCGACGTCGGCGGGGGCTTTGGGCCGAAAGCGCCGTTCTATGCAGAGGAAGCCGTCATCCCGGCGGCCGCGCTCAGGCTCGGCCGGCCGGTCAAATGGTACGAGGATCGGCGCGAGCACTTCCTGTCGGCGACCCAGGAACGCGATCAACATTTTCAGGTCGCCATCGCGGTCGACCGCGACGGCAAGATTCTCGGGGTTCGCGGGACGCTCCTGCACGACACCGGCGCCTTCATGCCGTGGGGCATCATCATGCCCTATATCGCGGCGGTGACGATACCCGGGCCCTATGTCGTGCCCGCCTACCGGCTCGCGTGCACCGTCGCTATCACCAACAAGGTGGCGACTACGCCGGTGCGCGGGGCGGGCCGGCCACAGGCGGTATTCGCGATGGAACGCCTGATGGACCGCGTGGCGCGCGAGCTTGACCTCGACCGCGCCGAGGTGCGCCGTCGCAACTTCATCCGGCCGGAGCAGATGCCGTATGCGGTCGGCCTCATCTTCCGCGACGGCATGCCGCTCGTCTATCACGGCGGCGATTATCCACGTGGCCAGGCCGCGGCGATCGAGCGCGCCGCCTATGACGGCTTTCGCCAGCGCCAGGCGAAGGCGAGAGCGCAGGGCCGCTACCTCGGCATCGGCATCGCCAATTATGTGGAAGGCACCGGCCTCGGTCCCTTCGAAGGCGTCACCGTCCGGGTGCTGCCCAACGGCAAGGTGGCGGTCGCGACCGGCGCCACCAACCAGGGCCAGGGCCAGCGCACGGCGCTGTCGCAGATCGTCGCCGACAAGATCGGCTGCCGCATCGCCGACATCGTGATGACCATGGGCGACACCGCCGCAATCTCGCAAGGGATCGGCGCCTTCGCCAGCCGCCAGGCGGTCAACGCCGGAAGTTCCGCCCTGATGGCCGGCGAAGCGGTGCGAAGCAAGATCGTCGCGCTCGCCGCGTTCACCCTCGGCGTGGCGGAGGACGAGATCGAGCTTGCCGACGGCGAGGCGATCGCCCGCGGTGGCAATCAGCCGCGGCTCTCGTTCGGCGAGCTCGCGCGCCTGGCGCAGGGCATGCCGGGCGTTTCCTTCACGGCCGGCCAGACGCCCGGGCTCGAGCACACCGCCTATTTCACCGCGCCGCAGGCCTCCTACTGCAACGGCACCCATATCGTCGAAGTCGAGGTGGACGTCGAGACCGGCGGCGTCACCCTCGTCAACTACACGGTCGCCCACGACAGCGGCACGATCATCAACCCGCTCATCGTCGAGGGCCAGGTCCAGGGCGGGGTGGCCCACGGCATCGGCAACGCGCTGTTCGAGTGGATGAAGTACGACGAGAATGCGCAGCCGCTGACGACCACCTTTGCCGATTATCTTCTGCCCGTTGCGACCGACGTGCCGACCTGCGTCATCTCCCATATCGAGACTCCGAACCCGCTCAATCCGCTCGGCGTCAAGGGCGCCGGCGAAGGCGGGACCATCCCGGCGCCGGCCGCCATCGTCGGCGCCATCGAGGATGCGCTCGCGCCCTTCGGCGTGCACTTTGCCGAAGCACCGTTGACGCCGGAACGGATCGTGGCGGCGTTGCGCGCGGCCGGCGCCTACGAACGGCTCGGGTGACCATGGAAGCTGCGTCATCGGGTTCACCATTCTGGCGGTTCTCGCTTCGCTTCTATCGCGATCCGGCGGTGGCGGCGGCCTGCATCGAGCTGCAGGACGAGGCCGGCGTCGACGTGAACCTTCTGTTGTTCCTGTTGTGGAACGCAACGCTGAACAAGGTCCTGTCGCAAGCCACGATCGCCGATCTGGACTGCAGGATCGGCGCGTGGCGCACCGCCGCCGTGATTCCGTTGCGCGAGCTGAGAAGGGCGCTGAAATCGCCGCCGGCGGTGATCGAGCCGGGCGCCGCCGAGGCGTTCCGCGCGCGCATCAAGGCGGTCGAGCTCGAAGCCGAACGGCTGCAGCAGCAGACCATGTACGAGCTCGCACAGTCGTTGCAGTTCGCGCCGGCCTCATCGCCCGTCGAAGCTGCGCGGGCGAATGTCGCAGCCTATGGGGCCACCATGCCTCGGGCCTTCCCGCCGGGGGCGGTCGAGACCATACTCGGCGCATTCGCGAAGGCTTCGGGCGAGGCGATTCGCGATCGGTCCGTCCGAGGAGATCGGAATGATTAGCCGCAGGTCGCTCGTCACCGCGATCGCCGCGACCGCGACGACCTCCGCTCGTCCCGCGTACCGCCGGTGCGGCGGACTCGCCGGCTACATGGAGGGCTTGCGCCATTGCGTCGATCATCGCGACGAGGCGATCAACCTCTCGGCCGAGATCAACGACGAGCGTCCGAGCCTGCGCTACGCCTTCGCCTATGACGAGATCGTCAACGGCAGGATGGTGTCGCTCAACATGGAAGTCCCGCGCGACAAGATCGCGTGGATGCAGGACACGATGATCCGGGTGAAGCAGCAGGAGAAACCCGTCGACATCGACCGTCTCATCGACACGCGCCTGCACGACCAGGCGCAACTGGTCGGCAGGCGGTGAGCGCAACGGGATGGAAGGGAGACATCATGGACGAGGCAACATACGAGCGCGGGCTTGCCAAGCGGCGCAAGGTGCTGGGCGAGGACTATGTCAACCGGGCGCTTGCCAGTGCCGACGACTTCAATCGCGACTTTCAGCGCATCGTCACGCAGTATTGCTGGGGCGAGGCCTGGGGCGACGAGACGCTGACCCCGCGCGAGCGCTCGATCCTCAACCTCGGCATGATTGCCGCGTTGGGCAAGATGGAGGAGTTCCAGAGCCATGTGCGCGGCGCGCTGGGCAACGGCCTGACGCCCAACGAGGTGCGGGCGGTGCTCACCCAGATCGCGGTCTATTGCGGCATCCCGGTCGGCGTCGATTGCTTCCGGGTGGCCAAGCCGATCGTCGACGCGCATCGCAAGAAGTGAGCGCGGAGTCGTCACGGTGGGCGAGCCGCTGTATTCGCTCGTCCACCCTCCATTTTGTTCCGTCAATTCGTCCTGGCAGTGTAGGCAGCGCGTACCTTATCCAGGAGATCCGGCGGCAGGTCGCTGACCTCGGTCACGTGCTTCTGCAGCTCTTCGCCGGTCATTGGATTGATGGTCAGCTTCGTCCTCTCGGCTTCGGCCAGGAATTCTGGATCCTTCATCGTGGCATCGAAAGCGCGGCGCAGCGCGTGGACGCGGTCGGCCGGAACGCCGGGCGTGGTGAAGAACGCGGTGCCCACCTCGGTCGCGTTCATCACGGCACGCAGGATCGCCCGCTCTTCGTCGTTGCGGGCAAGTTCGACGACGGTTGGAATGTCGGGCAGCTCGGGGTGTCGGTTGAGCCCGAACTGCACCAGGATGGTGATGCTCTTGCTCGGCAGCCAATCCGGATGGGCGACCTTCACGGCCGTCCATGACGTCGAGTGGCCCTCGACCTCGCCACGCTCGACCGCCAGCTGCGCCTCGTTCGATCCGCGGTAGCCCATGATCAGCTTGAATTTCGTCCCCAGCACGTTGTTCATCACGGTGGGATAGATCGACACGGTCGAGCCGGCCCCCGTTCCCGACAGCGTGGATTCGATTGTCTGGGCGTCGGCGATCGTCTTCACCGGCGATGTCTTCCACATGAACACGATATTGATCAGGGAATCGACGCGTCCGATCCAATTCAGCTCGGCCGTCTTGAAGCGGACTCCCGGCGTCCCGAGCTTCTCATCGAGCGGCGCGGTCGGCGCGCCGATGCCGATGACGGTCCCATCCCTTGGCGCCACGTTGGCGATGTGACCCAACGCAAGGAAGCTGCCGGCGCCGGGCATGTTCTTCGGCACAACGCTCTGATTTCCCGGAATGTACTTGCCGAGATGGCGGGCGAGCAGTCGCGCGTAGGTGTCATTGCTGCCGGCCGGCGGATAGCCGATCACGAGTTCGATCGTCTTTCCGTCGTAGAACTGCTCGGGCGTCTGCGCCGCGAGTGGAGCGCCCAGGCCGATGACCGCGACGGATGTGCCAGCGACGAAGCCCATGGCTCGAAGGATTTGCATGTGCGTTTCTTTCCTCCTGCGCGCCAGCAATCGCAAGCGTAGTGGCAAGGCAGGGGTCGGCCAAGGCGACAACGCGCCGCGCCAACCCGGCATGCGGCGACCATGAGTCTATGTGAGCGGTCGACCCTCAACCTTGGCGCGACTGCCGCGGTGACCAGAATCGCGCGCTACGCTCTA
>Ga0081538_10001954_pt1 | contig 20648 bp, 23 predicted proteins | sample TabmetS5T2R1_FD_71022 | JGI IMG/M metagenome (GOLD analysis project Ga0081538, IMG submission 71022) | Tabebuia heterophylla rhizosphere microbial communities from the University of Puerto Rico - S5T2R1 | ecosystem: Host-associated > Plants > Roots > Rhizosphere ...
CCGCTTCGCGCGGGGGGCGCGGGCCCCCGCGTCATGTCGGCCGACATCGAGATCTGGAAGACGGGCGCCTGCCACGCCTCGGTCAGGCGGCGCGCGATCGTCTTGCGTATCGAGGTGAGCGGCACGACCTCGACCTCGGTGGGCGCCGGGGCGACCGCGGCCGGCGCCTCGGCCGGTGAGACCTCGGCACGCTCGACGTCCTCGGCGACGATCCGTCCCTCGGGGCCAGTCCCGCGCACGACGGCGAGGTCGATCCCGCGCTCGCGCGCGATGCGGCGGGCGAGCGGCGACGCCTTGATTCGTCCGTTTCTCTCCGGTTCGCGCGCCTCGGTGACCTGCTCCGTCGTGGGGGCACGCTCGGCCTGCGCCCCTTCCTCGCGCTCGTCGTCCCGGGCGGGGCCGCGCGATCCCTCCTCCTGCGGCGTCTCATCCACGTCAGGCTCCTCGGGCTCCGGCTCCTGCTCCTCGGCGACCTCCTCGCCCTCCTCGCCGATGACCGCGACCGTCTGGCCGACCGGCACTTCGCCCTCCCGGACCGCGATCTTCAGCAGGACGCCGGACGCCTCCGCCTCGACCTCCTGCGTGACCTTCTCGGTGTCGAGCTCGTAGAGCGGGTCGCCCTTCTCGACACGGTCTCCCTCGTCCTTGAGCCAACGCACGACCACGCCGGACTCCATGCCCTGGCCCAGCCGCGGGAGCTTGACCTCAGTCGCCATCGCGGGCCACCGTACGCTGGATCGCCTCCACGACGTCCTTGGCGTGGGGCACGACGAACTCCTCCATGACCGGCGCGAACGGGATGGGCGCGAACTTGGCCCCGACGCGCTCGATCGGCGCATCGAGCCAGTCGAACGCCTGGAGCTGGACGATCGCAGCCACCTCGGCGCCGAAGCCCATCTTCGTCACGGCCTCGTGGGCGACGACGCAGCGGTTCGTCTTCTTGACGGATCCGACGATCGTCTCCTCGTCCAGCGGCTGGAGCGTGCGCGGGTCGACGACCTCGACGGAGACGCCCTGATCCTCGAGCTGGTTCGCGGCGTCGAGTGCCTCGTGCGCCAGCCGACCGGTCGCGACGACCGTCACGTCCTCGCCCTCACGCAGGATGCGCGCCTGGCCGATCGGGATCGGCTCGAGCTCGTCGGGCATCTCTTCCTTGAGCCCGTAGAGCGTGCGGTGCTCGAAGAAGATCACCGGGTTGTCCTCGTAGATCGCGCTGTAGAGCAGTCCGCGGACGTCCGTCGGCGTCGACGCGAAAACGACCTTGAGCCCCGGGATGTGGACGAACCACGACTCGAGCTGCTGCGCGTGCTGCGCGCCGGGCGACCAGCCGGCGCCGCCCTGCGTCCGGATCGTGAGCGGCACCTTCAGCTGCCCGCCGGACATGTACCGGTGCTTGGCCGCCTGGTTGACGATCTGCTCGGCGGAGAGGGTCAGGAAGTCCTCGTACATGATCTCGACGACCGGGCGCATGCCCTGCATGGCCGCACCGATCCCGGTCCCGACGATTCCGATCTCCGAGATCGGGGTGTTGCGGACCCGCTCGGGGCCGAACTCGTCGAGCAGCCCCTGCGTGACGCCCATGGACCCGCCCATCTCGGCGATGTCCTCGCCCATGATGAAGACGTCGTCGTCCTTCCGCATCGCCGTTGCGAGGGCGTCGCGGACTGCTTCGCGGTACGAGAGCTCGGCCATCAGGCGTAGATGTTCTTGAGGGCGTCCTCGGGCTTCGGATCCGTGCCCGCCTTCGCGAACTCGACGCTCGCCTCGACGAGGTCGGTGACCTCGCGGTCGAGCTCCTCGAACTCGTCGTCGGAGAGCTCGAGCCGGTCGCGAAGCTTGTCGATCGGATCCTCGGTCTCGCGGAGGCGCGGGACCTCGTCCTTGGGCCGGTAGACCTGCGGGTCGCCGATGTAGTGGCCGGAGAGTCGGTACGTCTCGGCGACGAGGAAGACCGGGCCGCGGCCGGAGCGCGCGTGCTCGACGGCCTTCACGGACGCCTCGTGGACCTCCTCGACGTCCTGCCCGTCGACCTTCATGGACTCCATGCCGAAGGCCTCCGCCCGCTTCGTCATCTCCTCGATCGGCATGTGCTGCTTGGCCGGTGTCGACTCGGCCCAGTGATTGTTCTCGCAGACGAACACGGCGGGCACGTTCCAGAGCTGCCCGAGGTTCAGCGCCTCGTGGAAGGTCCCGATGTTCGTGGCGCCGTCGCCGAAGAAGGCGACAGCGACGCGCGGCTCGTCCCGGAACTTGAAGGCGAGCGCGGCGCCGACGATGGCAGGAAGCCCTCCCCCGACGACCGCGTTGGCGCCGAGGTTCCCGCGCTCGATGTCGTAGAGATGCATCGAGCCCCCGTAGCCGTGCGAGCAGCCCTCCAGCTTCCCGTACAGCTCGGCCATGAGCTCGTTCGGGTGCGTGCCCTTCGCGAGCGTGTGGCCGTGCGCACGGTGCGTGGACGCGATGACGTCGTTGTCCTCGAGCGCCCGACAGACGCCGACCGCCACCGCCTCCTGGCCGATCGCGACATGGAGGAAGCCTGGGAGCTCGCCGGCGCGGAAGCGCTCCTCGACCTTCTCCTCGAAGCGACGGATGAGCAGCATCTCGCGGAAGAACTCGCGCAGCAGCTCGGGGGTCACGGCCCCCTTCCTCTCCACCTTGGCCACGCGCGCAGTGTAGTGGCGGGAACCCGCGGGACAGCGCGCACTAAACTCGGGCGAGTGTCGGTTGCAGAGCAGTACGAGGACCTCGAATCGCGCCTGCCCGCGGAGTGGGCGGATGCGCGCTTCGTGCTCAACGTGGACGATGCTCGGCAGGCCGAGCGGGCCGCCTCGCTGCTGACCGCGTTCCAGCCCGGGCGAGTCGGCGGGCAGGTGCGCTTCTCCGTGCCTCGGCGCGGTGGACGGCTAGAGCAGGCCCGCCGGATGATGGAGCGGATCGACCAGGAGCGGATCACGGGCACGCTCGAGCTCGTCACCGCATCCGAGACCGCGCCGAAGCTCGAGGAGCTGCGAGGCGCGTGGCCGCCCGCGGCGGAGCAGTGGGACGCGGCCGTCGCCGCGCTTCCGGAGGACTGGACCGACCTCTACGCCGAGGTGGAGCTGGAGTCGAGCGACTTCCTCGAGCGCGGCGCGCTCCTGATGGGACCGTTGAACCCGGCGCGATACGGCGGCGCCGTGGGGTTCCGGTTCCGGGTCGGGAGGTACGGCTACGGCGCGGCGCCCGAGATGACACGGCGCTGCTTCGAGCGGCTCGACGAAGAGGGGATCGGCGCCCGTGTTCAGATCCTGCGTTCCCTCTCCGACACGAAGCCGGTGATGACGCAGGGTCCTGTCTGGTATCTCGAGGGCAAGTCCGTCTAGTGTCGGGCGACCCCGTCTCCTGGCTGCTCATCGAGCCGGGATGGAAGGTTCTCGCCGCCGACGGGACCGAGGTCGGGCGGGTCGAGGAGGTCGTCGGGGACACCGAGAAGGACATCTTCAGCGGCATCGCCGTTTCCAGCGGCCTGCTGCCCGGGCCGCTCGCGAAGGCGCGGTTCGTGCCGGCCGAGCGGATCACCTTCATCACGGAGGGCGAGATCCATCTCGACCTTCCTGCCGACGCGATCGACCGGCTGGAGGAGCACGAGCCGGCGCCGGCGCCCGAGCAGGTCCGGCCGTAGCGCCGATCCGCGCACTTTCGGTGCGAAGCGGTTACCCACGGGTGCGCCGAAGCCCGCTACGGTCGCCTCGGGGAGGAGGCTGGGTGCACCTTCCCTAGGGGACCCCGGCCTCGAGCCGCTGCAGCCGCCGCAGGCGCAGCATCGCCGCGATCCCGAGCAACGGGCCGGGCACGAGGAACGCGAAGGCCCACCGCCAGCCGACCTCGTCCTCGAGAAACGGAAGCAGCCAGATCGTCGGCACGGTCAGCGCGAACCCGACGGCCATCTGCAGCCCGAGCGCGGTCCCGACGTAGGCCTGCTCGGCAAGCTCGGTCACGAGCGTCGAGAACTGGGCCGAGTCACCGACCACCGTGAAGCCCCAGACGAGCCCGAGGGCCAGGACGAGCGCCTCCGAGCTCTCGCCGACGAGCCCGATCAGCAGCGCGCACGACGCCGACACCGCCATCATCGCCGCGGTCGTCTGCGGCCGCCCCCACCGATCCCCGAGGACGCCGCCAGCCCAGCAGCCGAGGGCGCCGGCACCCACGACCGCGAAGGTCGCGTACGCCGCGGCCTGCCCATCGGTCGCAACGGCGGCGAAGAACACGAGGAACCACGCCCACATCGCGTAGAGCTCCCACATGTGGCCGAAGTAGCCGAGCGAGGCGAGCCGAACGCCGCGGTTGCGGAGCACGAGTCCTGCCTGCCGAGGGTCGAACCGCGCCGACGGAAACGAGTACGGCCCTTCCCGAACCCAGAGGAACACCACGACTCCGCCCGCCGCGGTCAGCGCAGAGGTCACCCAGACCACGATCTGCCAGTCCAGCCCGCCGAGGCCGTTCACGAGATGCGGCGCCGCCGAGCCGAGCGTCAGCGCCCCGACGACGATGCCGAGCGCCGTTCCGCGCCCGCGCCGGAACCACGTCGACGCCAGCTTCAGGGCCGGCGGGTAGACGCCGGCGAGGAAGAAGCCGGTGAAGAGCCGCGCCACGATCGCCGGCTCCGGCCCGTCGGCTGCCAGCAGCGCGAGGTTCGCCGCCGCCGCGCCGAGCGCCCCGACCAGGATCACGGACCGCGGCGCGAAGACGTCCGCAATCGTCAACGCGCTCCCGACGAGCGCTCCTGCCACGAACCCGACCTGCACGGCGATCGTCAGCCATGCGGCGGCCGTGTTGCCGAGCGCCCATTCCTCCCGGAGCTGCGGCACGACCGCTGTCGCCGAGAACCACGTCGTCATCGACAGGACGAGGGCCGCGGCCAGCAGCCCGAGCGTCCTCAGAGCGGTTCGGTCCACACGAGCGCCGTTCCGTCCAGGACGACGGTCCCCTCCTGGTTCGAGATCGTCGTCCGTAAACGAGTGATCGGCTTGTCGTCCCGCGCCTCCAGCACCTCGACCTCGGCGGTGATCTCGTCGCCCGGCCGCACCGGGGCCTTGAAGCTCCAGTCGACGTGGAGGAAGACGCTGCCGGGGCCGGGCAGGTCCTCCGCGACCACCGCGTTCAGCAAGCCTGAGGTCACGCCTCCCTGGACGATGAGACCGCCGAAGCGCGAGCGCTCCGCCGCCTCGGCGTCGTAGTGGAGCGGATTGCGGTCGCCGGTCAGCTCCGTGAAGAGCTCGATGTCCCGTTCGGTGACCCGCCGGCTCCGGCGCGCGACGGCGCCGACCTCAGCCAATGATCTCCCCCAGTTCGGTCGCCAGAGACGCGGCTCCAACGCGGTCGGCGGCGATGACGAGACAGGTGTCGTCGCCGGCCAGCGTCCCGACGATCAGCGGATGCTCCAGCCGGTCGAGCGCCCGGGCAATCGCAGGCGCGGAGCCGAGCTCGGACTGCACGACGACGATGTTCTGGGCCGCAACCGCCTGTCGCCCGAACGTGGAGAGGACTGCAGCCAGCGCCTCGCGCGGCTCTGTCCGCCGCCCGTCCTGCGGCAGGACGTACCGCGGGCGACCGAGCTGGTCGCGCGTCTTCTCGAGCCCGAGCTCGCGGATGTCGCGCGAGACCGTCGCCTGCGTGGCGCGACACCCCTCCGCAGAGAGTGCCGCGAGGAGGTCGTGCTGCGTGCCGATCCGGCGGCGCGAGACCAGGCTCCCGATGAGCCGCTGGCGCTCCGCCTTGCCGAACGGACGCACCTCGGCGTGCATAAAGCGAGCATAGTTATCGACCGGGCGCACAGGTTTCCGGATGCGCCTGCGCGGTAAGTTTCCCCCGACGTGTTGCGCAAGCTGACATGGACGCTGATCTACGGCGCCTTCGGCGCACTCGCGGCGATCGCAGCCCGGCTCGCAGCCTCGCGCGTGTACCGACTCGTCACCGGCGAGGAGCCGCCGGCGAAGAAATGACGACGAAGGCCGACAACGTCGTCGACCGCGCAGCCGACCGGCTCCGGGAGCTCGCGGACCGCGCGGCCGCCGAGGGAGGCTTCGCGGCGAAGCTCGCCGAGCCGCTCGCCGAGGACGCGGCGTTCCTCCGAAAGCTCAAGCCGAGCCTCATCGCCGCACGAGTGAAGGGCGAGGCGCCGACAAACCAGCCGCCCGGCCGCAGCGCGCCGGCGGCGCCGAGCGCTCCGCAGCTCGGCGCCCGTTCGAAGCCGCGCAAGAAGGGCGACGGGCCGAACCCGTTGCTGATCGTCGGCGCGGCCCTGGTCGCCGGCATCGTGGTCGCAAGGATCATCGACTGGAGAAGCCATGCACACCCCAGAGACTGAGGCCAGGAACAGAACGCTCGGCGGAGCCGCCAAGGAGGTTGCCGAGCACGCCAGCACGATCGCGCGGCTCGAGGTCGAGCTCGCCCAGCTCGAGCTGAAGAAGAAGCTCGCGGCGCTCGGTGTGGGCATCGGCCTCCTGGCCGGCGCAGTCGCGATTGCCCTCTACGGCATCGGCTTCCTGTTCGCCACGATCACCGCGGCACTTGCGACCTTCCTGCCCGTCTGGCTATCGCTCCTGATCGTGACGCTCGTCCTGCTCGCGACGGCCGGTCTGCTCGCGTTCCTCGGGCTCCGGAGCGTGAACCGCGGGACGCCGCCGGTCCCGAAGCAGGCGATCGACGAAGCGAAGCTCACGACCCAGGCGCTGAAGAGCAATGGCAGCCCGTAACGCACGCACACCTGAGCAGATCCGGACTGAGCTCGAGGCCGAGCGCGAGCGTCTCGCCGACGCCGTCGACACGCTCCGCGCCGAGGTCAAGGACGCGACGGACATCCGCTCCAAGATCCGCGCGAACCTCCCGGTGGTCACAGCGGCCGCGGCCGGTGCCGGCTTCCTCCTGGCCGGAGGGATCGGCGCGACGATGAGGCTGTTCGCGAGGCGGGGTCGCGAGGGGAAGGAAAAGGCACGTTTCGGCCGCTTCTCCTTCGTCGACCGAGACTGACACCGCCGAACTCGATCGCCGGGCCGGCATACACACAGCCGGTGGGGAGAACGCGGGCCTCGTGAAGCCGACCCGGCGATCGCGCTAGGGCTAGGTCGCCCTAAAGCTCCCTCGCATGCGTTGGGCGTGCGGGTCGCAGACGAAGCGGTACCTCGCTCCTTTGCGGAGGGTCACCGTCCACGTCGTCGTGCCGCGGAAGCGAACGGTCGTCCGCTTGTTGACGCCCCGGCCGACGAGGTGGAAGTTGTGCATGCTCGACCGGTCTCGGACGCGGATCCTGTACCGGCCGGCCTTCAGCCGAGTCACCCGAGCGCCGCGGCTCGTCCGGAGCGAGATGGTCGCGCCGGGACCGACCGTCGCGATGAGCAGCGGCGGCCTGGTGGCCGGTGGTGGCGGCGGCTGCGGCGGACCGCCCCCGGTCGTGAACGTGCCACGCATGACGGTGTTGTGCGGATCGCAGACGTACGTGTAGCGAGCCCGATCCTGCAGGGTCACCGTCCAGGTGACGGTCTCGACGTTCTCGACCTCGGTGCGCATGTCGACGCCGGGGCCGCTGAGGTGGAAGTTGTGGTTGATGGACTGGTCACGGACCTCGATCGTGTACGTCCCCGCCGCGAGATCGGTCACGGCGGTTCCCGCCTCAGTCCTGAGCGAGATCGTGCCGGGATCGGCGACCGTCCCGATCAGGCGCGTCGTCTGGGCGAGAGCAATGGTGGGCGAAGCGAGCGCCGCCAACGCTGTCGCGGCGGCGAGAACGAGTAGTCGAATGCGGTGCGTCATGCCTGCTCTTACTCCCCCGGTTCGTGTTCGGTTTTAGACTCGCATCATGCGTCTCCGGAAAAACGCGAAGGTGGAGCTGATCAAGGGCGTGCCGCTCTTCTCACAGCTCGACCGAAAGCACCTGGACGAGGTTGCCGCGATCGCCGACGAGATCGACCTGCGACAGGGCAAGGAGCTCACCGTCGAGGGGAATCCCGGTCGCGAGTTCATGGTCATCGTCGAGGGCGAGGCGTCGGTCCGGCGCGGCGACCAGGAGGTCAATCGCCTGAGTGCGGGCGACTTCTTCGGCGAGATCGCCCTCGTCCGGCAGGAGCCGCGCACGGCGACGGTCGTGGCAGAGACGCCCGTCCGCGTCCTCGTCATCACCGACCGGAGCTTCCGGACGCTCCTCGACCACAACCCGGACATCGAGGACAAGGTGATGAGCGCCGTGTCGGCCCGCCTCGGACCAGACGACTCACTTTAGGCGCGCAGCTCGGCGCCGAAGCGCTCGCCGAGCGCGTCGACGATCTTCCGCCGCAGCTCGGCGGCCTCCTCGTCCGTCAGCGTCCGGTCGGGTGCACGGAACTCGACGCGGAAGGCGAGCGACTTGCGTCCGTCGCCGGCCTGCTCGCCGCGGTAGACGTCGAAGGGCGTCAGCTTCCGAAGCAGCGGTCCCGCCGCCTCCTTCGCCGCGGCGACCAGCGCACCGGCCTTCACGCCCTCGTCGACGACGAACGCGAGATCCTGTCGGACGGGCGGATACGTGATCACGTCCTCGTAGAGCGGCAGCTCGGGGACGCGCCCGAAGAGCGAGTCGAGGTCGAGCTCGAGGTAGCCCCAGCCGCCGGGGAGCTCCCGCACCGCACCGTCCGGCGTGCGAGCCGCGCGCCCGTCCGCCGGCTCGAACTCCGGCTCGACGTGCAGCGCCCTGTAGAACGTCTCCGCAGCCCCCTTCGCGGCGAAGAACCCGCCGTCGACGATCGCACCGACGTGCCACGGCTCCTCGGGGAGGCCCGCGTCCGACGGAAGAAAGACGCGTGCGACCTCGAAGAGCGCGATCCGCTCGACGCCGGCGTTGCGGTTGCGCTCTGCCGACTCCAGGAGCCCGAGCTCCAGGTCTGACCTCAGTGCCGCCATCTCGCGGGAGAAGGGCTCCTCGAGCGCGATGCGGCCTTCGGCCTCAGGCACGAGCGTCCAACTGTAGGACTCGTAGAAGCCCGCCCCGACGAACACGTCCTCCACCTGCCTGCGAAGCCGCTGCTCTCGCGTCAGCTGGGCTGCGACCTCGGTTCGCGTCGGCAGCGTCGACGGGACCTCCTCGATGCGGAACCTGACGACCTCCTCGACGAGGTCGACCGGCCTCGTCACGTCGCGTGCGCGCCAGGTCGGAACGGTGGCGTCCAGCTCCTCGAGATCAAAGCCGAGCCGCTCGAGCCGCTCCTGCTGCTCCTCGACCGGGATCTGCATGCCACTGAGCCGGTCGGCTAGCTCGGGGCGCAGCGTGATCCGCGGCGGCTCCGGCAGACCGGCGTGCTGGTCGGTGGACCCGGTCCAGCGCGCGCCGAGCTCGACGAAGAGCTGTGTCGCGTAGCGTGCGGCGTCCTCCGCGGCGTAGGGGTCGACGCCCTTCTCCCAGCGGGTCGAGGCCTCGGTGCGGAGGCGCAGCCGCCGGGACGAGCGAAGGACGGTCAGCGGATCGAAGTTCGCCGCCTCGAGCAGGACGTCGGTCGTCTCGGGCCGGACCTCGCTGTCCTCGCCGCCCATGATCCCCGCGATCGCGACCGGGCGGCGGGCGTCGGCGATGACCAGGTCTTCAGGCGTGAGACTGCGCTCCTCGCCGTCAAGCGTGGTGATCTTCTCGCCGGCCGTGGCGCGCCGGACGACGATGCGGCCTTCCTCGAGGCGCGCGACGTCGAAGGCGTGAAGCGGCGAGCCGAGCGCCAACATCACGTAGTTCGTCACGTCGACGACGTTGGAGATCGGCCGCATGCCGGCGGCCAGGAGGCGGGCCTTCATCCACACCGGTGCCTCGCCGACGGTCACTTCCCGGAACAGACGGCCGATGTACCGCGGGCAGCCCTCGAAATCCTCGACTCGGACGTCGACCGGCTCGTCGCCCGCCGGTTCGGGATCGACTCCGGGAGGTGGCACGAGCTCGTCACCTGTGACGACGGCGACCTCCCGCGCGATCCCGTAGATCGCCGTCAGATCGGGCCGGTTGAAGCCGGTCTCGATCTCCAAGACGTCCTCCGAGAGCGGTAGCACCTCATGGAGCGGCGTCCCGGGCTCCGGGCCCTCGTCGAGCACCATGATCCCGCTGTGGTCGACGCCGAGCTCGAGCTCCCGCTCAGAGAGGATCATCCCGCGCGAGAGCTCCCCGCGGAGCTTCGCCTCGCCGAGCGGCTCGTCGGCCCCGGGCAGCCGTGCGCCGGGCAGCGCCACGGCGACCGTCGCCCCGGCGCCGAAGTTCCACGCGCCGCAGACGATCTGGCGTGGCTCGCCCTCGCCGACGTCGACCTGGCAGAGCTGGAGCCGGTCCGCGTTCGGATGCTTCCCCGCCTCGAGCACCCTGCCGACCCGGAAGAGGCCCAGGTTCCCGTCCAGGTCGGGCACCCCGCGCCGCACGACCCGGTCGACCTCGCAGCTCGTGAAGACGAGCTTCTGCGCCAGCTGCTCGACCGGCATCGAGATATCGACGTACTCACGGAGCCACGAGACTGGCACCTTCATGTGGTCACTCCGGTCGGCACCGCTCGTTCTCTGCCGTGTGAAAACCAAGCGATGCAAGGACGCAGGGAGCGTTCGTAGCCGGAGGCTACGGACGTGACTGAGGACGCGGCAGCGCGCCGGTTTGCAGCCGGCAGAGGACGCGCGAGGACGGCAGGAGAGGCCACGCTAAAACTGCTCCAGGAAGCGGATGTCGTTCTCCCAGAAGAGGCGCAGGTCGGGCACGCCGTGTCGGAGAAACGCGATCCGATCGATGCCAAGCCCGAACGCGAAGCCCTGCCACTCCTCGGGGTCGTAGCCGACCGCCTCCAGGACGGCCGGATCGACCTCGCCGGAACCGCCCATCTCGATCCAGCCGGAGTGCTTGCAGACGGGGCAACCCCGCCCGTCGCAGAGGTAGCAGGTGACGTCGAACTCCGCGGACGGCTCGGTGAACGGAAAGAAGCTCGTGCGCATGCGGACCTTGCGGTCGCCGCCGAAGATCGCGCGCGCGAAAGTCTCGATCGTCCCCCTCAGGTCGGCCAGTGTGATGTCGCGGTCGATCGCGAGCGCCTCTACCTGGTGGAAGACGGGCGTGTGCGTCGCGTCGAGCGTGTCGCGACGGTAGACGCGCCCCAGGGAGACGATGTAGACCGGAGGCTCGCGCGACTCCATCGCGCGGATCTGGGACGGCGACGTGTGCGTGCGGAGGACGGTGTCGTCATCGAGGTAGAACGTGTCGCGCGGATCGCGCGAGGGGTGCGCCTCGTGCGTGTTGAGCGCCTCGAAGTTGTAGTAGACGGTCTCGGCCTCGCGTCCGTCGAAGACCTCGTAGCCCATCCCGATGAAGATGTCCTCGATCCGGCGCCGCGTCTGGGTGATCAGGTGGTAGGCGCCGCGCGGCACGTCGACGCCGGGCAAGGTCGGATCGAACGGCTCACCGTCGGTCTCCGCAACGGCTTCGAGCTCCTCCTGCCGGGCCGCAACCGCCTGCTCGATCCGCTCGCGCGCCGTATTGAGCGCCATGCCGGTCTCGCGGTCGCGGACCGAACGGAGCGCCTGCTTCAGCTCGCTCTTACGGCCGAGATATCGGACGCGGACGTCGTCGAGCTCGTCCGTCGTCGACGAGCCGGACACGGCGTCGAGCGCCTCGGTGACGAGCGCGTCAGTGTCCATCGAGGCCCCGGATCGAGTGTCTGCGGGTCGGCAGCTCTGGCGTCAGCGCCGGTCCCCGGACTCGAGCCGGGGCCGGGTAAACGGGGAATCCATGCGCCTCTCTGCCATGGCCACACGATAACGGAGAATGCGGCCGTGGACCCGTACGCCCCGTTCGCGGAGATCTACGAGGAGTGGTCGGCGCCGATGACCGAGGACGTCGACTTCTACGTCGAGCTCGCGCGGGAGGCGGACGGGCCGGTGGTCGAGCTCGCCGTCGGGACGGGACGGGTGGCGGTGCCGGTGGCGAAGGCGATCGGGCGCCCGGTGATCGGGCTCGACCGCTCGCCTGCGATGCTCGAGAAGGCGCGGGCGGCGGCCGAGCAGGCGGGTGTCGGGCTCGAACTGCGCGAGGGCGACATGCGCGATTTCGAGCTCGACGAGCCGGCGGCGCTCGTCTACTGCCCGTACCGCTCGCTGCTGCACCTTCCCACCTGGGCCGACCGCCGGCGGGTGTTCGAGCGCGTCGCCGCGTCGCTCGCCTCGGGCGGCCGCTTCGCCTGGAACGCGTTCGTCTTCGACCCGCACATCGCCGTCCGCATGGACGGCGTGGCACGGCCCCACCTCGACTCCGAAACGCTCTGGGAGTACGTCGCCCACCATCCGGAGGACAACCGGATCGACATCACCGCGTACGTCGGCGAGCCCGGCCTCGGCCGGCGTGACCTCCAGCTGTGGTGGCTGACGCGCTCCGAGTGGGAAGGCCTGATCGACGTGGCCGGTCTGGAAGTTGAGGCGCTCTACGGGTGGTTCGACAGGAGCCCGTTCGACGACGAGAGCCGGGAGTTCGTGTGGATCGCGCGGAAGCCGTAGCGTCGCCGTACGACCCGATCGCGGAGCTCTACGACCCCTGGAGTGTCAGCGTCACCGAAGACGTGCCGTTCTACGTCGCGGAGGCGCGGAAGGCCGGCGGTCCCGTGGTCGAGCTCGGCGTCGGCACCGGCCGGATCGCCGTTCCGACGGCTGCTGCCGGGGTCGCGGTGATCGGCGTCGACTCATCGGCCGGGATGCTCGACGTCTGCCGCCGGCATGCGGCGGCCGCAGGCGTGAGCGAGCTTCTCGACCTCCGTCTCGGCGACATCAGCGAACCGCCGGTGTCGGAGCGGGTCTCTCTCGTCACCTGCCCGTTCCGGGCCTACCTGCATATGCACGATCGGTCGGCCCGCCTGCGGGCGCTTTCGGCGGCCCGCGAGCTGCTGGTCCCGGGAGGACGGCTGATCTTCGACGTCTTCGCACCCCGGCGGGACGACATCGAGGAAACGCACGGGCGCTGGATCGAGCGGGAGCCGCGGATCTTCGAGCGCGCCGACTGGGACGAGACGACGAGGACGCTCACGCTGTCCCTCCGCGGGCCGGGCGGCCAGTCGACCATGCACCTCGCGTGGATCAGCGTCGACGAATGGCGGAAGACGCTCGCGGACGCCGGGTTCGAGGTCGAGCGGACGTACGGCTGGTTCGACTACCGGCCCTACCGCGGGCAGGAGGACATGGTCTTCGTGGCGCGGAACGCCGGCTAGAGGAGCTCGACCCGGTCGCCGGCCGCGACCTCGCCGGTCCGGACGACGCGCGCGAGCATGCCGCGCTTGCCGTCGAGCTCGGCCTGAAGGCCGGGCCTGATCTCGTCCATCTTGTGGCACGGGTCGCAGACCATGGTGATCTCGAACTCCGCGTCCCCGACCCGGAGCCGCTGACCGACCGGCCACGTGTGGACGTCGTCGCCCTCGACGGTGAAGTTCTCACGGATCCGGCCCGGCTCGAGGCCGAGGGCCTCGAGGTGCTCGGCGGATGCGAAAAGGACCTGGCGCTTCGTCCCCGGACGTGCGTGGGCGCAACCGTCCAGCCCGTGCTCCTCGATCGCCTGCACGCGGTCATGCGCATCCATCCGGCCGCTGCCCTTCGCCGGTGATGTCCAAAGGCCCGAAACGTGTGCCATGCGACGACTCTACCTACGCCGTCGGCGCATCTCGTAGAGCGCGAGCGCACCGGCGATCGCGACGTTCAGCGATTCCGAGCCAGACGCGAGCGGAATCGTTGCGCTTTCGGCACAGGTGGCCACGACGTCTTGCGGAAGACCTTCGCGCTCCGAACCGAGGACGAAGGTCGTCCCCTCGGCCAGATCCAGCTCGTGAAGCGGGGTTCCGCCATGCGCGACGAGCGCGACGCGGCGTCCCGGAGCATCGTCGAAGGACGTCGTCGGGACGCGGAACACCGAGCCGGCAGACGCGCGAAGCGCCTTGTGGCCCGTGGGATCTGCGGATCCCGGCGACAGCCCCACGAAAGCAGGCCCCAGTCCGTCCGCCGCTCGGAGTAGCGTCCCGACGTTGCCGGGATCGGCAACGTGCCAGAGCGCAAGACCGACAGGAGGTGCACTAGATGGATCCAGACGAGGCAGATCATCACGGCGAAACGCCCCGATCACGCGCGGAGGATGTCCGAGCGTGGACACCTCGGCTAGCACGCGCGGATCGACGAGCTCGGCGCCGGAAACGTCCACCGGCCTCTCCGCGTCGACCAGCAGGTGCACCGGCTCCAGGCCGGCCGCGATCGCCGCCTCGACGAGGTCTTCGCCCTCACAAACGAACAGGCCGAGCCGTTCGCGCTGGCGGCGGGACGCGAGGCGCCGGACAAGACGGAGCCGTGGGTTCGACGCGGAGGTGATCAAGCTGGGGAGCCGAGCCACTCGAGCCACTGGCCGTGGAACCCGGCGTGGCCGAGGAGCGCCTTCTCCTCTTCGGGCCAGAGCCGGAGCCAGATGCCCCAGTAGCGGTGCTCACCGGGCTTCGGTTGACCCGTCCAGAGAAACGCGAGCGGGAAGCGGCGTCCTGCCTCTTCCAGCGCCTCCAGGAGGTCGGACTGGCGGTCGCCCAGGTAGCTGAGCACGGCGGTGGCGTAGACGACGGTCAGCGCGCCGAGCTGGCGGTCGGCAAGCACTTCGGGCAGCCGCTCGGCGACGTCGGCCTGCTCGAGGACCGGCGGGTTGCCACGGACCGTCTCGATCGCGCGGTCGAGCCGCTCCAGCCTGGCCGTCTGATCCGCCCAGACGAACGACCGGAGCAGGAGCGTCTGGTCCTCGCGGGTCACGTCGATCGGCGAGCGGTCGATCCCGCGCCGATGGCGCACCCGCGGACGGAGCCGAAGGAGATTCGCCGGCACGGGCGCACGCTCCTCGCCGGAAAGCTCGAGCGGGGCGTCCTCCGGGCCCCAGCCGCCCGCCTCGTACCGGTAGCGGTACCGGTCCCAGACGAGGTTCAGGCCGGCGCTCGGCCCGAGCTCGACGAGGTCGAGCGTCTCGACGCCCGTCCGGCGCGCGATCTCGAGGAAGCAGGGGAGCAGCATCCAGCTGCGCTGCACCTCGTTCGTCTGCACGCCCCGTTCGCGAACGAACGCGCGTAGCCAGTCGCGGTGTTCCTCCAGCACCGGCACCGGATCGGTCCACGGGTCGACGCCCTCGCTGAGCGCGAGGTAGTGGAGCCCGCCGAGCAGCGTGAGGGGCCGATCCCAGCGATCGTCCTCGACGATCTCCCGCACCGCGGGCTCGTCGGCAAGCCGGCGGCAGAGATCGGCGTACAGCGGCGAGCCTGAACGCTCGCACTGCTCCGCCTGTCGGAGGAAGACCCGCTCGAGATCGAGCGCGGTGGTCAGTTGTCCAGCGCGGCCTTCGCCTGCTCGGCGATCTTTCCGAAGGCCTCCGGATCGACGACCGCGATCTCGGCGAGCACCTTGCGGTCGAGCTCGATCCCCGCCTTCCGGCAGCCCGACACGAACTGGTTGTACGAGAGCCCGTGCCCTCGCGCCGCCGCGTTGATCCGGATGATCCAGAGCCGCCGCATGTCGCGCTTCCGCGCCTTGCGGTCGCGATACGCGTACTTCAGCGAGTGCTCGACCTGCTCCTTGGCCGCGCGGTACGTGGAGTTCTTGAGCCCGACGTAACCCTTCGCCTGCTCGAGCACCTTGCGGCGCTTCTTGCGTCCCGCGACCGACCGCTTCACGCGGGCCATCAGCGGCCTCGCTTCTTCCCGCCGAGCAGGCGAACGACCTCACGGACGTCGCTGCCCGAAAGCGCGGCCTGACGACGGAAACTACGCTTGCGCTTCGCGGACTTCTTCTCGAGCAGATGGCTCTTCATCGCTCGACGGCGCAGGATCTTGCCGGTCCCCGTCACCTTGAACTTCTTCTTGGCCAGTCTGTGTGTCTTCTGCTTTGGCATCTCTCGAAACTCCTGCGTTCTTCGTCGGCCCGAGCACCATCACCATGTTCCGCCCGTCGAGGAGGGGCGGCGACTCGACCTGCCCGATCTCCTTGACGTCCTCGGCGAGCCGCATCAGCAGGTCGCGGCCCCGCTCCGGATGGCTGGTCTCCCGTCCGCGGAACATGATCGTGACCTTGACCTTCGCCCGCTGGTTGAGGAAGCGGACGACATGGCCCTTCTTGGTCTCGTAGTCCTGTGTCGCGATCTTCGGCCTGAGCTTGATCTCCTTGACGTGAACCTGTGACTGGTGCTTCCGAGCCTGCTTCGCCTTCTGCTCCTCCATGTACCGGTACTTCCCGTAGTCCATGACCCGGGCGACCGGCGGCTGCGCCTGCGGGGCGACCTCGACCAGGTCGAGGTTCTTGCCGTAGGCGTACTCGAGGGCCTCGTTGGTCGACTTGATCCCGATCTGCGCGCCGTCTTCGTCGATCAGCCGCACCTGCGGGACACGGATCCGTTCGTTGATCCTGGTCTGCGGTTCGGGCGGCGGCTGCTCCGGTCGGGCAAACCTCCGTGGCCTCAAAGGCTATTCACCAAGCTCTTCTGCTCCTCCTTCTCAACGACAAAAACCGCTGCACGCAGCGGCTTTCGCTCATTTCCTCGACTCGCTTGAACCCTCCGCCTCGCCGCTTTCGCCGTCGCGCTGCTGAAGGTGAGGAGATTGCTGCGCCCCTGCTTGCAGGCTCACAGGGTAGCAGTCAGTTCTCGCACCAAATCATCGAGACTTCGTGTCGATTGCTCGCCGCCGTGCTCGCGAACCGCGAGCGCATCCTCGGACTCGCGGTCGCCGTAGACGATCGTGTACGGGATCTTCTCGACCTCGGCGTTCCGGATCCGCTTGCCGACGGTCTCGTCCGAGTCGTCCACCTCAACGCGAAATTGGGAAAGCTTCTCGGCGAGCGCACGAGCGGCCTCGCGATGGTCCTCACCGACCGGGATGATCCGCATCTGCACAGGCGCCAGCCAGAACGGGAAGGCGCCGCCGTAGTGCTCGATGACGATGCCGAGAAAGCGCTCCAGCGAGCCGAACAGCGCACGGTGGATCAAGTACGGCGTGTGCTCCTGGTTGTCGGCACCCATATAGGTGCAGCCGAGCCGCTTCGGCTGCTGACTGTCGAGCTGGATCGTTCCCATCTGCCACGGCCGGCCCGCAGCGTCGTTCATGAAGAAGTCGATCTTCGGCCCGTAGAACGCCCCCTCACCTTCCGCGACTTTGTACGGCAGCCCCATCCGGTCGATAGCCGCGCGTAGGACCCCTTCGGTGTGGTCCCACTCCTCGTCGGTCCCGAGCTTGTTGTCAGGACGTGTCGACAGCTCTGCATGCGCGAGCTCTCGGACGCCGAACTTGTCGTAGAGGAACGCCAGGTAGTCGAACATCTCGTCGATCTCGTCCTGGATCTGGTCTTCGGTACAGAAGACGTGTGCGTCGTCCTGGCTGAACTGCCTGGACCGAGGCAACCCGTGGAGGCTTCCGGTCGGCTCGTCGCGATGCAGGACTGCTGCCTCGGCATATCGGATCGGAAGGTCGCGATAACTGCGGAGCCGGCTGTTGAACAGCAGCATGTGCCCGGGGCAGTTCATCGGCTTGAGCCCGTAGGTATGCGGGGACTTTTCGACGAGGAAGAGGTTCTCGCGGTATTTGTCCCAGTGGCCGGAGCGCTTCCAGAGGTCGACGTCCCACATCAGCGGCGTCTTCACCTCGAGGTACCCGCGCTTGGCGTTTTCCGAGCGGCGAGCGTCCTCGAGCGCATTCCAGAGCACCATCCCCTTGGGATGCCAAAGGGCCGCCCCCGGCGAGACCTCGTCGAAGTGGAACAGGTCGAGCTGCGTCCCGAGCCGGCGATGGTCGCGGCGCTGCGCCTCCTCGACCCGCTCGAGGTATGCGTTCAGGTCGTCCTCGGAGTAGAACGCCGTCCCGTAGATGCGGGTCAGCTGGGTGTTCTTCTCGTCGCCGCGCCAGTAGGCGCCGGCGAGGCCGGTCAGCTTGATCGCCTTGATCGGTCGCGAGTCCTGGAGGTGCGGCCCCCGGCAGAGGTCGGTGAACTCGCCCTGCGTGTACACCGAGATGTCGCCCTCCGCGGTGTCGACCAGCTCGACCTTGTACGGCTCGCCCTCCTGCTCGAAGCGACGGCGCGCCTCGTCGCGGGAGATCTCCTCCCGCTCCCACGAGCGGCCCTCCGAAAGCTCGCGCTGGATCTCCTCCTCGATGCGCTCGAGCGCGTCCTCGCCGATCGGCTCCGGGAACTCGAAGTCGTAGTAGAAGCCGTTCTCGATCGGCGGCCCGATGGCGATCTTCACGCCCGGGTAGAGCCGGCGCACCGCCTCGGCGAGCAGATGCGCCGCCGAGTGCCGCAGGACGTAGAGCGCGTCCGGGTCCTCGGTGTCGCGCGTCGTGAGGATCTGGATCTGCTGGCCCTCCTCGAGCGGCAGCCGGAGGTCCTGCACCCGTCCGTTCGACCGGACGAGCACTGCCTGCTCCGCCAGTTTCGGGCCGATCGCGGCAGCCGCGTCGAGCCCGGTCGCACCCTCCGGAAGTTCAAGCTCGGACGAATCGGGAAGAACCACGCGCATGGAAGAGAAAGTACCGCAGCACCCCAGGGACGACGACCGAAACGAGGAGCTCGACGGCTCACCGGTCCCGGATCCCGAGGAAGAGGACACGACCGCCGAGGACGATCCTCAGGCGGACTGACGAGGAGGGAGAATGGGCAAGAGCGTTCGCGACCTCATGACCGACAAGGTCTGCTCCATCGATGCAGACAAGCCGGTCGAATACGCAGCGAAGATGATGAAGGACGAGGACGTGGGTCTCGCTCCGATCGTCGAGGGCGACCGCCTCGTCGGGACGCTCACCGACAGAGACATCGCGATCCGCGTCGTGGCGGAAGGCCGAGACCCCAAGTCGACCACCGTCCGAGAAGTCGCGTCGAGCGACCTCGTCACCGTCGATCCGCAGCAGGACCTCGACGAGGCCCTCCGGCTGATGGCGCAGCACCAGGTGCGCCGCCTGCCGGTCGTCGAGGAGGACGGCCGCCTCGTGGGCATCGTCGCCCAGGCGGACGTCGCACGGCACGGCGACGACCGCGAAACCGGTCAGGTCGTCGAGCGGATCTCGCAGTAGCGTCGCCCAGAGAGCGAGCGAACCCCGCAACGAGTTGCGGGGTTCGCCGTGCATTCGAACGCTCTTTGGAGGAAAATTACGGCCAGATGGGACCGCGGGCCGCGAACGCAGCCAGGACCACGGCAACAGCCGTGATGACGGCGAAGCGTGAATTCACCGGAACCTCCCTTGCACACTCGAAGGTTTCAGGGACGTCCCGGGCCCGGGGCGAGGCGAAAGTATAGGACGGTGATCTGACGTGCCCCGACGGAAGTCAACCCATGTCGACGATCCCGCCGCGGTCGGCCGAAGACTCCGGGAAGCGCGCGAACGGGCCGGCATCAGTCAGCGGCAGCTCTCCTTCGAAGGCTGCTCTCCGGCGTACATCTCGCGCATCGAGGCCGGTGAGCGGATCCCGTCGCTCCAGCTGCTCCGTGAGATGGGCCGGCGGCTCGGAGTGAGCGAGGATTACCTCGCCACCGGGCTCGAGCGCGAAGCGGGAGGAGAGGATCGGACGCTGCTCGACGCAGAGGTCTCGCTGCGCCTGGGCGACGTCGAGGAGGCCGAGCGTCTCTACCGCCAGGTCCAGGAGACCGCACAGACGACGGCACTGCGGTCGCGTGCGCTTGCAGGCCTCGGTCAGATCGCATTCGATCGGGGCGATCCCCGTACCGCGATCGAGCAGCTCGAGGAGGCGCTCCGCATCGGGGGCACCATGGCCGTCTCGCAACCGCAGATCGCCGACACGCTCGGTCGCGCGTACGCGATGGTCGGAGACCATGCGCCGGCGATCCGGCTCTTCCGGGAGGCACTCCGAGACGCCGAGGATCGCAAGGACGCCGTGGAAGCCGTGCGGTTCGGCGTCCTGCTCGCGAACGCGTACATCGACACCGGAGACTTCGAGCACGCCGAAAAGGTTCTCGAGCAGACGGTTGACCAGGCACCCCGCTCGGCCGACCTGATCTTCCGCGCGCGCGTGTACTGGTCGCAGTCGCGCCTCTACACGCTCCGCGACGATCCGAACACCGCAGCCCGGTATGCACGCAAGGCGCTCGAGCTCCTGGAGCTCACGGAGCACACCCAGTACGCGGCTCGGGCCCACCAGCTTCTCGCCCACGTCGAGCTCGATCGCGGAAACGCCGAGGAGGCGCTCGACCTGCTCGACCGGGCGCTCCCTCTGGTCGAGTCGGGCGGCAATCGCGTCGAGACCGCGCTCTTCGAGCTCGAGAAGGCCAGGGCGCTCGTCCAGGTCGGACGCCGAGAGGAGGCGGAGGTGCTGGCCCGGCAGAGCACCGAGATCCTGAAGGAATCCTCGTCGTCCGACGCCGGGCGCGGCCTCGCCCTGACGGCCGAGATCTACGAATCGCTCGGTGACACGCGCACCGCCCAGTCGCTGTACGAGCAGGCTGCCGAGCTGCTCGAGCCGCTCGCCGACCGCTACCTCGTCGAGGTCTACGGAAAGCTTGCGGCGCTACACGAGGCCAGCGGTCGCTCCGAGGAGGCGCTCGCCGTGCTGAAGAAGGCCATGGCCGTTCAGTCGCCCGGCGCCGCCGTTTCCTCCTAGGGGCCGTAAGGAAACGGCCCCGCCGAGAGCTACTTGTTGTGCACCAC
>Ga0081538_10001955_pt1 | contig 20645 bp, 20 predicted proteins | sample TabmetS5T2R1_FD_71022 | JGI IMG/M metagenome (GOLD analysis project Ga0081538, IMG submission 71022) | Tabebuia heterophylla rhizosphere microbial communities from the University of Puerto Rico - S5T2R1 | ecosystem: Host-associated > Plants > Roots > Rhizosphere ...
CGCCCGCTGCTGCTGGAGATCGCCACCCGCCACGGCGTCACCCCCGCCCAGGTGGTGGTCCGCTGGCACGTCGACCACCAGGTGGTGGTGATCCCCAAGTCGGCCACCCCCGAGCGGATCGCGGCCAACTTCGACGTGTTCGGCTTCTCCCTCACCGAGGAGGAGCTGGGCCGCATCGACGGGCTGTCGAGGACCGGTCGCCGGTAGGCCGTTCTTTGCGGAGGAACGGCCAAGACTCCTTGCGGCTAGGCGGGCGTGAGCTCGAAGGTGGCGCGGTTGTTGGCGTCGACGGGGTCGAAGGTGGCCGAGTCCACCGTGGCCGTGTTGCTGAGCGTGCCGCTGGCGGCCGCGTTGGTGCGGGCGGCGAAGCCGAGGATGAGCACGCCGTGTGGCCGGATGGGGCCGACGTGGCAGGTGATCTTGCGCGTGGCCGAGCTGTAGCCGCAGCCGGGCTCGAGGTTGGTCGGCGCGTCCAGGCCCACCGGCCAGGTGTCGACCAGGACGACCCCCTCGGCCGGGTCCGGGCCGGTGTTGGTCACGTTGATCTGGTAGGCGAACTCGTCGCCGGGAGCGGTGTAGGTGGTCTTGTCCTCCGTCCCGTCGTTGGCGAACTTGTCGACCGCGAGCTCGGCGCTGCAGCCGTCGAGGTCGGCGGCGACGTAGCTGGACCGCGCCGAGAACTGGGTGAGCAGACCGTCCTGCCAGCGGACCGAGAAGTACGCCCGGGAGGCGACCCGGCAGTCGGCGGCGACCCAGTCGGCCGACCCCAGGACCGAGCTGGCGTCCGGCTCGTAGTCGGCGGCCGAGTGCAGCGGGTCACACGGGGCGCGGCCGTTGTCGCGGTCGCCCGGCAGGCCCTTGACGGGCCGACAGTCGTCGACCACCGGCCGGGCCGAGTCATGGCCCAGACGGAGCGTGTCGAGCTGGACCCTCGATGCGCCCGGGCCCTTGCTGATGCGTCCGACCGGGCTGACGAAGTCGGCGTCGGCATCGGCCGCGCCGCTGTAGCCGAAATGGGTGTCGACCGCGACCTGGACCGACCAGGCCGGGTTGGTCGGGTGATGGACGGTCTTGGCGATGCGGCCGTGCGAGCCGGTGACGGCCCCGGCGGGCGGACCGTCGGCGTGGGCCGGGACGGCCGCGGCCAGCAGACCGGCGAGTGCCAGGACCGGCACCAGGAGCTTGCGCCTCATGTTCTCCCCCTTGTCGTGAGGCGGCTGTCGGCATCACGTTGGGAGAGAGTGATCACAGAACCCACTCGCGACCGTTTCGGCGAGAACGCTGATTGATCACCTTTCGGCTCAGATCGACCGCAGGCCCTCCAGGACCCGCTCGAGGAGGGCGAGGTCGGGGCGGGCGTCGGGGGCGCCGGGGCGGTAGAGGTGGACGTGGCCGTCGGCGACGAGGTCGCCGACGAGGACGCGGACCACGCCGACGGGGATGCCGAGGTGGGCGGAGATCTCGGCCACCGACCTGACCTCGGCGCAGAGCATGGCGATGTCGCGGCGCTCGTCGCTGAGCCGGGCGGCGGCGACGGTGGCCGGGTCGGCGAAGACCAGGGCCTCCAGCTCCAGCTCGGGGCCGGCCGAGCCGGTGCGGCCGCCGGTGATGGCGTAGGGCCGCACCACCCTGCTGGCCCCCCGTCCGCGGTTCCCCGGCATCGCGGTCACCGTCCCCTACGGCGTCGGGCCCGCCCCGCCCACGCTCCGGACCAGCCGGGCAGCCACCTCGGCCGGCTCGGCCCGGCTGGGGGCCAGCTCCCCGCCGCGGGTGTCCATGGCCACCAGGATCTCCGTCGGCAGCAGGACCATGGCGGTGACGCCGCCGTAGAAGGAGCTCCGCAGCCGCACCTTGATGCCGTAGCGGGCGGCCAGGCGGCCGACCACGAACAGGCCCATGCGGCGCGACAGGGAGGCGTCCACCCCCGGGCTCTCGGCCAGCCGCCGGTTGATCTGGTCCAGCTCCTCGGGCTGGATGCCGATGCCGCGGTCCTCGACCTCCAGCACGTGCCCGGCCGCCGCCGGGTGCGCGGACACCGTCACCATGGTCTCCGGGGGCGAGAACGAGGTGGCGTTCTCGAGCAGCTCGGCCAGCAGGTGGATGACGTCGCTGGCCGCCTGGCCGCTGATCCCGAGGCCCTCGATCCGCTGCGCCGCGATCCTGGGATAGCCCTCGACCTCGGCGGCGGCCCCACGGACGACGTCGCCCAGCGGGATCGGCTCGACCCAGCGGCGGGGCGGCTCGGCGCCCGACAGCACGATCAGGTTCTCGGCGTTGCGGCGCATGCGGGTGGCCAGGTGGTCGAGGCGGAACAGGTCGTCGAGGGCCTTGGCGTCGGGCTCGCTCTGCTCCAGGTCGTCGATCAGCTCCAGCTGGCGGTCGACCAGCGACTGGGAGCGGCGGGCCAGGTTGAGGAACATGTCGGCCACGTCGCGGCGGAGCAGGGCCTGCTCGGTGGCGATCTGCACCGCCACCTGGTGGACCGACTCGAACGCCCGGGCCACCTGGCCGATCTCGTCGGAGGAGGTGATCCCGATCGGGGCCGGCTCGGCCGCGGTCTCCTCCGGTTTGGCGTCGCGCTCGGTCTGGAGGCGCTCGACCACGCCGGGCAGCTGGACCTCGGCGACGTCGTTGGCCGCCCGGCGCAGCAGCCCCAGCTGGCGCACCATCGCCCGGGCCATCAGCACCGACAGGCCGATGGTGAGGGCCAGGACCACGGCGATGACCAGGGTGCTGGTCACGGCCGCCCGGTCGGCGGCGGCCTTGCTGGCCTGGCTGACGGCGGCCACGTCCGAGGCCAGCCGCACCGCCACCGCCCGCTCCAGGTCGATCTTGGCGCTCATGGCCAGGAACCACTGCTTGGGGTCGACGCCGGCGTCGGGCGGCCGGTTGTCGGGGAGGATGCGCCGGCGCAGGGCCGCCGCCCGCCGCATGTCCGGGTCGGCCGCCGCGCGCTCGAACTGCCGGGCCTGCTCCGGCGTGGCCAGGCCCCGGAACTGGGCCACCCAGGTGTCCTCGGCGCCGATGATCGAGGCCAGCTGCCGGGCCGCCCCGGGCGGGAAGCGCTCCGCGGCCAGCACGGCGTTGAGGAAGCCCCGCTCCCTGCTGGTGTACTCGATGGCCCGGGAGAGGGCCACGAAGGTCGAGATGGTCCCGGCCAGGGCGTTGTCGTCGGCGTCGGCCGGGATCTGGGTGTTGACGTCGATCAGCTGGGTGATCACGTCGTCGTAGTAGCCGAGCACCTGGGCGACGGTGATCGGCTGGTCGGTGCCGATCCGGTCCCGCTGCCGGTCGAGCCGGGCCAGCGAGGCCTCGGCGGCGCGGAAGCGGGCCTGCAGGCCCTGGCTGTAGGGCGTCAGGTCGGTGCGGCGCAGCTTGCCCTGGAACCCCTTGAGGGCCTGGTTGACCGCCACCCGCTGGGCGATCATGCGGCCGTAGCCGCTGGTCTTGCCGCTGCCGACGTAGCCGGCGGAGAGGTCCCGCTCGCGCTGGAGCTCGTGGACCAGCCCGGAGAGGCTGAGCGCGAAGGTGGTGATGTCGTGCATCCGGTCGGCCTGGCGGCCCCTGGTCAGGTTGTCGGCCACCCGCAGGCCGGCGAGCACGCCCAGGCAGAGCAGCGGCAGCAGCAGGATGGCGCCCAACTTGGTCTTGATCGAAGCGTTCTGCAGCCTGTTCGCGTCCCTCTGACGCTAGACGATGGCTCCCAGCTGACCGGTGAGGCCGATCTCGGGATGGGCGCGGTTGCTCACGATCGCCAGCTCGAACGGGAAGCCGCTGCCCCGCCGCCACTGCCCGCCGACCAGCGGGGTCTTGGCGACGTTGGGCAGGGGCCCGTCGGCGAAGGAGATCCGGCCGACGATCGTGTCCAGCTGGGTGGCGGCGATCGCCCGGACGATCGCCTGCCGGTCGTCGGGGTCGCCGGCCCGCTGGAGGACGTCCACGGCCACCTCGAACAGGGCGTGGACGAAACCGAGCGGCTGGGTCCACTGCAGCTCGGTCTGGCTCGAGTACGCCTCGGCCATGTCGGTGCCGCTGGCCCCGGTCAGGGACGAGCGGTAGGGGTGGCTGGGGCTCCAGCCGGCGGCGATGGTCAGCCCCTCGGCGGTCGGCCCCATGGCCTCGATGAAGGCGGGGAACAGCAGCGCCCGCCCCATCGACGCCACCTTGGGCCGGAAGCCCTGCTCGCCGGCCTGCTTCCAGAAGGTGGCGAAGTCGGGCGGGGTGGGGACGCCGGTGAGGATCTGGACGTCGGCGTCGCGGAGCCGCCGGATGATCGTGCTGTAGTCGTCGCCGTCGCCCTGGTAGCGGCCGGGGTCGACGATCTCGTAGCCGGCCTGCTTCAGCACCGGGGGGAAGCCGCGCTCGGCGTTGCTCCAGGCGTAGCCGTCGGGGTCGTTCGGCCACAGGGCGCCGACCCGCTTGTTGGTCGGCACGGCGCCCCACATGTCGGTGAACACCGCGATGACGTCCTCGAGACCCCAGTAGAAGTGGTAGGTCCAGCGGAACGGCTTGGCCGGGTCGCCCTTGCGGCCGAAGAAGTAGGACTGCCAGGGGGTGAAGGTGGAGATGCAGGGCACGCCGCTCCGCTCGCAGACGTCGGCCACCGGGTTGGTGGTCTCGGGCGTGGAGGAGGCCAGCATCAGGTCGATGCGCTCGCTCCGGAGCAGGTCGCTCGCGACCGTGGCCGCCCGCTCGGGGTCCGACTGGCTGTCCTTGACCAGGATCTCGACCGGGTAGGTGCGCCGGCCCAGGGTCAGCCCGTCCCGCAGCCGGGCCCGGACGCCGTCGAGCACGAAGGCGTCGGCCTCGCCGAAGGACACCAGCGGGCCGCTCTGGGGCGAGACGTAGCCGAGCCGGATCGCCCGGTCACCCGACTCCGACGTGCCCGGGCTGCAGGCGGCCAGGGCGCCTCCCACCGTCGACGCCCCGGCCAGCCGCAGGAAGGCGCGCCGACTGACAGATCGTCGCCCGGTGCCCGGGACGACCTGCTCAGGCGGCGGCGCGCCCCCCACGACGAATCCCTTCCACGCGAAGGAGCAGCTTGCGACATGCGGCGGTTCGGCCGGGTCGGGGCTCGCTGGGGTCGGGCCCGACCCGGACCGTCGCGGAACCTACGAGATTCGTCCTACACGGTCAATTCTGCGAAGGCCGACCGGATCGGCCCTGATCGGCCGTCGATCTGGGCGCCGCCCCTTCGTGTAGCGGGTAAGAGAACCCCAAGCGATACCGAGAGGAGCCAGGCATGCGGCAGTACCTGCTCACCGTCTACCAGCCCGACGGGCCCCCGCCCCCGCCCGAGGACCTGGAGCGGATCATGCGCGACGTCGACGCCCTCAACCGGGAGATCGAGGCGGCCGGGGCGTGGGTGTTCGCCGGCGGCCTCCACCCGCCCAGCACGGCCACGGTGCTGCGCCCCCAGGGCGAGGAGGTGCTGGTCACCGACGGCCCGTATGCCGAGGGCAAGGAGCACGTCGGCGGCTTCACCATCGTCAGGGCGCCCGACCTCGACGCGGCCCTGGAATGGGGCCGCAAGCTGGCCCGGGCGGTCACCCTGCCGATCGAGGTGCGGCCGTTCCAGGGCGAGGTCGAGGGCTGAGGACCGGCGTGCCCGCCGTCGGCCGGTCGGAGATCGAGGCTGTCTTCCGGGCCGAGCACGGCCGGGCGGTGGCCGTCCTGGCCCGGGTGTTCGGCGACCTCGACGTGGCCGAGGAGGCGGTCCAGGACGCGTTCGTGGCCGCCGTGGCCCGCTGGCCGGCGGCCGGGCTGCCCCCGAGCCCGGCCGGGTGGATCATCACCACCGCCCGCAACAAGGCCATCGACCGGCTGCGCCGGGAGGCCTCCCGCGCCGACCGGCACGCCCAGGCCGCCCTGCTGCACGCCCAGGCCGAGCCGGCCGAGGAGGATCCCGTGGGCGACGACCGGCTGCGCCTGATCTTCACCTGCTGCCACCCCGCCCTCGGCACCGGCGCCCAGGTGGCGCTGACCCTGCGGCTGCTGGGCGGGCTCACCACCGCCGAGATCGCCCGCGCCTTCCTGGTGCCGGAGGCGACCATGGCCCAGCGGCTGGTCCGGGCCAAGGGCAAGATCCGCGACGCCGCCATCCCCTACCGGGTCCCGACCGAGGCCGAGCTGCCCGACCGCCTGCGGCCCGTCCTGGCCGTGGTCTACCTGATCTTCAACGAGGGCAGCACGGCCAGCTCGGGTGAGCGGCTGGTCCGCGATGACCTCTGCGCCGAGGCCATCCGGCTGGCGCGGCTGTTGGCCGAGCTGCTGCCCGACGAGCCGGAGGTCCAGGGGCTGCTGGCCCTGCTGCTGCTGGTCGACGCCCGCCGGGCGGCCCGCGCCACCCCCGCCGGCGACCTGGTGCCCCTGGCCGACCAGGACCGCGGCCGCTGGGACCGCGACCGCATCGCCGAGGGTCAGGCCATCGTCCGGCGCTGCCTGCGCCGCAACCAGCCCGGCCCCTACCAGGTGCAGGCGGCCATCGCGGCCGTCCACGACGACGCCCCCACGGCCGCGGCCACCGACTGGCGGCAGATCGTCGCCCTCTACGACCAGCTGCTGGCCCTGGCCCCAAGCCCGGTGGTCGCCCTCAACCGGGCCGTGGCCGTGGCCGAGGTCGAGGGGCCGGCGGCCGCCCTGGTCCTGGTCGACGGCCTCGACCTGGACGGGTACTACCTGTTCCACGCCGTCCGGGCCGACCTGCTGCGGCGCCTCGGCCGCCCCGCCGAGGCGGCCCCGGCGTACGAGGCGGCGATCGCCCGCACCGCCAACGCGGCCGAGCGGGCCTTCCTGGAGCGCCGCCTGCGGACGGTCCTCCGGCCTGACCGGTGATTGCGCCGGTACGACGCCGCCGCCGGGCGCGCAGACTGGGACGGACACCGGACCGCCCCTGGAGGACACACCCATGCGCGCCCCCACCCCGGCGAGGCTCCTGCTCCTCGCCCTGCTCTGCCTGGCCGCCGCCTGCGGCGGGGCCGAGGACGAGCCGTCGGCCGCCGCGCCCGCCACCACCGCCGCCACCACCGCCGCCACCACCACCACCACGGCTCCGGCCTCCCAGGCCTGCGCCGACGCGGCCGCCCTGAAGGCGTCCGTCGCCGAGCTCGACCAGCTCGACCCGCCCGACGCCGGCAAGGCCGGGATACAGGCCGCCCTGGAGAAGGTCCGGACCAACCTGGCCGCCCTCCGGTCCAGCGCCGCCGGCCAGTGGGGCACCGAGGTCGGCGAGCTCGACAGCGCCGTCAACGCCCTCCAGACGACCGTCTCCGGGATCGACGGGAACAGCCTGCTGTCCGCCCTGCCGACCATCGTGAGCGACCTGGAGCGGATCGACGGCGCCTGGACGGCCCTGGAGCGGCGGATCGACCAGGACTGCTGAACCGGGAAAGGGGCTTGGAGTCGGCCTTCGGCCGACGATCAACAGGTTCCGACCGGCAAGTTCGCCGGTCGGCTAGCCGCGGTGGACGCGCAGGCGGGCCCCGGAGGTGCGGACCCGGACCAGGTAGCGGCCGGTGCCGCTGCCCTCGGCCCGCCAGACGCCGCCGTCCCGGGTGAGGCCCTGGTCGGGCAGGTTGTCGATGCTGAGGCCCTCGACCCGGACCTCGACCGTGGCCGACCGGGGCAGGTACAGGTCGACGAAGCCGGTCGAGAGCCGCAGGTCGACCGGGACCTCGGCCGCCGGGTCGCCGAGGCGGACGGCCAGGCGAGAGACGCCCGACTCGACGGTGACGCCGCGCAGGTCGAGCTGGGTCAGGTTCAGGTCGGCGGTGACCGCCCCCGCGGAGACGTCGACCCGCCAGGCCAGGGAGGTGTTGAGCTGGATGCGCCAGTCGTTGCCGCGGTTGCGGGCCAGCATCCCCCGCTGGACGGGGGCCCGCAGGTCGAGCACGGCCAGGTCGTCGGCGGTGGTGACCTGGGTGCTGGGCCGGCCGGGGCCGCGCAGCTCGGCCGCGTACAGGCCCGCCGCCTCCGGGTCGATCCGCAGCTGGCCGCCGCCCAGGTCGGCCCGCAGCTCGGCCCGGGCCGCCCCGGCCGGGACGGGCTGGCTGGCGGTGGCGATGACCGCCGGGTTGGGAGAGGACAGCGACAGCGCCAGCGGGCCGACCACGGCCACCACCAGCAACAGGGCGCCGACGGCGCGCAGCGAGCCCCGGCCGGTGCCACGGCCCACCCGCTCCAGGCCGATGCCGGTGAGGGCCAGGGGGATGGCCAGCAGGACGGTCTGGGCGATGGAGGTGACCCGGGTGGCCAGGGTGGCGACGGTGATGGCCAGCCCGGCCCCCAGCACGACCAGGCCGGTCCAGTAGGCGCCGGGGCGGGCCCGTGGCGCCGCCGGGTCGGCGGGCGGGGCGGCGGGGTCGCCGGGCGGGGCCGATTCCCCGGGGGGCGACCCCGGCGGTCCCCCGGGCCCCCCTGATGCACCGGGGGACCACCCCGGTGGTCCCCCGGACCCTCCCGGGCGGACCGTGGTCGCGCCGGGGTTGTCCGGCCGCTGGACGTCGCTGGCCACCTCACTCCTCCCGCCGGGGTTCCGTGGGCAGTATCCGCCCATCCCCGGCCGCCGGGGAAATCTCCGGCTGCTCGACCATGGCGGCCAGCCGGTCGGTGAGGTCGGCGGCGGCCCGGCGGGCCTCGGCCAGGCGGCCGGCGCGGGCGGCCAGGTCGTCGCGGACCGGGCCGGCGGCCATCCGCCGCAGGTTGAAGGCGACCGTCGACAGCCCGCCCTCCAGGCCGGCCCGGAGCAGATAAGCGGCGACCAGCTGGTCGCTGGCCGTCCGGGTCAGGGCCTTGCCGGCCAGCTCGGTGGCCAGGCCGACGCCGTCGGCGGCCAGCTCGGCGGTGGCCAGGGGCACCTCGGTGGCGTCGGCCCGGGCCGCCTCGGCCGCCCTGGCCGCCCCCGGGTCGCCCTCGGTGGCCCGGGCGGCGCGGACGGTGGCCACCATGCGCTCGTAGACCCCGGCGTCGGTCCGCTCCTGCTCGACCAGGGTGGCCCGCAGCCGGTCGGCCTCGCCGGCCAGCCGGTCGAGCCGCTCGGCCGCGGCCGGCTCGGCCTTGCCGGCGCCGATCCGGGCCGTCATGGCCAGCAGGGCACAGCCGAGCGCGCCCGCGACCGCCGAGGCGCTGCCCCCACCGGGCGTCACGGTCGGGGCGGCGTAGGCGTCCAGCCAGCCATGCTCGCCAAGGCGGTGCTGAGGACTCATTGGCACTCCTCACTCGCGAGTGTCGTGGTTCCCGCGCCCGCCCTCATCGCGGCAGCTCCTTGACCGTGGTCAGGGCCTGGAGCAGCCGGTCTTCGAGCAGCAGGCCGGGCGTGAAGCCGCGCAGGCGCAGGTCGGCCGGGTCGACCCCGTCGAGGGCGGCCGCCGGGACCAGGCCGACGACCTCCGAGGCCTCGACCCGGGCCCCGGCCCGCTCGGCCAGGGCGGCCACGGCGGCGTAGGCCACCGCCGGCGGGGTCACCCGGTAGTCGAGCAGGTTCATCGACACCTGCACCCGATCCTCCGGGGGACCACCCTGGCGGTCCCCCGGACCCCCTCGATCGACCGGGGGACCACCCCGGCGGTCCCCCGGACCCCCCCGGCCCCGGCTCACGAGGGGGACGCCCATGGCCCGGACCGCGGGCAGGCCACCGTCGCGCTCCCGGACCGCCGCGGCGATCCGGCGGGCCAGCTCCAGGTCGGCGTCGGCCAGCTCGACGTTGTAGGCGATCAGGACCTCCCGGGCCCCGGCGGCGGTCGCCCCCGCGGTTGGGTGCAGGCCCGGCCCGCCGAAATCCGGTGCGGGGGGGTCCGGGGGACCGGCTTCGTCGCCCGCGGCCAGGGCGTCCCGCAGGGCCTCGAACCCGCGGCCGCGGACGGCCGGCAGGGCGGCCCACCCGGGATGGCGGGCGGCGGCCCCGTAGAGGTAGACGGGGACGCCGGCCTCGTCGGCGATCCGCCGCCCGGCCCGCTCGGCCAGGGCGACGCAGTCCAGGTCGGGGTCGTCGCCGCCACGCAGCCGGGTCTCGGCCCCGAAGGGGACGAACGGCAGCACGTCCAGCGCCCCCATGCGGGGATGGACGCCGCGATGCTGGTTGAGGTCGATCAGGCGGGCGCAGGCCTCGGCCCCGGCCACGGCCGCCTCGACCAGGGCCGGCCCCGGCCCCATCAGGGTGATGACCGAGCGGTGGTGGTCGGGGTCGCTGGAGACGTCGAGGACCAGCACCCGGGGGGCGGCCCCGGCGAAGGCGGCCACGATCTCCTCCACCACCTCGGGCCGGCGCCCCTCGGAGACGTTGGGCACGCACTCCACCAGGCGGGTGAGGTCGGGCCCGGTCACGGCCCGGCTCCCGGCTGGGCGCCGTCGCCGGCCACCACCACGCCGCCCTTGACCACGGCCGCGGCCAGGTTGACCCCGAGGTGGTAGGCCAGGTCGAGGTAGCTGCGCCCGGCCAGCACGACCAGGTCGCAGGCGGCTCCGGGGGCGAGGCGCCCGACCCTGCCCCCGCGACCCACCGCCCGGGCGGCGCCGTCGGTGGCCGCCAGCACCGCCTCCTCGGGGGTGAGGCCGCCGTGGACGCAGGCCAGGGCCACCATCAGCTGCATGGACTCGCTGTAGCAGGTCCCCGGGTTGCAGTCGGTGCCGAGGGCCATCCGCACCCCGGCCTCGCGCAGGACCTGGACCGGGGCGGCGCGGCCGGTGCGGAGCAGGAAGCTGGTGCCGGGCAGCAGCACCGCCACCGTGCCCGCGGCGGCCAGGGCCTTGGCCTCCTGCTGGTCGCAGAACAGCAGGTGGTCGGCTGAGACGCAGCCGAGCTCGGCGGCCAGGGTGGCCCCGCCGGTGGAGCCGAGCTCGTTGGCGTGCAGCTTGCCGCGGAGGCCGTGGCGGAAGCCGGCCTCCAGCACCCGCCGCGACTCCTCCACGGTCAGCGCCCCCCGGTCGCAGAACGCGTCCACGAACTCGGCCAGGGGCGCGCAGGCCGGCAGCATCTCCCGCTCCAGCAGGTCCAGGTAGCCGTCCCGGTCGGCCGCGAACTCCTCGGGGATCAGGTGGGCGCCGAGGAAGGTCGGGACCACCTCCACCGGGGACAGGCGGGCCAGCCGGGCCAGCACCTCCAGGCTGCGCCGCTCGTCGTCGACGGTGAGGCCGTAGCCGGACTTGGCCTCCAGGGTGGTGGTGCCATAGGCCAGGGCGGTGGCCAGCCGCCTGGCCGCGGCCGCCTCCAGCTCGGCGTCGGCGGCGGCCCGGGTCTCGCGGACGGTGCGGTTGATACCGCCCCCGGCGGCCAGCGCCTCCTCGTAGCCGACCCCGCGCAGCCGGGCGGCGAACTCCTCCGCCCGGTCGCCGGCGAACACCAGGTGGGTGTGGGCATCCACGAACCCGGGCAGCACCGCGGCGCCGCCGGCGTCCAGCCGGGTCGCGCCGGCGGCCAGCTCCAGGCCGATCAGCCCGGCCTCCGGCCCGGCGTAGACCACCCGGCCGCCGGCGGCCGCGACCGCGCCCCGCTCGACCAGGCCGAGGGGCCCCTCCCCCAGCCCCGGGTCGCAGGTGACCAGCTGGCCGGCCCCGGTGAGCAGGAAGTCGACCGGGCCGGCGGGGCCGGGCGGGCTCACGAGGCTCCGGGGCCGGCGACCCCGGGCAGGTCCATCCCCCGGTGGCGGGCCACCGCCGTCGCCTCGTCGTAGCCGGCGTCGGCGTGGCGCATGACCCCGGTGCCGGGGTCGTTGGTCAGGACCAGCTCGACCCGGCGGGCGCCCTCGGCGGTGCCGTCGGCCACCACCACCACGCCGGCGTGGATGGAGCGGCCGATGCCGACCCCGCCGCCGTGGTGGACGCTCACCCAGGAGGCGCCCGAAGCGGTGTTGAGCAGGGCGTTCAGGATCGGCCAGTCGGCGATGGCGTCGCTGCCGTCGGCCATGGCCTCGGTCTCCCGGTAGGGGCTGGCCACCGACCCGGAGTCCAGATGGTCGCGGCCGATCACGATCGGGGCCTGGACCTCGCCCCGGGCCACGAGGTCGTTGAAGGCCAGCCCGGCCTGGTGGCGCTCGCCGTAGCCGAGCCAGCAGATCCGGGCCGGCAGCCCCTGGAAGCGGACCCGCTCGGCCGCCATGGCCAGCCAGCGGCGCAGGTGCTCGTCGTCGCCGAACAGCTCCAGCACGGCCCGGTCGGTGCGGGCGATGTCGGCCGGGTCGCCGGACAGGGCGGCCCAGCGGAACGGCCCCTTGCCCTCGCAGAACAGCGGCCGGATGTAGGCGGGCACGAACCCCGGGTAGGCGAAGGCGTCCCCGAACCCGGCCACCCGGGCCTCGCCGCGCAGGTTGTTGCCGTAGTCGAACACCTCGGCCCCGGCCCGCTGGAAGCCGACCATGGCCTCGCAGTGGCGGGCCATCGACTCCCGGGCCTGCTTGACGTAGCCGGTCGGGTCCTCGGCCCGGGCCGCGGGGGCGTCGCCGGGGTCGACGCCCGAGGGGACGTAGCCGCCGAGGGGGTCGTGGGCCGAGGTCTGGTCGGTGACGACGTCGGGCCGGAAGCCGGCCGCCAGCAGCTCGGGGAACACGTCGGCGGCGTTGCCGACCAGCCCGACCGAGACCGCCCGGCCCTCGGCGGCGGCCCGCTCGACCCTCGCTGTGGCGTCGGCCAGGTCGTCGGCCTGCTCGTCCAGGTAGGCGGTGTCGAGGCGGCGGGCCAGGCGCTCGGGGTCGACCTCGACGCACAGGGCCACCCCCTCGTTCATGGTCACGGCCAGCGGCTGGGCCCCGCCCATGCCGCCAAGGCCGGCGGTCAGCACGACCTTGCCGCGGAGGCTGTCCCAGCCGTTGACCTGGGCCACGGCGGCGAAGGTCTCGTAGGTGCCCTGGAGGATGCCCTGGGTGCCGATGTAGATCCAGGACCCGGCCGTCATCTGCCCGTACATGGTCAGCCCGGCCGCCTCCAGCTCGCGGAACCGGTCCCAGCTGGCCCACTCGGGGACCAGCAGGGAGTTGGCCAGCAGCACCCGGGGGGCGAAGCTGTGGGTCCGGAACACCCCGACCGGCTTGCCCGACTGGACCAGCAGGGTCTCGTCGTCGCCGAGCCGGCGCAGGGTGGCCACGATCCGGTCGAAGGCCGCCCAGTCGCGGGCCGCCCGGCCGGTGCCGCCGTACACGACCAGGTCGTCGGGCCGCTCGGCCACCTCGGGGTCGAGGTTGTTGCAGAGCATCCGCAGGGCACCCTCCTGCTGCCAGCCCCGGCAGGAGCGCTCGGGGCCCCGCGGGGCGCGCACCACCCTTGCACCTTCCATGGATCCCGTCCCTCGTGCCGGACGCGCGTCACCCGCCGCCTTCCGCGGCTGCCCCCCCGGGGGGGAGCGTAGCCGACGCGCGTGGGGAGTTCCCTTCCTTGTCCACAGCCCCTAGCCGAGGGGCCCCACCACCTCCTCGGCGGCGGCGACCAGGGTGCCGTCGGCCACCAGGCGCTCCAGCGCGGCCAGGTCGGGGGCCAGGTAGCGGTCCTCGTCGAGGGCCGGGACCTGCTCGCGGACCCGGTCAAGCACGGCCGCCACCGCCGCCCCCGGCCGCAGCGGGGCGCGCAGGTCGATCGCCTGGGCGGCGCACAGGGCCTCGATGGCCAGGGCGCGGCGGACGTTGGCGACCACCCGGCGCAGCTTCAGCCCGGCCGTCCAGCCCATGGAGACGTGGTCCTCCTGGTTGCCCGAGGTCGGGATCGAGTCCACCGAGGCCGGGTGGGCCAGCACCTTGCAGTCCGCGACCAGGGCCGCCGCCGTGTACTGGGTCAGCATCAGGCCCGAGTTGAGGCCCGGGTCGCGGGCCAGGAACGGGGGCAGGTCGTGGTTGAGGGCGGGGTCGAGCAGCCGGTCGACCCGGCGCTCGGAGATGTCGGCCAGCTCGGCCAGGGCGATGGCCAGGAAGTCGAGCACGAAGGCGAGCGGCTCGCCGTGGAAGTTGCCGACGGAGATGACCTCGTCGGTCTCGGCGAACACCACCGGGTTGTCGGTGACCGAGCCCAGCTCCCGCTCGACCACCTGGCGGGCGAAGGCGACCACGTCCCGGCAGGCCCCGTGGACCTGGGGGGCGCAGCGCAGCGAGTAGGCGTCCTGGATGGCGTGGTCGGAGTGGCGGTGGCTCTTCAGGATGGGCGACCCGGCCAGCATGGTCCGGAGGTTGGCCGCGCTGGCGACCTGGCCGGGATGGGGGCGCAGCTCGTGCAGCCGGGCCTGGAAGGGCCGGTCGGTGCCGAGCAGCCCCTCGATCGACATGGCGCAGGCCACGTCGGCCATGGCGGCCAGGGCCTCGGCGTCGGCCACGGCCAGGCAGGCCAGGGCGAGCATCCCCTCGGTGCCGTTGACCAGCGACAGGCCCTCCTTGAAGGAGAGCCTGATCGGGGCCAGCCCGGCCTGGCGGAGCCCCTCGGCGGCGGGGGCGCGGCGGCCGTCGACCAGGACCTCGCCCTCGCCGAGGAGGGGCAGGGCCAGGTGGGCGAGCTGGGCCAGGTCACCGGAGGCGCCCACCGACCCGTGCTCGGGGATGACCGGCGTGACCCCGGCGGCGAGCAGGGCGACCAGCGCCTCCACCACCGCCGGCCGCACCCCCGAGAAGCCCTGGGTGAGGGTGCGGGCCCGCAGCAGCTGCATGCCCCTGACCACCTCGACGTCGAGCGGGTCGCCGGTGGCGGTGGCGTGTGACAGCACGATCCGGCGCTGCAGCTCCTCCAGGTCGGCCGGGTCGACGGCGGTGTTGGCGAGCAGGCCGAACCCGGTGGAGACGCCGTAGACCCGCCGGCCCTCGGCCACCGCCCGCTCGACCACGTTCCGGGCCGCGGCCATCCGCTTGCGGCCCTCCTCGCCGAGCTCCACCGGGACCCGGCCGCGGGCCACGGCCACCACCTCGGCGACCTCCAGCGGCCCACCGGTCAGGACCACCCGGCCGGGCGGCCCGCCCTCCTCGCCTCGTCGCGTCATGCCCGCATCGTAGGTCGGCCCCGGACGCGCCGTCACGCCTCCGTGATACTTCTAGACCGGGATTTGCCTTGCCGCCCACGCGGGTATCCAGCGAGGACACGACGAAGCTTGCCTAGGTAGCCGCCGTAGCCAGCCGGCGGATACCAGATCGGTATGCGGAAGTTGCCCGCGAAGGGATGCAAGATCGCCTCAGTTAGGCCATGCTGGTGGGGCGTCCCGGCGTCGACCGGGGGGAGCAAGGAGACGACGACTATGGGCACCGACGACAGCGGCACCGCCACCCCGACCCTGCAGCGCGAGGTCTGCGACAAGTGCGGCTCGCGCATGGAGCTGGAGAGCTCGGCCTATGGGTTCGAGCGCTGGAAGTGCCCGAAGTGCCAGCAGATCGTCGGCATCGACCGCGACCCCGAGGTCGGCAGCCGTTTCCAGATCGCCCGCGGGCAGCCCTGGAACTACTCCCCGGACGCCTTCAAGAACTGACGACCGCCCAGCGGGCAGGGTCGGCCCCCGACCCAGCGGCCGCTCTGGTGCGGGTGGTCAGAGGCCGGGGACGGAGAGGTACATCAGCAGCGACCACAGGGCGTGGGACACCAGGCCGGGCACGAGGCTCCCCGTGACCTGCCGCTGTCTCGCCCACACGGTGCCGCAGACCAGGGCGGCCAGCGACAGCACCGGGCTCCCCGACAGGCCGACGAACAGCGCATAGGCCGCCGCGCTGAGGACCACCGGCCGCCATCCGGCCCCGTAGCGCCTGGTCAGGCGGGCGAACACGGCCCCCCGCCACAGCACCTCCTCGCTCGGCGAGGTCCCGAACACGATCACCAGCGCGGCCACCATGCCCGGGGCGGTCGCCCGGGTCAGGTCGACCACGCCCTCGACGTGGGGCCACAGCGGGGTCTGCCGCACCACCAGGGCGCCGGCGAGGGACAGGACGTACAGGGCCAGCCCGGACAGCAGGCCCATGACCACCAGCCGGCGCGTCGGCCGTAGCCGCGTCCGGAGGTACGGATGCCAGGCCGCCCACCAGGAGAAGGCCGAGAACGCCACCATGGCCGACCAGAACGGCACCACCCGGAAGTAGAAGGCGGCCGGGTAGACGACGGCCATGGCGGCCAGGGCGGCCGGAAGCGCCCAGCCCGGCCGGGCCGGCCGCGGGGGCTGGGGGGCCGGGACCTCGGCGCCGCCACCCGGGCCGGACCCGTCCGCGGAGACGGGCCGGCGCGGCACCCACCCGGGCCGGTGGGGCACCTCGGGCGGCGGCTGGTCGGTCGGGTGGATGGGCGGGGGGCGGCGTACCGGGTTCACCGGCGCGCCCCCCGGTTCGGGGGAGCGGCCATAGCGGCAGCATAGGCGGGGACCGGCGACACTGCCGCGCCGGGCCGCTGCTACCATCGCACCCGCCATCCAAGACCTCGAGGACCGGCGCGGAGGACCAGCGCGTGCCCGAGACCGTCGTCCACCTGGTCCGCCACGGGCAGGTGGAGAATCCCCGCCGGGTGCTCTACGGCCGGCTGCCCGGCTACCACCTGTCGAGCCGCGGCCGGGCCCAGGCCGACGTGCTGGCCCGCTACTTCGCCGACCTGCCCGTGGCCGCGGTGCTGGCCAGCCCCCTGGAGCGGGCCCAGCAGACCGCCACCCCGATCGCGGCCGCCCACGGCCTGGAGATCCGCACCGACCTGCGGCTGATCGAGACCAGCAACGTCTTCGAGGGGGTCGCCGGCAACGTCGCCTGGTACATCCTGCGCCACCCCAAGATCTGGTGGCAGCTGCGCGACCTGCGCGCCCCCTCCTGGGGCGAGCGCAACGTCGACATGGTCGAGCGGGTCCACGGCGTGGTCGACGCGGTCAGGGACGAGTTCGCCGGCCGCCACGTGGTCCTCGTCTCCCACCAGGCCCCCATCTGGGTGGCCAGACTGGCCTTCGAACGCCGCCGCCTGGCCCACTGGCCGGGCCGGCGCCGCTGCACCCTGGCCAGCGTGACCACCCTCAGCTTCGGCGGCGACCAGCTCGCCGGCGTCACCTACGCCGAGCCGGCCGCCGCCGCCCTCGTCGGCCCGGCCCCCGCTCCGAGCCCCACAGGGAACCTCCTCGGCCCGGCGCCCGCGGCCGGCCCCGGCGAGGAGCCGCGGCCCGGGCCGGACGAGGGCCTACGGCCCGAGCGGGAAGCGCAGTAGGGCGCCGAACCCCTCCCTGGGGGCGTGCTCGGGCGGGCTCGGGGCGTCGTGGGTGGCCCCGCGGTCGGTGGGCGAGCGGGTCTCGTCGGCCGGGTCGAGCACGCGGACCTCGGCGCCGGTCCCGAGGGCGGCCCGGATGGCCACGTCGACCAGCCGGCCCTCCACCGGGCCGGGGACACCCAGGCCGCCCAGGGCGTCACGGTCGGCGCCGACGTCGGTCGGGGCCGGCCCGAACCAGGCCGTCCGCTGGTCGTCCAGGAACAGGCCGGTGAGCACCAGGGTCGCCACCTGGCCGCGGCCCAAGGCGGCCAGGGTGGCGGCGGCCCCCTCCACCGCCAGGCCGCCCCCCTCGGCGCCGGAGGCGGCCTGGCCCAGCTCCTCGGCGAACCGCTCCAGCAGCGCCCGGCTGTCGGCCTCCACGGCCGCCGCGACCAGCTTGTCGGCCTCGGCGAACACCGCCTCCAGGGAGGTGAACTCGCCGCCGACCACCGTGAGCAGCTCTCGCACCCGCTTGGGGGCCTGCTCCCGCAGCAGCTGGAGGGCGCGCACGTCCCCGGCGACGGCCACGAACCGGGGCCGAACCTGGTCGACCAGCCGGGCCAGGGCGTCGGCCACCTCCGAGGCGTTGGACTCCCAGATGGCCTCGGCCCGGTGGTGGAACCGGGGCTGGGACCACCCGCCGGCCTGCGGCTTGTGGAGGTGCGGGGTCACCCGGCCCTCGACCCGCTCGGCCCTGGCCTCCTCGTCCCCGACCCCCCTGGCCGCCATGTCGGCCCCGGTCCGGTCGGTGAGCACGGCCACGTGCGGCACCGCCGCCTGCGCGGCGGCCAGCAGCGGCAGCACGTCCGGCAGGGCCCCGTGGCGCAGCAGCGTGTCCCGGGGCGGCGGGTCGGGCAGGTTGGCCGAGTAGAGCGGGCGGTCCACGGCGGCGATCACGGCCAGGGTCGCCCCCGCCATGTGGCTGCCCTCGACCAGCGGGTCGATCGCGGCCGCGGTCGTCTCCGGGACCCCCGCGGCCAGCATCGACGCTCGTAGGTTCTTCCAGCGCAGGGCGACCCGGTCGGCGGCCTGCTCGACGTCCCCCTCGGTGTCCATGTACACGGAGGTGAACGGCCCGTCGGCCTGGAACACCCGAGCAATCTCGGCCTGGTGCACGTCTCGCTCCTCAGCTCGATCGGTTCAGGTTCGGTTCCCCGGCCGCGGCCGAGTCGGGGGCGGAAGCCTCCGGGCCCGCCGGACCCGCGGCGTCGGCGCCCGCGCGCGAGCCCTCCGGTCCGTCGGCGGCCGGGCCCGGGTTCCCGCCCTCCGGGGCCGGGCCCTCGGCGCCTGGGCCCCTGGTGTCCGGGGTGGCCGCCCAGGCCGAGCGGAGGATGGCTCGCACCTCCTCGTCGGAGGTCTGGGGGAACGAGCGGTAGGAGTAGCCGACGGCCCGGAACGGGCGCGGGGTGGTGGCGCACACCACCTCGTCGGCCTCGCCGCGCAGGCGCTGGCAGGTCGAGGCCGGCGCCGTCGGGACGGCCACCACCACCCGGGCCGGGCCCAGCCGGCGGGCGGCGGCCACCGCCGCCCGCATGGTCGACCCGGTGGCCAGCCCGTCGTCGACCAGGATCACCACCCGGCCGGCCAGGTCCGGCGGGGCCCGGCCCTCCCGGTAGCTGCGCTCGCGCCTGGCCAGCTCGCGGCCCTCCACCTCGGCCACCCGGCGCAGGTCGGCCTCGCCCAGCCCGAGCCGGCCGACCACCTGCTCGTTGACCACCTGGACCCCGCCGGAGGCGATCGCCCCCATGGCCAGCTCCTCGTGGCCGGGGACCCCGAGCTTGCGCACGACGAACACGTCCAGCGGCGCCCCCAGGGCCGACGCCACCCGCGCCGCCACCGGCACCCCGCCCCTGGGCAGGGCGAGCACGAGCACGTTGTCGCGCCCGGCGTAGTGGCCGAGCTGGCCGGCCAGGACGTCGCCGGCCTCGGCCCGGTCGCGGAACATCCTCGTCGGCACGGCGGTCCGCGTCGGCGCCGCGTCAGCGCGGCGCGTCGTCCTCGTCGAACGGCACCGGCATGGCCTGCTCCAGGGCGTCCTCCTCCGGGATTTCGACGTCGATCTCGGGAACCTGCTCGGGGGCGTCCTCGTCCAACAGCGGCTGGCGCTGCTCGAGGGCGTCGGCCTCGGGCACGGCGTCGGTCATCGATCGTCCTCCTCGTGACGAGCAACGGCTTCGGCTGGGCATTCCCAATGCGTTCGTCCCCACCCTATCGCCGTCGGCCCGCCCGTGGGACCACCCCGTCCACACCCCTCGTGGCGGGCGGTGGGTCGGCCCTAGGGCTTGTCGGGGTCGCCCTCGGACTGCTCCTTGTCGTCGGCCTGGTCGGCCTGCGGGGACGCCGCCCCGGCGTCGCTGGTCGGCTCGCTGTCCTGGTCCTGGCGGGGCTGCTCGGGGCCCTGGGTCATTGGCGCACCCTCCAATCCGGCAACGTCTCGTATGCGCCCGCCCTCCTCATCGGGTCCGTCACCTTCCTCCGCGTCGGCCCGACCCGGACCGGGTCGGGCATGGGCTGGGATGACCCTGCCGGCGCCCGCCGAAACTCAGCCCTTCAGGACCCCGGCCGGGCGCAGCCGGGCCACCACCCGGGACAGGCCGACCTGCGCGCACGTCTCGACCACGGCGGTGGCGTCCTTGTAGGCGTACGGCGCCTCCTCGCTGAGCAGCTTCCAGTTGCTGGCCGCCAGGACCAGGCCCTCGCCCTCCAGCTTGCGGCGCAGGTCGGGGCCGGACATGAGCTTCTTGGCCCGGGTCCGGCTCATCGACCGCCCCGCCCCGTGGCAGGTGGAGGCGAACGAGCGCGCCTCGGCGCGCCGGTCGCCGACCAGGACGAAGGAGAACGTGCCCATGCTGCCCGGGTTGATGACCGGCTGGCCGACGGGCCGGTAGCGGTCGGGCAGCTCGGGGTGGCCGGGCCCCAGGGCCCTGGTCGCCCCCTTGCGGTGGACGCACAGGGTCCGGCGGCGCCCGTCGACCTCGTGCTCCTCGAGCTTGGCCAGGTTGTGGCTGACGTCGTAGACCAGGTCCATGCCCAGGTCGGCGACCGGGCGGCCGAGGACCTCGGCGAACGCCCTGCGCACGCCGTCGGTCAGGACGTGCCGGTTGGCCAGGGCGAAGTTCCCGGCGGCGCGCATCGCCCCCAGGTAGGCCGTCGCCTCCGGCCGCTCCACCGGCACGCACGACAGCTGGCGGTCCGGCACCCGGATGCCGAGGGCCGGGGCCAGGCGGTCGATCACCTTCAGGTGGTCGGTGCAGGTCTGGTGGCCGATGCCCCGCGACCCGGTGTGGAGCATCACGCAGACCTGGCCGGCCTCCAGGCCCATGGCGGCGGCCGCCTGGCCGTCGCGGACCTGGTCGACGACCTGGACCTCGAGGAAGTGGTTGCCGCCGCCGAGGCTGCCCAGCTGGGGGGCCCCACGCGCGGCGGCGCGCTCGGACACCTGGCCCGGGTCGGCGTCGGGCAGGGTGCCGCCGTCCTCGCAGGCGGCCGCGTCC
>Ga0081538_10001956_pt1 | contig 20633 bp, 23 predicted proteins | sample TabmetS5T2R1_FD_71022 | JGI IMG/M metagenome (GOLD analysis project Ga0081538, IMG submission 71022) | Tabebuia heterophylla rhizosphere microbial communities from the University of Puerto Rico - S5T2R1 | ecosystem: Host-associated > Plants > Roots > Rhizosphere ...
TCGACAACGTCCAATCTCGCCGGCTCCTCCCTATCGTGGGCGACGGCTCCCGCCCGCCTGCCGCGCTGTGCATCGCGCCCGGACCCAGGCTCGCCGCAGCCACGTAGGATGCCGCGGCGCGCCTTCCTTCAGCTGCGTCCGGGTCCGAAGCAGCGTCATCTCGCCCATCCCGGGCACTGCTCCACCAGCCAGTCATCGGGTATGTCCAGCCCGGCGCTTTCATAGCCCTGATCGCCTGCGAGCCGAGGTTGTCGACGGCGTCTGGCATGCCCGCATGGGTGAGGACGCGGTCGTTGTCGTCCTCATCCCGGCAGCTGTACAAGCCCATCAGCACGCCGAACCCGATCTCCTGAGCGGCCTCGACTGCGCCGATCCTCACGCGCCGCTCGAGGTCCTCCAGGTACGGCTGCACAGTCTCCTCAAGCATCTCGTCCGCCGCGTCCTGAGGGTCGACATACCCGCCTCCCCACTGCGGCCCGGCGCGATCGGCGAGCTGCCTCAGGTGGAGAGCGCGCAGCTCGTCAGCGACGCCTTCGGCCACGGCGTGGCGATCGTCCTGGGCCAGCAAGCCGGTAGCCAGCTGTTCGGCCTCGGCTTGCAGATCGGGATGGGCTTGCAGGAGCGCGCTCAGGACGGAGGCCTGCTCGACCGCTGACAACGCGTCCAACGCGCGGGTACCCGGATTGGGCATGGTGGACTCCAACCACTCGCGCGACCAAGCTCTTTGTTGTCCGTTCCGGTCTGTGAACCTACCAACCTCTGCGACGCGATCCAACGAGCCAGCATGTCGTCATGCTATCATGCAGACCTGCTACCATGTAGCCACCTGAGGAGGCGCCATGGCACGCAAGCCGATCACCGTCCGTCTGAACGACGAGGAGGCCCAACTGCTGGAGCAGGCCGCCCGGATCGACGCGGTCTCCCAGAACGAGTTCGTGCGCCAGGCGGTCCTCGACCGCATCGCCGCCCGCAAGGCTGACCCGGCCTTCCAAGCTGCGGTCCGCCGTGCGGTCAAGGCCAACCAGCGCGTCTTCGAGCGGCTCGCGCAGACGTGACCGTCCGCTACCCCTCGCTGGAGGACTACCTCCACGCCGCCGCATTCGTGCTCGACCTGCCGGTGGAGACCGTCGTCAAGGCGGTCAGGCTGGACCTTACCGAGTCCGCGCTGCACGCGCCCCAAGCCGGCTGGGGCGGCGTGGAGTTCTACCCCGGCTTTGCGATGAAGGCGGCCGTGCTGTTGGTGCGGCTGACGAAGAACCACGCGCTGCCGGACGGCAACAAGCGCACCGCGCTGGCCGTCACGATCGCGTTCTGCGACGTGAACGGGTTCGACTGGGTCCCCCCGACCGGAGACGACCCGGGTGGTGAGGAGACGTACCGGCTCATGCTCGCCATCGCCGCGGCGCCTGGCGCGGACCTGGAGGCCGTCGAAGCCGAGGTGGCGGCCTGGATCGCCGAGCGGCTACACCAGCGTAAGTGAGGCTCCTGGACTGCAACGAGGCGCTGCCGCCGTCAGGTCCGACCAGTGCATAGGGAACCTGATCGCCGGGCGTGGCCGCTACGGTGAAGTCGCCGGTCGTGCTTGCCATGGCTGCGGCTCCCGACAGCAGGCGCAAACCGGCGCAGTCTACACGTGCTCGTGGCACGGCCTGTCGGTGTGCTCGTCTCGGCTCTCCGGGCTTGACAGGCTAACAGCGTTCGCCTACGCTGGGGCTAACAATGTTCGCCCAGGAGGTCCCGATGGCCAAGCAGCTCCGCGCCCAGATCGACATCCAGGCCACGCCCGAGCGGGTCTGGCAGGTCCTCACCGACTTTGGCGCCTACCCGCAGTGGAACCCGTTCATGACCCGAGCCGACGGCACCCCCCACCCAGGCGAGCACCTCACCATCCGCCTGCAGCCGGTCGGCGGCCGCGCCGTGACCTTCCGCCCCACCGTGCTGGAGGCCACCCCAGGACGCGAGCTGCGCTGGCTGGGCCACCTGCTGGTGCCCGGGATCTTCGACGGCGAGCACCACTTCACCATCCAGCCCCTGGGCGACGGCCAGGTCCGCCTTATCCAGCAGGAGGACTTCCGCGGGCTGCTGGTGCCGCTGCTGGCCGCCTCCCTGGACCGGCGCACCCTGCCCGCCTTCCAGCAGCTGAACCAGGCCCTCAAGCGCCGCGCCGAGCAGCCCCAGCCCTGACCGCGTCAGGAGACGACGATGCGGCATGACCTGCCCAGCCACGGCCACCCGGCCCGAACCGTTACCCGCCGCCTGGCGTGGCTCGCCATCGGCCTGGCAGCCGCCACGCTCACCGTCATCCAGGTCACCAGGCACGGCGCCGGCGCGCTCGCCCTGGCGGTGACCCTCGCCATCGCCCCCGACCTGACGATGCTGGTCGGCGCCAGCCGCAAGCTCGCCCGCGGTCAGCTGGCACCCACCGCGGTTCCCTTCTACAACGCCGCCCACCGCGTCTGGGGCCCGCTGGTGCTGCTGGCCGCCGGTGCCGTGTGGCCTGGCTCGGCCGCGTTGCTGGCCGGCGGGCTGGCGTGGTTGGCCCATGTCGGCCTGGACCGCGGCCTGGGCTTTGGCCTGCGGACCCCGGCAGGGTTCCAGCGTGGCTGAGCCGCTCACCCCGCGTGGCCGCCAGATCGTCCAGGCCGCCCGCCAGCTGCTGGAACAGGAGGGCGCCCAGGCCCTGACCATGCGGCGGCTGGCCGACCGGCTGGGCATCCGCGCCCCCTCCCTGTACAAGCACCTACCCGACAAGGCCGCCCTGGAGGCAGCCATCATCGCCACCGGCCTGGAGGACATCGCCGCCGCTGTGGAGACTGCCCTCGAGACGGCCCCAGACGCCGACGCGGCGCCGCTGGCCGCCCTCGCAGGCGCCTACCGTGCCTTCGCGCTGGCCCACCCCCACCTGTACCGGCTGATGACCGACCAGCCACTCCCCCGCGACCACCTCCCAGCGGGCGTGGAGGCCCGCGCCGCCGCGCCCCTGCTGCAGGCCGCGGGCAACCAGGACCTCGCCCGAGCCGTGTGGGCGTTCGCCCACGGCATGGTGCAGCTGGAACTCGCCCGACGCTTCCCACCTGGCGTCGACCTCGACACCGCCTGGCAGGAAGGGATCACCGCCTTCCAGGCCCACATGACCACCCACGACCACGACCACCACGCCGCCGCATCGCCGGTCGCCTCCCATCCCCAGGCAGCTGATCCAGCAGACCCGTCGTAGTGCAGTCAACCGGCCAACCGCCAGGTGATCGTGGTCATGCGCGGGCGGCTGGAGCGGGGAGAGGCGGTTGTGCCGATGTATGGGCCGCTGGGGCTTGCCTGGCTGCAACGCCAAGCCGACATCGCTGAGCAGCTCGTCCGTATGCGCACTGACAAGCGCCCTCCTGTACCTTAAGGCTCTCTTCGCGCTGCTATCTCGCCGAATGAGCAGGCTGTGGGAGAAAAGTCGTTCAGGCTCGCACGCCGGTCGGGGCTTCCATTACGCCCTGCTGCCCGACATCGAGGCGGTGCTGGCGACCTACGAGCCGCGGCCACATTGGGGGAAGCTGTTCGTGTCCAGCGATGAAGCCCTGGCGCGGCGCTTCCCCCGACTGCCGGACTTCCTCGAGCTGAGGACGACCTACGACCCGACGGCAAGTTCACAAATGCCTTCATCGATTGGCGCCCCGGACACGCAAGGTCCTCCTGATCCAGAGGCTCGGCGACGCGACGCCGCCTCCGCGGGCCGGGACGCGCTAGGCGGATGGCCCTGGTCGGCCGACGAGCCACGCGCGGAGATGATCGAGGACCTCGATGGGCGACCGCTGGAGCGCGGGCGCGACGCTGTGCGCGACTTCCCGGAGCAGCACGATGCTTGCCATGGCGACGTCGTTGGTCGGGATGCTGCAGAGCCTGGCCAGCAGCTGGTCGGCGTTGACAAGCTGTCCGCCGTCCAGCCGCCAGGCGAGAGTGACGAGCAGCAGGGCTGCCTCGTGCTCGGTCGGGGTGAGGAGGTCATGCGACATCGGCATGCCTTGTTCCTCCTGGCCTGGAGCCGCTGTCCGGCCGGATCTGCGCATGCTATGCCACTCGGCTCCGATGGGTTTGGACCAATGTGACCTGATTCGCGGCGCGGCGGACCGGTAGGCTGGATCGAGCCTGTTACCAACTCTGCTGCAATCGGCACCGAGCATGTACGACTGAGATAACACATTCTTGTGTCAACTCGGTCATGAGTGCTATGGCGGCTGTATGCCGACCGACGAGCAGTTGACGTTTGCCGATCACGTGGGCCGCTACTTCATGCGGGAGCAGCACGTCCCGCCGGTGGCCGGCCGGCTGTTGGGTTACCTGGCACCGCTAGGTGGATGCGTCATACCCCTCCAGCTCGAACACCCGACGGATCTCGATCTCGCCCGTGGCGCCGTAGCCGCCCGGGTAGATCTGAGGAAGCGCCTCGAACGGGGCGCGCTCGGCGTTGCGCCCCGTTCCGGATTCCCCTTGATCATCGACATCACCCGCACGCGTACCTCCACTCGTGGCCACGATCGGATCAGGCGGCCGACGCCTGCAGGTCCGTCCTGAGGGTCTCCAAGGTCAGGCGCTCCTTGCGAGCCCGCAGGTCAAGGTAGAGCAGCACTCCGACCAGCACGCCATAGGGCATCGTCACCACCGTGGCCACCGCGGCCGCCACCGCTTGGACGAACCAGCTGGTGTTGCCGAACGGGGCGGTGATCACGGCGTTGACGATGCCGGTGAGCAGGCCAGCCACCACCAGCGTGCCGAAGGCGTGCCACCAGTGGCCGCCGACCAGCCCCCAGGAACGACCCATGGCCTCGGTCCCCCTGCGGCCCTCCACGACCAGCGCCTCGATGCTGACCGCCAACCGCACCCCGATGTAGATGCCCGGGATGATGAACAGGATCAGCCCGCCGACGGTGGCCAGCCCGACCAGAATGCTGACCAGCAGGACCGATCCCAGCCGGTGGAAGCCGAAGCGGTAGCTCTGCTCCACGTTTGGGTCCTCGCCAGCCACCTCGGCCGCCACGGCTCTGGTGATGGCTCCGGTGAGAAGGAGGTACATCAGGATGGCGGCGAGCGCGGCCAGCAGGCCCGCGATACCCACCGACCAACTGGCGGTCTCGACGACGACCCCGTTGCGGGTGGTCTCACCCTGGGTGCGGACCAGGTCGCCGAGCAGGTACTGGATCAGGGTGAGGGGAACGACGACCACGGCGGCAATGGCCAGCAGGGTGCGCCAGTGCCGCCGGTAGAGCTGGAAGGCGGTGCTCAGGATCTCGCCGATACCCATCGGGCGGGGAAGGGCCGCCTCCCCAGGTTGTCCGATCGCCTCACTCATGTCCCGACCTCCTCCTGGTCTGGGGGCGCTGCGACCCGGTCTGGATCGATGAGGCCTCTGACGTGGCGTCTAGGAGAAGAACTCGTCGTAGGTGTACTGGTTCTCGATGTACTGCCACGCCTCGACGACCCTGCCGTCGCGGATGTGGAACACCAGGACCTCTCGATCCTCAAGGGTCCGGCCCTCACGCTCGCCAGTGGCCAGGTGCAGGCCGACCGTGTGCTGGTCATCGGCCACTACGTCATGCACCTCCACCCGGAAGGTGCCGGCCGTCAGCTCCATCGTCTTGGCGAAGAACTCCAGGACCGCGTCCGTGCCGCGGTGATCCCCGGACAGCACGCTCCGGCCCGGGAAGTGCCAGACGATCTCGGGATCGAAGAGCTCGCGTAGGGTCTCCATGTCGCCCTTGGAGAACGCCTCGTAGCCCCGGCGGACAAGCTGCTCGTTTTGGTGCGCCATCTCAGGCCCCCTCTCCTGCACCAGGTGCCCCTGCAAGCTACGACCTCGTCGGCCAAGCGACAAGACGCGAGACGGATGGCGACCGTTCACCTGGTGACCAGCAGGTAGACGCCGACGGTGACGCCGAAGGCGATCACCAGCCAGCGCAGGGCCTGGTCGTTGAGGCGGCGGGCGAGCATGACCCCCAGCTGGCCGCCGAGCAGGCTGGCGGCCGCCATCACCGCCACCGCGACCCAGCTGACGTCGGCGAAGAGCGCGAACGCGACCGCGGCGACGATGGCGACCAGCAGCGACATCAGGCCCTTGAGGGCGTTGAGCCGCTGCAGGGTGTCGGCCACGAAGATGCCGAGGATGGCCAGCATCATGATGCCGACCCCGGCGCCGAAGTAGGCGCCGTAGACGGCGGCGAGGAACTGGGCGCCGAACAGCGCGACGGTGTGGCCGTCGAGCCCCGCCCGCGCGGGCGGGGTTGGCCCGCCGACGGGGTCCTCGCGCCGCTCCCGGACCAGCCGGGCCAGGCGCGGCTGGGCCGCGAGCAACCCGCAGGCCAGGAAGATGAGGAGCGGCACGATCCGCTCGAACAGCGCCGCCGAGCTGATCAGCAGCAGGAACGCGCCCACCACGGCCCCGGTGGCGCTGGTGGCGCCGAGGGCGAGGATGCGGGCGCGCTGGCCGGCGAGCTCGCGCCGGTAGCCGACCGTGCCACCAAGATAGCCGGGGGTGAGCGCGACCGAGTTGGTGACGTTCGCGGTCAGGGCCGGGTAGCCGACGGCCAGCAGGGCCGGGAACGACAGCAGCGACCCGCCACCGGCCACGGCGTTGACGGCGCCGGCGGCCAGCGCCGCGGCCGCCAGCAGGAGGAGTTGGGCGGGTTCCAGGCTGGGCACGGGGCCCATCCTAGAAAACCGGCCGGGTCCTGGGGTCGAGCTCCTCGAACGCGGCGTCGAGGTCGTAGCCGAGCTGGAGGGCGACGTCGGGCGTCGCCTGCACCACCCGGGCGATGCCGCTGATCGGGGCCACCGCGATCAGGGTGCCCAGGATCTCCTCGGTGGTGGCGTCGGCGTCGAGGGCCGCCTCGACGCTCCATTGGTACGAGACGGGCGCCGCCCCGATGGCCAGGAGGGCGGCCAGCCGGACCAGGGCGTGGGTCCTGGGGCTCAGCCGCTGCGCCGCGTCCGGCGGGGCGCACCTGAGGCGCATGCCCAGGACCGACTCGATCAGCGCCTCGTCGTGCAGCGCCAGCCGGCGGAGCTGCTCCTCATGGGCCGCCATCCGCGGACACCTCACTCCACCAGCAGGCCGAGGTCGCGGGCATGGCGGATCGCCTCGCTGCGCGAGGACATCCCGAACTTGCGGTAGATGGACATCGCCTGGGACTTCACGGTGTGCTGTGACAGCTGCAGCTGGTCCCCGATCTCCCGGAACGAGAAGTGGGTGCCCAGCAGCCGCAGCAGGCGCAGCTCGGCCGCGGTGAGCGACGCCGCCCCGACGGCGGCCGAGCGCATGGCGTCGAGCTGGGCGCGCAGCGCGGCCGCCTGGTCCCCCAGGATGCCGAGCCGGGGCCGGCGGGCGAGCAGGTCGTCGACCTCCCGCAGCACCGTCCGGGCTGCGGCCGCGTCGGTGAGGGCCAGGTAGTTGCGGGCCAGCTCCAGCCGGACCTGGACGGCCAGGTGGGGCAGGGCCCAGGTGAGGCCGGCCGTGAGGCGCTCGGCGAGGGCGAGGTCGTCCCTGGCCCGGGCGACGTCGCCGCGGTGGATGGCCAGCCGGGCGGTCACCGCCCGCAGCAGCGCGCCGACCGGGTACCGCTCCAGCCAGGCGCGCCGGGCGCCGGCCGCGGCCCGCTGGGCCAGGGCCTCGGCCTGCTGCCAGTCGCCCCGGGTCATGGCCAGCAGGGACCGCTCGGCCAGGGCGACCACGGCCGCGTCGACGCCGGCGTCCTCCCCCACCTCGGCGGCGTCGGCCAGGTTGTGGTCGGCCGCGTCCCGGTCGCCGGCCAGCAGCCGGGCGACGCCGAGCAGGAGCCGCCCCCACGCCTGCCAGGGGCTGCCGGTCGGCGCCTCCGCCAGGGCGCGCTCGGCGTCGCGGCCCATCTGGTCGACCCCGTCGCGCCCGCTCGCCGCGGCCAGCAGGGCCAGCGGTCCCGGGGGCGCGGCCCCGGGCGGCCCGTCGACGCCCGACCGGGCTCGGCGGGCGGCGTCGGCCCAGCGCTCGGCGGCCGCCGGGTGGCCGGTGAGGGCCTTGACCCACGCCCCCAGCGCGGCCACGGCCGGGTACCGGTCGACCAGCCGGTTGGCCTCGAACCAGCCGAGCCATCGCTCCAGCCGGCCCAGCCGGCCGTCGGCGTAGGCGGGGAGGGCGGCGGCCGCGACCACCCTGGCGGCCCGGTCGGCGTCGCCGGCCGCCATCGCGTACTCGACGGCCTGCTCGGGGAGGCCGTTGGCCTCGCACCAGCCGGCCGCCCGCCGGGTCAGCTCGAGCGCCAGGGCGGGGTCCTGGCGCTCGAGCCGGCTGCGGAGCAGCTCGCGGAACAGCCGGTGGAGCCGGTACCACCACCGTCGCCGGTCCAGGGGCGTGGTCAGCAGATTCGAGCGCGACAGGGACTCGAGCAGGTCGGCCGAGCCGGTCGTGGCCAGCACGGCGTCGCACAGGGGCCCGGACAGGCGCTCCAGCACCGAGCACCGGGTCAGGAACTGGAGCTGCCGCTCCGGCAGGCGCGACAGCAGCTCGTGCTGGAGGTAGTCGACCAGGAACCGGTCGTCGCTGGCCAGGACGGCCTCCCTGGCGTCGCGCCGGCGGCCGCTGCCCAGGGAGAGGGCCGCGAAGTGCAACGCCACCGGCCAGCCCTCGGTCCGCCGCACCAGCTCAGCCACGTCGACCCCGTCCGCATCGACATGGCCGTGCTCGAGGAGAACGCCGGCCTCCTGGCTGTCCATCGCCAGGTCGTCGGGGCCGACCTCCACCACCCGCCCCTCGGCCCGCAGGCGGGCCAGCGGCAGCGCCGGCTCACCCCGGCTGGCCAGGGCGAGCTGGAAGCCCACCGGCAGGTAGTCGATCAGCCTGGTCACGGCGTCCAGGCAGTCCCGGTTCTCCAGCAGGTGGAGGTCGTCGAGCACCAGCACGGCCGGCAGCGCGGTCGAGGCCAGCGCCGACCCGAGCTGTGGGAGGACGGCGTCGACGACCGCGGCCCCGGAGGCGTCGGGCGTCTCCGCCATGCCGGGACCAAGGGGCTCGATCCGGTCCAGGGCCGCGGCGAGGTTGCGCAGCAGGACGCCCGGGTCGTTGTCGCCCCGGTTGATCGTCAGCCACCCGAAGGCCCGTGGGTCACGCTCGGCCCACTGGGCCAGGAGCGTCGTCTTCCCGTACCCGGGCGGGGCCTGGATCGCGGCCACCGGCGTCCGGCTGGACGCCTCCAGGCGGTCGAGGAGGGCCTTCCGGGGCACCTGGGTGTCCGCGGCCAGCTGCGGATGCAGCTTGGGCTCGAGCGTCAGGACCGACTGGCTGGTCATCGTCTACCGCCCCCACTTCCATCGGCGCGACCAGAGCAACCATGACCCTCGCGGGCAGCGGCGGCATCACCCGGATGGGGTGATTCGGCGGGAATCGGCGGGGAGGAGCCCGGCCACGTCCAGCTTGGAGGCGGCCGACAGGACCCGGGCGCTGCCCACCACCGGGGCGATGGCGACCAGGGCGGCCAGGATCTCGGCCGTGGACAGCCGGGCCGCGCCCAGGTGGGCGCGGTAGGAGACCGGGGCGGCGTCGGTCGCGGCCAGGGCGGCCAGACGGACGAGCAGGTAGGTCTCCTCGTCCAGCCCGGAGCGCTCCAGGGCCCCCACCTGCATCCGGGCCAGCGTCTCCAGCGCGGAGGCCCGCCGGCGGCGAGCGCCCGCAGGCAGTCCTTGGGGGTGGCGTACGGCTCGATGCCCATGGTTCCGGTCACCGCACCGGGGATCGCGGCGGCTGGACCGGTTGCTCGACGGCCGGCGCCGCCGCCGGGCCCGGGGACGGCGCCGGGGTCAGTCGGGCCGAGGCCACGTACGCCACCGCGACGGCCACGATCACCAGCGGCATCACCGCCAGCCCGTCCGAGGCCAGCAGCAGGGTGGCGAGCAGGACCGAGGTGATCGGCAGGTTGAGCATCACCACGCACATCGCCCCGATGCCCATGGCGACCCCCGCGACCAGCGGCAGCCCGGGAAGGTGCGACAGCGCGACGCCACCGGCCGCCCCCAGGAACATGGCCGGGAACACCGGGCCGCCCCGGAAGCTGGCCAGCGACGCGCTGTAGGCCAGCCCCTTGCAGGCGATGAGCAGCAGGAGCGCTCCCACCGAGTAGCTCGCGCTCTGGCTGACGAGGGGGCCGAGGGCGTCCTGGCCGGAGAACAGCACCTCGGAGGAGCTGTGGCCGCTGGCCTCGGCGCAGACGATCGCCAGGCCGGCCACGGCCATGCCGGCCAGGGGGGTGGCCAGCAGCAGGCGCCGCTCGACATGGGGCCGGAGCGCCAGCGCGAGCCGGCGGATCCCGGTGCCGAGCACGGCCGCAGCCACCCCGATGGCCAGCGCCCAGCCGAAGTGGACCAGGTGGGGCTGGCCGAACGGAGGCAGGTCGGGCAGGGCCAGGGAGAAGGTCCCCAGCCCGGTCCAGTTGTCGAGGCCGACGAAGATCAGCGACCCCACCCCGGCGGCCACCAGGCCCGGGACCAGCACCAGGCCCAGGGTCGGCCCGGCAGCCCCGAGGCTTCCATCAGCAGGAAGGCCCCAGCAGGGGCGACCCCAGCAGCGTGCTGATGGCGGCGAAGCTGCCCGCCGCGGCCACCACCGCCGTGGCCTGGGCCGGCGCGTCGCGCCTGGCCAGCCGCACCGCCCAGCCGGCCAGCCCGGCGCCGAGGGCGATCAGCGGCGCCTCGGGTCCCAGCACCGCGCCCAGGCTGAGCGTCGCCAGGGCGGCGATCGCGACGCCGGGGAGCTCGATCGGCGACGGCGCGCCGCCGGCCTTGAACCCGTCGGCGGGTACGTGGCCCCCCCTGCCGGGCAGGTAGCGGACGGTGAGCCCGACCAGGATGCCGGCCAGGGTGAGCAGTGGCAGCGGCCACCACCACGCCGCGCCGCCGAGGCCCAGCGCCTCCGGAAGGTCGCTGAAGAGCCATTCCTGGAGGCCGGCGACCAGGGCGAGGAAGCCGTAGGCGGCCGCCGAGATCGGCACCCCGAGGATCGCCGCCAGCACCAGCAGCCCGACATAGCTGCGGCTTCGAAGGACGGCAGCCGGATCGGGAGACGGAGGAGGCACAGCGCTCAGGCCTCGGAGGCGCGCCTTCCCGGGATCTGGTTGCGCTGGGTGGCGCTGGCGCCCCAGTGCCCGACGTCCAGGACCACGGCCAGCGCGATCCAGAACCAGTCCCAGCCGGTCACTCCCCGACCCGGCGTGTACAGCAGCAGGTAGATCAGGGTCGTGAACGGCAGGAAGATGATGCCGAGGAGCGGCCAGATGAAGGTGCTGAACGCGGCGTCGACCCGCTCCGGCCTCGCGATCCAGTAGATCAGCACCGCCAGGCGCGGGAACAACCCGGCGAGCAGCGCGAACAGGCAACCCATCTCATGCTCCAGTCGTGGCCGGCGTCTCCTAGCGGCGGCGGTCGACGCGCCGAGCGGTGCGTCGGGCGGTGCGTCGCGCCACCCTGCGGGATCCGAACATGGTCACCTCCTCGCCGCGGCGGTCTCCATGGCGTGCAGGTCCTCGGCCTCCTCGGCCTCCATGAGCCCGATCTCGACCAGGTCGAGGGGGCTGATCCACCCGTCGCTGATGCGGAAGCCCCCCGCCCGGGCGATGGCGTCGCGCAGCGGCACCGCCCAGTGATGCTCCAGCAGCACCAGCGCGGCCGCCGAGTCGTTGGGGATGTCGGCCAGCACGTCCCAGGCCAGCTCATCCGTGAAGAAGTCCACGCCGTCGGCGGCGGCCTCGGCGCCGGCCTCGGCGCCCCTCACGAAGCCCTCCTCACCCTCGATCCCCAGCCCGACCAGGGCGCCGACCTTGGTCCCGAGCTCGACCGCCTCGTCCAGGGTGAGGTTGCTGAGGTGGGCCACCTCGATCTCGCCGTCGGCGTCCTTGTGGACGGCCAAGGCGTCGATCACCCGGACCGTGTCGCTCTCGCGCAGCCGCTCCAGCTCCTCGATGATCTCCCCGTGGAAGTTGGGGTGGTTGAACCCCAGGACCAGAAGCTGCACCGGTCCGATGGCCATGATGGTCTCCTTTCCTGCGCTCGGGAGAATCCTCACCGCGGACCAGGGAACGGGCATCACTCGATGTGGATGAAATGGGCGGGTCCCCTGCTCCCTACCCGGGCAGGACGTTGATGGCCCGGGCGAACACCAGGACCGCGATCACCAGCGACAGGGTCGACTGGATCATCATGGTGAGCTTGGCCCACCGCCTGACCGGCAGGGTGTCGGTGGGGCTGAACGCGGTGGCGTTGGTGTACGCCAGATAGAGGTCGTCGGGATAGGCCGGGCGCCAGCCCACCGGCGCCAGCTCGGGCGTGGCGTTCTCCGGGAACGCGAAGCTGGCTGGGATCGGCGAGCCGGCTGCCCGCTCGGCGGGCCCGCCACGATCGAACTGCCAGTACCACAGGCTGAACACGATCACGTTCTCGACCCAGATCGACGCCCCCCGGCCCAGCAGCACGGTCGCGGTGACGCCCTCGAGGGCGACCATGATGTCGTAGGCCAGGACGATGACGCCCAGCACGGTGCCGGTCGTCATGATCACCAGCAGGGCGACCGTCAGGCGTTGCATGGTCGCCGAGCGGCGGTCGATCCGGCCAGGATCCTGGGCGATCAGGAGGCCGAGCAGGCCCAGCTGCAGCACCGGGCCCAGCCACCAGCCCGGCAGCCGCCCACCGTGCGGCATGCCGACGTAGAGGAAGGTCGCCGCGAGCACCGCGGTGGCCATCGGCCAGCGCCGCTCGGCCGCCGGCCTGGTGGGTGCCGGCACTTCCCCCGCGCGCTCCATGGGCCGACGATCACCCGCCGCGTCGCGCCGCGCATCACTCGCTTCGCATGAAGTCGCGTTGAGCAGAGCAGACGGGCCGGGCTACCCTGCTCCGGTGGGTGCGAGCAGCCGGCGGGGAGCTGCGCCGACCCTGGGGGGTGAGCGGCGGGCCTGGCCCGGCCCATCCTTCGAGCTGCTGGAGTCCAAGCTGCGGCCACCCTCGGCCCGCCCGGGGATCGTGCTCCGGCGAGCGTTGGTCGAGCGGCTGCTCGGCGCGCCGGCGCCGGTGGTTTGCGTCGTCGCCCCGCCCGGCTACGGCAAGACCACCCTGCTGGCCCAGTGGAGCGCGCGTGTCGGCCCTCGGGTGGGCTGGGTGTCGGTCGACCGGCGCGACAACGACCCGGTGGTGCTGCTGACCTACATCGCCGCCGCCCTGGACCGGGTCGAGCGGATCGACCCGGGCCTGTTCCAGGTCCTCGCGTCGCCCGGGGTCTCGGTCGCGGGCTCCGTGGTGCCCCGGTTCGCCGCCGCGGTGGCGGGCATGACCCGGCCGGTCACCGTGGTCCTGGATCATCTGGAGTCGCTGGAGAACCGGGCGTGCCTGGACGCGCTGGCCGAGCTGGCCCTGGGGCTGCCCGCCGGCTCGCAGCTCGCGCTCGCCTCGCGGCGCGCCCCGGCCCTGCCGGTGGCGTTGCTGCGCGCCCAGGGTCAGGTGGTGGAAGTCGGGGTGGCCGAGCTCGCGATGGACCAGGAGGAGAGCAGGGCCCTGCTGGCCGCGACCGGGTCCGGGCTGTCCGATGCCGACATGACGGAGCTGGCCGCTCGGACCGAGGGGTGGCCGGTGGGGCTGCACCTGGCCGCGCTGGCCCGCAAGGCCGGCGGCCCCCGGCCCGGCGCCGGGTTCGCCTTCACCGGGGACGACCGGTTCATGGCCGATTACCTGCGCTCGGAGCTGCTGGCCCAGCTTCCGGCGGAGCTGGTGCGGTTCCTCACCCGCACGGCGGTGCTGGAGCGGCTGTCGGGGCCGCTGTGCGACGCCGTCCTCGACACCAACGGCTCGAGCCAGGTCCTGGAGTCGCTGGAGGGCTCGAACCTCCTCCTGGTGCCGTTGGACCGTCAGCGTGCCTGGTACCGCTACCACCAGCTGTTCGGCGAGCTGCTCCTGGCCGAGCTGGAGCGGTGCGAGCCCGAGTTGCTGTCCGAGCTGCGCGCCAGGGCGGCGGTCTGGTGTGAGGCCAACGGGCTGCCGGAGATGGCGATCGACCATGCCCAGGCCGCCGGCGACGCCGACCGGGTGGCCCGGCTCGTCGCGGCCCTGACACAACCCGCCTACGCCGCCGGGCGGGTCAGCACGGCTCGCCGGTGGCTGCGATGGTTCGAGGACCGGGGGCTGGTCGGCCGGTACCCGCCGGTGGCCGTGCTCGGGGCCTGGCTGCAAGCGCTGGAAGGGCGGCCGGCGGGCGCCGAGCGCTGGGCCGACGCCGCCGAGCACCCGGTCGCCGCATCCGAGGTCGCTCCGGCGGCGCGGACACCGCCGGACGGCAGCGCCATGGCGAGCCACCTGGCGATGCTGCGCGGGCTGTTGTGCCGCGACGGCGTCGGCCGGATGTGGGCCGACACCCAGGCGGCGCTGGCCGGGCTGAGCCCGGCAAGCCCCTGGCGGGCGACGGCCCTGCTGCTGGCGGGCGTGGCCGCGCTCGCGGACGGCCAGCTCGACCGGGCCGATGCGGTCCTGGCCGACGCCGTCGAGGTCGGCATGGACATCGGGGCGCTGCCGGCGACCGCGACCGCGCTCGCCGAGCGCTGTCTGGTGGCGATCCAGCGCGATGACTGGGCCGCGGCCCACGCCCAGGCCGAGCAGGCGGTCGGGATCGTGGCCACCGGGCAGCTGGAGGACTACATCATGAGCGCGCTGGCGCATGCGGTGGCGGCCCGGGTGGCCCTCCAGCGCGGCGCCGCCCCAGCCGCAAGGGAGCACCTGGCGCGGGCCGCTCGCCTGCGCCCGCTGCTCAGCTCCGCGATCCCGACGCTGGCCGTGCAGACGCTGCTGGAGCTGGGGCGGGCCTACCTGGCCCTGAACGACGCCGCCGGCGTCCGGGCGGTCCTCTGGCAGGCTCGCGACGTCCTGCGGGCGCGACCCGACCTCGGCAACCTGCCCGCCCAGGTCGAGGAGCTGCGGTCGAGCCTTGACCTGGCCCGCCACGCCAGCCCCGGCGCATCGGGGCTCACCACCGCCGAGCTGCGCCTGCTCCCCCTGCTGGCCACCCACCTCACCTTCCGCAAGATCGGGGAGCGCCTGTACATCTCCCAGAACACCGTCAAGACCCAGGCCATCTCCGTCTACCGCAAGCTCGGCGTCTCCTCGCGCGGCCAGGCCGTCCAGCGGGTGCAGGCGATCGGCCTGCTCGGCGCGTAACTCGTCGTCGACCGACCGGCCTGTCTCACCCCGATCGGGTGATGCGCAACCATGCCGCCCGCGGCGACCATGGCCTGGTCGTGGACGCGCGGGAGGAGGAACCGTGAGCAAAGCGGAGCTGGAGGAGCTGGGGCCGGTCGACTACGTGGTCCTGGAGTGGCCCGGTGCATTCCCCGACACCAGCGAGGTCCAGCCGCTGCTGCTGGACCTGGTGGACCGGGGCATCATCCGTATTCTCGACATCGGGTTCGTGGCCAAGGACGAGAACGGGGACGTGACAGGGCTCGACGTGGGCGACCTCAAGCAGGTGGCGGCGGCCTTCGCCGAGTTCGAGGGCGCCTCCTCGGGTCTGCTGGGCTTCGAAGACCTTGAGGAGGCCGCCGCCGCCCTGGAGCCCGGCACGTCGGCCGCGGTGCTCGTCTGGGAGAACCGCTGGGCCGCCCCGGTGGCGGCGGCGCTGCGCCGCTCCGGCGGCCAGTTGGCGGCCAGCGGCCGCCTCCCCGTCCAGGCGATCCTGGCCGCGTTGGATGCGGTCGAGGCCGCCGACCGATAGCAAAAGGAGCACCCATGCCCGGACTACTTCGTGGCGTCGCCCGCACCGCCGTCGTCGCCGGCACCGCTACGGCGGTCAGCAACCGCGTGTCGCGCCGGCAGGCCCAGCGCTGGCAGCAGCAGGGAACCTACCCGTACGACCAGCAGCAGCCGGCCTACGAGGAGCCACCGCCCCAGTACGCGCCGGCGCCCGAGCCGCCACAGCAGGACATGGTCCAGCAGCTCAAGGACCTCGCGGCCCTCAAGGACCAGGGCATCCTCACCGAGGAGGAGTTCGCCGCCCAGAAGGCCCGCATCCTCGGGGGCTGACCGGGCGGTCGCCGTTGCCTGACGCCCGGGCGGACCTCGTCCGCAACCGCGCGCTGTGGGCGGTGGTGAACGCGCAGTTCACCGACGAGGACGCCGCCCGGGCCTGGGACGCCGAGGAGCTCACCTGGGGCCTGTTCGGCGTCCCCGAGCGCGACCTGGGGGTCCTCGGCGACGTCACCGGCCTGGACGTCCTCGAGCTGGGCTGCGGCACCGCCTACCTGTCCGCCCAGCTCGCCCGGCGGGGCGCCCGCCCGGTCGCCCTCGACCTCAGCCCGGCCCAGCTGGCCACCGCGGCCCGCGCCCAGCGGCGCTCCGGGCTGGTGTTCCCCCTCGTCGAGGCCGACGCCGAGGCGGTGCCGCTGCGGGAGGCGAGCTTCGATCTGGTGGTCAGCGAGTACGGCGCCAGCGTCTGGTGCGACCCCGAGCGCTGGGTCGCCGAGTCGGCCCGGCTGCTGCGCCCCGGCGGCCGGCTGGTGTTCCTGACCAACAGCGTCCTGGCGACCCTGTGCGTCCCGGAAGACGAGGGCTTCGCCCAGGAGCGCCTCCTGCGGCCGCAGCGGGGCCTGGGCCGGGTGGCGTGGCCGGGTGGCGGGGTCGAGTTCCATCCCGCTCACGGCGACTGGATCCGGGTGCTGGGCGCCAACGGGTTCGTCGTGGAGGCCCTCCACGAGCTGTACGCCCCGCCGGAGGGCGAGACCCACGAGTACTACGCCATCGCCACCGCCGCGTGGGCCAGGCGTTGGCCGGTGGAGGACCTCTGGGCCGCGCGCCTCACCCGTCCTTCCAGTTGATGCGGGGCGTATCGATCGTCGCCGGGTCGAGCAGGGCCGCCGAGCGGTGGTGGGAGCGGAGGTAGAACTCGTCCGCCCAGGCGAGGAAGGCGTTCAGCTCGGCCCCGACGTTGGCCAGCAGCTGGGCGTGCACGCCCAGCCAGGCCGCGAAGGCGAGCCGGCCATGGAGCTCGTGGCGGTGCTCGCCGATCTCGGCCACCGCCGCCTTGCGGCCGATCATGGCCATGATGCCCTTGTCGTGGTACTGGAAGGACTGGCGGGCCTCGCCGTTCCGGTCGGCCAGGATGTTGCGGCCCGCCCGGTCGCCGGCCTGCTGGGCGACGCTGCCTAGCTGGGGCAGGGCCTGCCCGTCGCCGCCGGGGATGTTGGCGACGTCGCCGAGGGCGTAGACGGCCGGGAAACCCTCCACGGTCAGGTCGGGCAGGGTGTCGATCCGCCCGCCGTGGCCCTGCGACAGCCCGGAGGCGGCGGCCAGCGGCGCGGCCATCAGCCCGCCGCCCCAGACGGTCAGGTGCGTGCGGACGGTGGTCCCGTCGCTCAGGCTGACGTGGCCGGGGCCGATCTCCTTGGCCGAGGTGCCCAGCCTGAGCTGGACCCCGCGCCGCTGGAGCTGCCGGGCCGCGTACCCATGGGCCTCGTCGGAGAACGGCCCCAGCACGGCGTGGCCCAGGTCGACCAGGATCACCCGGGCCCCGGCCACGGCCAGCTGCGGGTGCACGTGCGGCATGACGTCGTGGACCAGCTCGGCCAGGGCCCCGGCGGTCTCCACCCCGGTGGCCCCGGCCCCCACGACCACGAAGGTGAGCGCCCCCTCGTCGACCAGCTCCGGCTTGGCGGCGGAGTCCTGGAACAGCTGCAGCACCCGGGAGCGGACCCGCTCGGCGTCCTGGAGCGAGTACAGCGGGAAGGTGTGCTGGTCGGCCCCGGGGGTGTGGAAGAAGTTGGGCTGGGAGCCGGCGGCCAGCACCAGCACGTCGCCATCGACCACCCCCCCGCCGGCCAGGGTCACCGCCGGGCCCGCGGGGTCGGCCGCCTCCACCTCGGCGGTGCGGACCTCGACGTTGTCGTGCTTGGCGAACATGGCCGCCAGGTCGAAGCGGACGTCGTCGGGGGTCAGCTCGGCCGTGGCCACCTGGTACAGCAGCGGCTGGAACTGGTGGTAGCCGTTGCGCTCGATGAGGGTCACGCGGACGCCCGGCTGGCCGGCCAGCCGCCGGGCGCAGGCCACGCCGGCGAAGCCGCCGCCGGCGATCACGACGTGGACTGGCTGGTCGTCGCGCATGGTGAGCTCCATTCCGATCAGGCGGTTGCCGAGCCGACCCTGGCCCTGCTGACGCCCAGCCGCTCGAGCAGGTGGTCGCCGACCCGCAGCGCGTTGGCCATGGCCGTCAGGGCCGGGTTCACGGCCCCGATGCTGGGGAAGCAGCTGGTGTCGACGACGTAGAGGTTGTCGAGCTCGTGGGCGCGGCAGTCGGTGTCGAGCACCGAGGTGGCCGGGTCGGCGCCCATCCGGCAGGTGCCCGCCTGGTGGGCGACCCCGGCCACCGGGATGTCGGTCTTGAGGTAGGCGTGCCGCGGGATCAGGTGGTCCGGGTGCAGGCCGAGGTGGCCGAGCATCGACTTGAGCTGGTGGTACAGGCGGCCGGCGGCGGTCGCGTTGGCGGCCGAGTAGCTCAGCCTGACGCTGCCGTCCCGCTCCAGGGTGACCCGGTTGTCGGGCACCGGCAGGTCCTCGGTCGACAGCCAGAAGTCGACGGCGTGGCTGGCCACGTCGCGGAGCGCGAGGCCGGGGGCGAGCTTGGTCTCCAGCGGCTTCTCGCCCTTGAACATGTCGGCCTGCGACTTGCCGATCATCTGGATGTTGCCCATCGGGTAGCCGAAGTCGTCGGTGCCGAAATAGAAGTCGTTGACCCCCAGGGTCTTCTGGAACACCGTCGGGTTCGGCTCCCTGGAGAGGGCGAGCACGGCCTGGCTGTTGTGGAACATGTAGTTGCGGCCCACCTGGTCGGACCCGTTGGCCAGGCCGTTGGGGTGCTTATCGTTGGCCGAGGCGAGCAGCAGCTTGGCCGAGTTGGCGGCGCCGCAGGAGACGATGTAGAGGTCGGCGGCGACGACCTCGCGCGCCCCGTCGTGGTCGACCTCGACGCCGGTGACCTCGGTGCCGGGGGGGTTGGTGGCCAGTCTGACGGCCTGGGCGTTGGTGAGCAGGGTGACGTTGGGGTGCTCCAGGGCGGGCCGCACGCCCAAGACCTCGGCGTCGGACTTGGCGTGGACCAGGCAGGGAAAGCCGTCGCAGGTCGCGGTGCGGAGGCAGCGGCTGAACGGCGGGTTGGCCTCGTCCAGCAGGACGCCGCAGGGGGCGTGGAACGGGTGCCAGCCGGCCGCGGCGAGGTCGTCGTGAAGCTGCTGGATCCGTGGCTCGTGCGACACGGCCGGGAACGGGTAGGGGCCGCTGGCCGGCGGCTCGGTGGGGTCCTCCCCCCGCGCCCCGTGGACCTGGTAGAGCTGCTCGGCCTGGGTGTACCAGGGCTCCATGTCGTCGTAGCCGATCGGCCAGGCCGGCGAGATGCCGTCGTGGTGGACCAACTCGCCGAAGTCCTCCCGGCGAAGCCGGTACAGCGCCGCGCCGTAGAGCTTGGTGGCGCCCCCGACGAAGTAGTGGACCTGGGGCTGGAACGCCTTGCCGTTGGCGTCGTACCAGGTGTCCGGCGAGATGTAGCGGTTGTCGATGAACACGTCGGCGGCGGCCCAGTTCTGTGGCTCGCGGGGCAGCCAGTCGCCCCGCTCCAGCAGGAGGATGCGCTTGCCCGAGGGGGCCAGGTGCCTGGCCAGGGTGCCGCCGCCGGCCCCGGTGCCGATGATGACGACGTCGTAGCGGTCCATCAGGACACCTCCGCCATCATCTCGGCCAGGATGATCCGGGCGGCCGCCTGGATCAGGGCCAGGTGCGAGAACGCCTGCGGGAAATTGCCGAGGTGCTGGGCCGTCTCGACATCGAACTCCTCGGCGTACAGCCCCAGCGGGGAGGCGATCCGCAGCAGCTTCTCCATCAGGTCGCGGGCCCGCTGCTGCTCGCCGATGACGGCCAGGGCCGACACCATCCAGAACGAGCAGATCAGGAAGGTCCCTTCCTTGCCCGACATGCCGTCGTCGGTCTCGTCGGTGCGGTAGCGGAGCACGAAGCCGTTCTCGGTCAGCTCCTCGGCGACGGCCAGGACGGTGGCCCGCATGCGCTTGTCCTCGGGCGGCAGGAACCCGAACAGCGCCGCCAGCAGGACCGAGGCGTCGAGGGCGTCGGTCTCGTAGTGCTGGCGCAGCACGCCGCGCTCGCTGACCCCGTGGGTCAGGATGTCGGCGCGGATCTCCTCGGCCGTCTCCTGCCAGGCGGCGTGCAGGTCGCCGGCGCCGCGGATGGCGGCCAGCTTGGCCGCCCGGTCCAGCGCCACCCAGCACATCAGCTTGGACGAGACGTAGTGCTGCGGCTTCCCCCGGGCCTCCCAGATCCCCTGGTCGGGCTCGCGCCAGACCTTGCTGGCGCAGCTGGCCTGGCTCTCGACGATCGGCCACAGCCGCCGGGGCAGGCGCTGGCTGCGGCGGGTGTGCAGCAGGACCGAGTCCAGCACGGCCCCGAAGACGTCGTTCTGGCGCTGGTCGAAGGCGCCGTTACCGACCCGCACGGGGCGGGCCCCGGCGTAGCCGGAGAGGTCGTCGCGGGTCGACTCGGTCAGGTCCCGGCGCCCGTCGATCCCGTACATGATCTGCAGGGCGCCGTCCTGGTTGCACTCCACG
>Ga0081538_10001957_pt1 | contig 20627 bp, 16 predicted proteins | sample TabmetS5T2R1_FD_71022 | JGI IMG/M metagenome (GOLD analysis project Ga0081538, IMG submission 71022) | Tabebuia heterophylla rhizosphere microbial communities from the University of Puerto Rico - S5T2R1 | ecosystem: Host-associated > Plants > Roots > Rhizosphere ...
TGCCTTGCAGCGCGGCATAGGGTGACGGACCGAGCTGATCCGCCAGTGGGGGTCCGAACTCCCGCAGGGGACGAAGGAGTTTTTCACCGTCTGCGATCGGCCCGGTGTATCCCACCAGCAGCACGGCCGCCTGGGTGCCGTCCGGCAGGGTGCCCAGCGCGACGAGCGAGCCGAGCTCGTCCGGGGCTGTCCGGGTGACCTCACGGTACAGTCTGATGAACTCTTTAGCTTTGCCGATGGGGTAAATCACCATGCCGGCGAGCATCGTCCCCACCGGGTGGAGCTGATACTCGAACGACGTCACCACCCCGAAGTTGCCGCCCCCACCACGGAGCCCCCAAAACAGCTCCGCGTGCTCCGTGGCGCTGGCGCGCAGCCAGCGGCCGTCGGCGGTCACGACGTCCGCGGACCGCAGGTTGTCACAGGCCAGACCGTAGCGGCGCATCAGGAAGCCGTGCCCGCCGCCGAGCGTCAGGCCGGCGATGCCGGTCGAACTGACCACGCCACCCGTCGTGGCCAACCCGAACGCCTGGGTCTCATGGTCGAACGCCCCCCACGTGACCCCGGCGTCGGCGTGAACCCTCCGGTGGTCAGGGTCGACGTGGACGCCGGTCATGCCCGAGAGGTCCAGCATCAGGCCGCCCTCGCACACCGCAAAGCCGGGCATGCCGTGGCCGCCGCCGCGCACGGAGATCAGCAGCTCGTGCTCGCGGGCAAACCGGACGGCGGTGAGGACGTCCGCCACACCGGCGGAGCGGGCGATCAAGGCGGGCCGCCGGTCGATCATCGCGTTGTGGATGTGGCGGGCGTCGTCGTACCCCTCCCCGCCGGGACGCAGGAGCGCCCCGCGTAAGCGCGCCTGGAAGGCCTCGACCTCGGATTCCTTCAGCTCGGTCTCCGAGCCCTGTGTCGTCGTGACTCGCAGCTCGCTCATCGTGCTCCTCCTGGGTTCGGGAAAAAGACCTCCATCACTGCGACGTTTAATCATCCCGTCGACGAAATTTCAGCTCCCGGCCGGTGCCAATGCCTCTTCCAGCATGCCCAGCACGGCATCGACAATGCCAGACATGATCTGCGCTCGGTCGCCCGGAAGATGCAGCTCGCGCTCCACGGCGCGCTCAGGCGTGACGACCGCGGCCCATACGGTACCGATGGGGAGCCCCGAACGGCCGACGCCAGGCCCAGCCACGCCACTTTCGGCCACCCCGACCTGCGTCCCGCCGATGCGCCGTACACCCTCCGCCATGGCGTGCACCGCTGCCTGATGGGTCGACCCACGCTCCGTATAGAGTTCCGGCGGCATGCCAAGCGTCTCTAGTTTCGCCGCTCGGCTGTAGGCGATAACCCCGCGCTCGTAATAGCGGGATGCCCCTGGGACCGTCAGCAGGGCCGCTGAGATCAGCCCGCCGGCCGTCGATTCCGCCACGGCGATCTTCCATCCCCGTGCCAGCAGCAATTCTCCCACGCGTTCTGCACTACTCATGTGCTGCGCTCCTTTCGTCTTCAATCCATATGTAGAACGTTTAGGGACGCTCCGCGCATGTACATAGCAGAAAGCACGGCGGCAGGCAAGCCGATCATCCGCGCTGGCGAACGCGACCGGGTCACGCAGCGGATAGGCCTCCTCGCCGTCATGAGCCTTTGCCGGCGAACCCTTGACGGTCTGCTGGGGCACGCTCAACCGCATTGGGTTGACAGGGACACTGGTAGAGACGGAGGCTTTCCCATAAGGCCTACCCGCTTGCGGCCACTGCCGGCTGGAACAGCGCCGTGAACGCAGGTTGCGCGCTCATGATGACCCACGCCGTGAAGTTGGCCAACAGGTTGATCTCCGTGGGCGTCAGCTCCGTGTCAAGCGTGCTGTAGTGCGGGAAATTGTTCAGCATGTGGTCGAACGGGCCGAGCATGTTCTGCACCTCAGGTGAGAGTTGATTATACCATGCGTGGGCGCGCTCGAGGTACACCCATAAAACCGTCACTGACCGCCCGGCTTGGACGTCAAACCAGGGATTCGCCACGGTGATGAGTGGCTGTGCATAAATGGGGGGGGTCTGGTACCTCCCGCTGCCGCTGGCCGCCCACAAGTTCTTCAGCAGGTCCCAAAAGGCTTCGGCGGGAAACACTTGGTTGTTCCGGTACAGTGGACCGTTCGGGCGTGTGGCACCTTGATACGGCACATAACCGGTCCCTTCAACGTACGGCTGATAGCCGAACAGTGGCGGAATACTATCGTCCACCACGATGGTGCCGGCTCGATCCATGGACAACGGCGTACTGGTATTGGAGAAGGCGATGATATTCTGGATATCGTGGTAGGCCAGTATGGCGGCGATGCCACTGTTCTCCAGGCTGCCGCCGTCGGCAAATTCCGAGGTCTTGATGGGCTGGTTCACGGGTGGATTCAGAACTGGCCAGTACTGATAAGCCGGAATCAGTCCTGCCAGGTCCATCGCTAGGGCCCGAATCTGGGAGGCATCTCCTTGTGCGTGGGCAGCCAGCGCGGGCGCCAGACGCGTCCGGCTCGTCGCGGTATGCACGCCACGGCGCGCCAGGAAGTTGACTGCGGCGGGTCCACGCGCGCGCAGAGCGGCGGCGAACAGGTCTGGACTGCTGGCATAGGAAGACGAGATCTGCGCCAGCAAGGCAGCAAAGGCCGCGCTGCTCGCTCCCACGATGTCGACCAGCGCCCACTGTCGCCGCTGTTGCACCGTCACCACCGACGTCGACGGGTTAAAGGCCGTCGGCGCCGAGTTGAAGGCGAACGACTCCACGCCGCCCCCGCCGACCTGCAAGCCGTTGACGTCGGTGGCGTTCGGCGGCACGCTCACGATGCCGGTCATGAAGCTCGTCGCCTGCACGGGAGCCAGGAGCGACTGCCCACCCTGGGTCACGAACATGGCCGTATTGCAGACCAGGTACGGCCGCGGCCGCGTACTCACCAGACTGGCCGTGGCCTGTTGCAGGGAAGGGTTGGCGAGGCGGATGACCTCGAGCGTCGCCTCGTTGTACGTAAAGAATGAATTTGGCGTAGCCGCCGCGTCTGCCACAGGAAACAAGCCGTATGGGGCCAGCAAGTGGAGGCCGATGACAGTCTGCCAGAGCATGTCCGTCGGCACCCCGGTCCAATGCAGCAGAAGCGCCTGAAAGAGCATATCCTCAATGCCGAAATCGTGGGTGATCTGCGAGCCAATGGAGCCGGTGGGCAACGTGCCCAGCCCAGTCGGTGTCAACTGATGGGGGTCGATGTACGGACCACCCACGTAGTTGGTGTCGCTAGTGGATGCCGGGAGATAGACGAAGGGCACACCCACCCAGGAGCCGCCCGAGACGGTCGAGAGTGCCTTTACCTGGCTCAACAGTGTCACGTTGGGCGCAAGCTGCACCGCTGCGAGCCCATTCAGCTGTCCCATGCCGGCGCTCAAGGCGCGAGAGCCACCGCCGCTCAGACACACCGCCACGTTACCAGGCGTCTGCGCCGCAATGAACTGGCTTACCGTGAGGGGCGGCGATGCCCCTGCCGTGGGATACACGGCGGCCGAAAAGGAACCGGAAACCGCTGGTGCGACCGCCATTATGGTCTCCTTCTCTTCCTGGCGCGTGCTGAGAGCAGCGGTGGGTCGATTATCTCACAGGAAGCAAAGTCCATCACAACATTTTCATGAATGCCTTCTGACCTCGGTGGGCCCCGTTGCAAAAAACACTGGAGCCTGATGTGTCTTATCCCTCCCACTTTCTCCCGAAGGCTTTGTCAACCCAATTGGTGAGCGGTAAAATATCCTCCACTCCTCGGGTACTTACCCCAACCGTCATGCCCAGACGTTCCTGTGCTCCGCCATAACTCTATCCGTATGGTTCTGGACGTTGGGTATCACAGCAGCGATAATAAGCAGGGACGATCACCCATGCCTCAGAAGAGTATAATGGCGATGACGAAGCTCTCGTGCTGGCCCCACTACATGACGCAGCTTGCATGCACATGGCTGACGCCCCCGGTCCCGCCAGAGCTGCAAGCCCTTATCCGCCAGATGAGCCGACGATGACCGGGGTTGAATAGATGCCAGGAGAGGCGTTATGGCCCTCAAAACTGTCTGGTTCCTAAGTCTCTTCTTCGTTGCTCTCGCTCTGGCCCCTGCTATGGCTCATTTGCTCGCGCTCCCAAACAAAATCAACATGCCAGGCGAACAGTATCTGATCGTTCAGCAAATCTATCGAGGCTGGGCGTTGCTCGGGATCGTTGTCATCGGCGCTCTGCTTTCGACCCTGGCCTTGACGATCATGGTGCGCAAACCCCCGAAAACTTTCGTTCTCGTTTTGGTTGCGTTCCTCTGCATGGTGGGAACGCAAGTGCTGTTTTGGACGTTCACGTTCCCGGCCAACCAGCAAACGCACAATTGGACCGTGTTGCCCGAGAATTGGCTGGCGCTTCAACGGCAGTGGGAGTACTCTCACGCCGCAAGCGCAGGTCTGAACCTTGTCGCGTTCGTTGCACTCATTCTCGCAGCGCTCTCGAAAGATGAATAACCGGTGCGCGGCAGGCTGAATGCCTTGCGCTTCAAGTGTGGCGGTTACATGGAGCGCCCCACAGACGGGGACCGGAGACGGGGGAAAGCCCCAACAGGCCATCCCAGACCCAACGGCCAGCGTTGCGTTAGAGGGATAACGGGCGCACGCTGAGCCTACTGACTGAGGAAAGACGCCACCCATGCAGACACGTCGACCGAAGGCTCCAACCCTGCAGGATCTCTTGCAGCACTATGAATGTGGCCCGGTGCAATTTTCGGGCGACCCGAACGCATCCTACGAACGCCACCTGGTCTTCGACCACGTTGTCGCGCCCCAGGCTGCTAGCTTGCGCGAGCGTTTCGAGGCCGTGGCAAGCGCCCTGCGTGACCTCTTGGTGCAGCGCTGGCTCAAGACGGATGACACCTACAATCGGGCAAATCCGAAGCAGGTTTATTACCTGTCGATGGAGTTCTTGATCGGGCGGTCACTGACCAACAACCTGACCAATCTTCTGGTCGAGCCGATTGCGCGTGAGGTTATGCAGCACGAGGGACTGGACCTGGTGCAACTGGCGGAGCAGGAGCCGGATGCTGGCCTCGGCAACGGCGGCCTCGGTCGTCTGGCAGCCTGCTTTATCGATTCACTCGCCACCCTCCAGATCCCGGCGATCGGCTACGGCCTGCGATACGACTATGGGATCTTTCGACAGGAGATTCAGAACGGCTATCAAGTCGAACATCCCGACAACTGGCTGCGCCGCCCCGACCCCTGGGAGGTGGCACGGCCACGGGAAACCGTCGAGGTCAAAGTCGATGCCACGGTCCATTTGGTAGACGGTGTGGAACGGCTCCTCGCCAACCATCCCGCCGTGCTGCTCGGCATCCCGTTCGATCGCCCCGTCGTCGGCTATGGCGGCAAGACCATCAACACGCTGCGGCTCTGGGAGTCGGGCACGCCGAATGCCTTCGACTTCGGCGAGTTCAGCAGTGGCGACTTCGTCGGCGCGGTGCATCAGAAGATCATGGCCGAGAACCTCACCTACGTGCTCTACCCTGATGATTCCACCGAGGCGGGTCGCGGCTTGCGCTTCGCCCAGGAGTATTTCCTGGTGGCCTGCTCGCTGGCCGATATCGTGGCGCGCTTCCGGCGCCGGGGCAATGATTGGCAGGCGCTGCCGGAGAAGGTCGCCATTCAGCTCAACGATACCCATCCGGCCATGGCTGTTGCCGAGCTCATGCGCATCTTACTGGATCAGGCCGGGCTTGGGTGGGACGAGGCCTGGGAGCTGACCGTGCGGACGCTGGCCTATACCAATCACACGCTCTTGCCCGAAGCGCTGGAAAAGTGGCCCGTGCGACTCTTCGAGCTCGTGCTGCCGCGGCATCTCGAGATCATCTATGAGATCAACCGCCGCTTCCTGGGCGAGGTGCGCACGCGCTTCCCCGGCGATGACGGGCGCGTGGTGCGGATGAGCCTGATCGAGGAAGCCCCCATCAAACAAGTCTGCATGGCGCATTTGGCCATTGTCGGTACGCACAGCACCAACGGTGTCGCCGCCATTCACTCTGCACTGCTGCGCAGGACTGTGGTGAAGGATTTCGCCGACATGTTTCCCGAACGCTTTAACAACAAAACCAACGGCGTCACCCCACGCCGCTGGCTCCTGATGGCTAACCCCGAGCTGGCCAGCCTGATCACCGAGGCCATTGGCGACGCTTGGATCACGGACTTGGCCCAGCTCAGTCATCTCGTCCCGCTGGCCGGTGACGCCGCATTTATCGCCGGCTTCCGTCAGGCCCAGCGCGCTGCCAAGGCGCGCTTGACCGACTGGCTGCGGACGTCGACCGGGCACGTGATCGACCCCGATTCGATCTTCGACAGCCAGATCAAACGTATCCATGCCTACAAGCGGCAATTGCTTAATGTCCTACACATCATCGTCCTCTATAATCGCTGGCGCGCCGATCCCCACCTCGATGTGCCGCCCCGTACCTTCTTCTTCGCCGGCAAAGCCGCGCCAGCCTATGCCCTGGCCAAGCTCATCATCAAGCTGATCAACAACGTGGCCAGCGTGATCGACGCCGACCCCGCGGTGCGTGGCCGACTTAAGGTGCTCTTTCTGCCCGAGTATAACGTCAGCCTGGCGGAGCGCCTGATTCCCGCCAGTGACGTCTCAGAGCAGATCTCCACCGCCGGCTTCGAGGCTAGCGGCACGAGCAACATGAAGTTCATGATGAACGGGGCCTTAACTGTCGGCACGCGCGATGGCGCCACGATCGAGATGGCCCAGGAAGCTGGTGCGGAGAATTTTTTCCTGTTCGGGCTGACGGCAGAACAGGTGCTGAGCAGTCGAGGGTGGTACAATCCGCACTGGCACTACGAGCACGAGCCGGAGACCCGGCGTGCCCTGGACCTGATCCGCGATAACGCCTTCAGCCAGGCCGAGCCGAGGATCTTTGCCCCGATCTGCGATATGCTGCTGACGCAAGGCGACTACTACATGCACCTGGCTGACTTATCGGCATACGTTCAGGCTCAAGAGCAGGTTGGCGCTCTGTATCAGCAACCCGAAGCCTGGGCTCGCAAGGCGATCCTCAATGTCGGCCATTCCGGCAAGTTCTCTAGTGACCGTAGCATCGCGGAATACGCCGACGACATCTGGCGGGCGAAGCCTTGCCCAGTGGTCTGAGCCCGCTGCCACCCTCCCCCTGCCCCTCTCCCGGGAGGAGAGGGAATCGGCTCAGGCACGGCGCCGTAAACGGTGGCGCACACCTGTAGGAGGGGTACCCTGAGCATGCGAGAAGACCCGCTAGATGACGCAGAGCGTCATGGCGAGAAGCAGCAGGCCGCTGACCGCACGGTAGAGCCTGTGGAATCGGGCATGGTGGTTGGGCTGGGCGGTGGGAACACCGCGATTTTCATGATCTGGCGCATTGGGCAGCTCTTGCGTGAGGGACGACCGCGCGATATCATGGACATTCCGTGTTCGAGCGTTATCGAGGCCAAGGCCTGCGCTTTGGGCATCCCCATAACCTTGGATCCGCCAGGTGCAGTGGACCTGCAGCGCTTTTATGCGCCATAACCGCAAGCATCGGGAGGTGAGGTCATGACACTCGGCTATAACAAACCGTTGTATATCCTGCCCTTTGACCATCGCGGCTCCTTCCAGACGGGGATGTTCGGCTGGAAGGGCACCTTGAGCCCAGAGCAGACCGCACAGATCGCTGCCGCCAAGCAGGTGATCTACGACGGCTTCAAGGCTGCCGTCGCCGGCGGGGTCGCGAAGGAGCGCGCTGGCATCCTCGTCGATGAGCAGTTCGGGGCCGCCATCTTGCGCGACGCGGTGCAGAGCGGTTACGCGACCGCAGTTCCCGCGGAGAAGAGTGGGCAAGACGAGTTCGACTTCGAGTATGGCGAGGATTTTGCCAAACATCTCGAAGCCTTTAACCCAACCTTCTGCAAGGTTCTGGTACGCTATAACGCCGACGGTGACAAGGACATGAACGCGCGACAGACCGGGCGGCTGCGGCGGTTGTCGGACTATCTGCACCGCAGCGATCGCAAATTCATGTTCGAGTTGCTCGTGCCCGCCACGCCAGAGCAATTGCAACAGCTGAATGGGGACCGTAAGCGCTACGATCTCGAGCGGCGCCCCGCGTTGATGGTGCGCGCCATTCGCACACTACAAGAGGCGGGTGTCGAGCCGGACATCTGGAAGATCGAAGGACTGGATCGCCGCGAGGATTGCGTGCAGGTGGCCGAGACCGCGCGTCGAGATGGCCGCGGCGATGTGGGCTGCATCGTTCTCGGCCGGGGTGAGGACGAGACACACGTCCATACCTGGCTCACCACGGCTGCCGGCGTGCCAGGATTCATCGGCTTCGCGGTCGGACGGACGACCTTTTGGGATCCTCTGATCGCCTGGCGTGAGCAGAAAAGCTCTCGAGAGGCAGCGGTCGTCGAGATCGCCCGGCGGTATCGGCAGTGGGTGGATGTCTTCGCGAAGGCTCACGCGTCCTGACAGAGGTGCATATCCCTATGGTCATCCCGAACATCCTGGCGCTAGACTTCGACGGCGTCCTCTGCGACGGCATGCGTGAGTACTTCGAAACCACCCGCCGAACCTATGTGAAGATCTGGCCCGCCGACCCTGCACCAGGCGAGGACCTCTTCCCGGCGTTTCGTACGCTCCGGCCGGTGATCATGACGGGCTGGGAGATGCCTATCTTACTGCGGGCCATCGTCCAGGGACGCCCCGTCGCGGCTGTTCTCCACGGGTGGGAGAAGGTCCGTGATGCGCTGGTACACGAGGGACCGCTGCAGGGCACTGCACTGGTGAATGCGCTGGCTCACACACTCGACCAAGTCAGGCGCGAGTGGATCGCCGCCGACCCGCACGACTGGCTGGAGCGGAATGTGCCGTATTGTTCGCTCGATGAGGTGCGTCGCCTGGTGGCTGAGCCCGAGCGCACGGTGCTCGTCACCACCAAAGAGGGAGAATTCGCCCGCGACATCCTTGACCACTGGGGTGTGCATCTGGCTGATCTCCAGGGTAAGGAAGCCGGTACCCACAAATGCGAGAACCTCCGCGCCCTCATCGCCGACTACACAGAGGCACATGGGCGGCGGCCGCGTCTGTGGTTCGTCGAAGATCGGCTTGAGACGCTCCAACACGTCACCACCCACGCCGATTTGGCGGATGTGGGCCTATTCCTGGCCGCTTGGGGCTATAACACTGAGGAGGCACGGGCCTCGGTGCAGGGCGGCGGACGTATCCGCCTGCTCGCTCTCGATCGATTCAGACAAGGCCTTGCGGCATGGCTCTGAGGCCTAATTCCCGAAAACCATGGCTCTCGCGTTGCTGAAGTTGCCGCTACCTGTGCTGGCACTAGTCGTCGTCGGCCTCCCCGTCCTTCTGGCCGTTGTTGGTCTCCTGCTGGTGCGATCGTGCGTGCCACACCCGCAGCTCCGACCGCATCATGATGTCGCCGGCTACATCTACTCGGGGCTCGCGGTTCTGTATGCCGTGCTCCTGGCGTTTTTCGTCGTCATCGTCTGGCAGCAGTTCAATACCGCGGACATGCGCGTTCATAAGGAAGCTGATGAGCTGAGCAACCTCTTTCGCCAGGCTCAGGGCTTTCCCATACCGATGCAACAGGCGATTCTCGACGCCGTGCGCAGCTATGCCAGGGCGGTGATCGAGGAGGAATGGCCGGCTATGGCATGGGAGCATGAAAGCCCCCTGGCTTGGCAAGCCTATAACAATCTCTGGCAGGCCATTCGAACCCTGGAGCCGCGCACGCCTGGCGAGATCAATTGGCACGCCACCATGCTCCAGAGCCTGACGGCGTTGAGCGATTACCGACGGGACCGCCTGGCCGACAGCCGGGCGGTGCTCCCGCTCGTGTTATGGGTCGTACTCCTGAGCGGGGGCGTGATTAACCTGGGCTACACCTATTTATTCGGGGTCAGGAGCCTCACGGTCCACCTGATCATCACCGCGGCGCTGACGGCGATGACGACGCTACTGCTCCTGGTCATTTTGATCTTGGATCATCCCTTTGCCGGCAGCTTTCGGGTGGAATCTGAGCCGTTTGTGCAGGTGCTGCGACGGGTGAACCAGTGAGTGCCGAAAACCCCTGAAAAGGGCCCTTGAAGCCTCTGCTGATCGAGAGCACTGGACAGATCAGATGGTGTGTTCCAGTGCCCTCACCCACACCCCGGCCCGCCCCACCCCCATCCCGACTCTCCTCACCCGCAGGGAGAAGGGGAGCCAATGCTCGCTATGCCTCAGCGCTTGCGGGCAAACTTTCGGAAGCATTTCAAATGTTTGGGAGGATGCATGTGCCGCCCGCGGATGGTGTAGGCGACGTCACCGACGTACAGGTCGCCGCGCGAGTCCACCGCGACGCCGTGCGGGGCGATGAACTGCGTCGGCCCCTCGCCCTCTTCCGGCTCACCAATGCGGGTCTGCAAGTGTCCATGCAGGTTGTAGATGCTGACGCGATGCCCGAGGCCAGGCGCATCGTCAACCCCACCCATGCCATTCAGTTCGCCGATGAAGAAGTTGCCCTCATGGTCTAGACAGATGCCATCTGGTCGATGGATGTTATTCCACATCGTCACGAACTTGCCGTTGGCGTCGAACACCTGGATGCGGTGCGCCTCACGATCGGCGATGTAGACGTAGTCGTCGCGGTCGATCACCACGTTATGCGGCCGGATGAATTGGCCTGGATCGATGCCCGGTTCACCCCATGACAGCACGTGCCGCCCGTCGGGGGTGAATTTGTGGATGCGGCTATTGCCGTAGCCATCCGAGACGTAGAGATACCCTGTACGCTGGGACACCGCCACATGGGTGGGACGGTTGAAGGGTTTGCCCTGCCATTTGGGGGCGGGCTGCTTGGGGCTGCCCAGGGTCATGAGCAGCGTCCCATCGAGGGAAAACTTCTGGATGGTGTGCAGTCCATCGTCTACGCAGTAGATAGACTCGTCCGGACTGATATGGACGCCGTGCGGCCGGTCACTGAATTGCCCCTCGCCAAACGAACGCAGGAAATTGCCATCGCGGTCGAAGACGACCACCGGATGCGCGCTACGGTTGAAGGCATAGACGTTGTCCTTGGAGTCGACGGCAACCCCGGCCACATCGATGAATTCCCATCCCGGCGGCAGCTTTTCCCAATTTTCCACGGGCTCAAAAAGCAGGTTTCCACTACCGACTGTTGTGGCCATCTTCCACCTTCCTCCCTTTAATACGTCATGAATTGCATGCTGTCGCGCGACGCGGGCCATTATCCGTGGGAAGTGGCAGTCCTGTCAACCAATCATCGCGAACCCCGTTGCAGGGGGGGTGCCGAGGGGGTCTGCATAGGGGGAGAGCGCGCCGGCGCCCTTAAGCCTGTTTCTTACGCCAGCGGGCAAGGCGAAGGCACCCTCCTGGTGGAACTCCCGAGGATATACTTTCGTGATAGGTTATGGGGACTTTCGCCTCTGTCGCGGGACAGCAGTCTATGCCGCCGGCCTCGCTCTCCCGGCCAGTCTCTATGATGTTGGCTAGTTGGTGACGCGGTCCCGGCAGGGGGCAGCTGACCCTCTCCCCTGGCAGGGCCTATATGGCCCTCTGGAAAGCAATCCCAGCAGGAATGTTGCCGCGGGGCGACAGGTAGGCTTGTCCCATTGGAACATGTGGCGAGCGGACGTCTACCCGAGGCTGTAGGGGAGGGTGCGGCCTGACCGACCATCCCCCGGCCACACTCGGGAGCGAAGTGGGGTGGCGATTGGTCCGACCCCGACGATTCATATTCCGGCTTGGCTTAAGCGGTGGGTACTGGAGGTTTGATCTGTTTCAATTGTTGCTGATGCGCCTTCAGCGTCCGGTTGGTGCGGAGCAATGCTTTATGGAGGTGCCATAGGCTCGAGGTCGCCTCCTCGAGGACGTGCACCTGGGCCGCTACTTTATCCTCATACGCCATCGTATCCTGCGCCTCAAGCTGCTTCCATACTCTCAGAAGACGGGTCACCATGATGTGCCCCCACTCTAACGCCAACCGATCATTGGCTACTTCCGCTTGGATGGCTACCGCCTCCGTCAAGTCCGCTACGGTTTGGCCAACACTTTGCTGCTCCATATCCTGCTCTCCTATCGACTCACGAGGTGAACATCGCGGCCAGCGCCTCTTGTACCATTTTCTCTGCAATCTTCTCAGGACTGACGCAGTAGTCACCATTCGCCACAGCGCGCCGGAGTTGTGCTACCTTATCGGCGCGCGTCTGCAGGTCTGGCGCCAACACTTGATCGCTACGCTGGCACCGCCTACCCGTTCGTGTACGATGCACATCCACCCCCGACCGCGATCGGCTCACGGGGTGGTACGGCTCATCTCGCCAATGGCGTCGTAGCTGCCGGTTGAAGGTATCTATCACGGGAAAGACCTGACACATCATTAGACGTATTCCTACGTAAGGCTGATGACAGCCGGTTAGCACTCAAGCCGCGGCGGAGCCCTTACCCCGCCTTCCCGAAACGCCTGTGACCGCTCCCAGGGCTATGCGAGGGGCGGCACGCTGAGCACAGGCCTCGGCGTCCCGCCGCCGGAGAGGGCAAGATGCATGCCGCCGGTGAAAACCTTGGGCGAGGGCACTGGCCCATCAGCGTAAGTGATGAATTTACCAAGAAATCGATCAATGACATGATTTGTCATTCAGGAAAGGTCGATCACAATTAAGTTTCTAAAATGAGACAGTGAGTGTATGAATCTCTAAATAAACCTATCAAAACAGTACTTTAAGAAATTCCCCAAGAATGAGACAGCCATCGCGGCCATGAGATGGCCTTGCGGATTCAGCGCCTCGCCACATGCTGGCTCCAACCGCGCATTAATCACGACGGCCCGTCCCTGCAGACGGTGTGATCACCGCCGCTCGGCGGTCTCTTGACCTACACGCCAAAAAGGCATAGCCTGGCACTCATACCCATGGTAGGGCCGTCAGTCGAGAGCTGGCGAGCGGCTATAGCATGCTCATAACTGGAGGAGGGACGATGAAATTCGGACTGTTCATGATGCCGTCCCACCCGCCGGAACGGGGATTGTTTGAATCCCACCAGTGGGACCTGGATTACTTGAGCTTGGTCGACGAGTTAGGCTTCGAGGAAGCCTGGATTGGCGAGCATTTCACCTCGCCATGGGAACCGATCCCGGCCCCCGACATCATGATCGCCCAGGCCCTGATGCGCACCAAGCACATCAAACTCGGCACAGGGGCACACTTGTTGCCGTTTCACCATCCGGCGGAGTTGGCCCATCGCGTCGCCTATCTGGACCATCTCGCCCAGGGGCGGTTTCTGTTCGGCGTCGGCTCCAGCGGTTTGCCCAGCGACTGGGCGCTGTTCAACGTCGATGGCAGTGCCGGCCAACATCGCGATATGACGCGGGAGGCGCTGGACATCATCCTGAGATTGTGGGAGGGCGAGAAGCCGTTTCGGTACGAGGGAAAATTCTGGACGGTCAACTACCCAGACGCCATGTTTGCCGATCTAAGGGTCCACATCAAACCGTTCCAGAAGCCCCATCCTCCCATCGGCATCGCCGCCGCCAGCCCGCGTTCACCCACCCTGACCGTCGCCGGTGAACGCGGTTTCATCCCCATGAGTTTGGGACTGAACGCAACCTATATCGCCAGTCATTGGGAAGCGGTAGAAGAGGGGGCGCAGAAGACCGGCAAGCAGCCTTCGCGTCGAGATTGGCGTATCGTGCGTGACATCTATGTGGCGGAAACCGACGCTCAGGCCCAAGCTGAGGCCCTCAATGGCATGCTCGGGAGGGTCTGGGGCGAGTATCTACTGCCGCTGTTTGGGGGCTTTCAGTTGTACTCGGTGTTCAAGCATGACCCTAACATCCCTGACAGCGAGGTGACGCCGGCCTATCTCATGGAGCACCTCTGGTTGGTCGGCTCCCCTACGACCGTCGCCCGGAAAATCGAGCAGCTGTATGAGGCCTCGGGGGGTTTCGGCACACTCCTCATGCTCGTCTATGATCACTGCAAGCAGCAAGCGGGCTGGGAACGGTCCACACGCCTCTTAGCCACGGAGGTACTGCCGAAGGTCGCGGGTTTAGTTCCCGCATAACCGTCTGGTCAGAGGACGCGACCGCGCAAACTTGACCGGGGATAGAGCGGTCTTGCCGGAAATCCATCCCTGATGTTCCTCGCGAGGGAATGGATCGAAACGCCATGGTATGGCGCAAACCGCCGAGGGACGAAGCTGAACGGGAGGTTATGATGAAAATTATCGACGTCCGCACGATCCCGCTCTCCTATCGCTGTGAAAAGCCCTATATGAGTGCCGCCGGGGCGCAGGCCGCGCGTAGCAGCCTGCTGGTCGAGGTCGAGGCGGATAATGGCCTTATCGGCATTGGCGAGGCTGGATCCGCCGGCGGCCCATTGCCCAGCACTCAGGTGGTCGTTGAGCAGGAACTCAAGCCCCTGCTCTTAGGAGAGGACCCGCTCCTCATCGAACGCCTATGGCAAAAAATGTTTCAGCGTACTCGCCAACATGGGCGTCGTGGCATCGTCATGCACGCCATCAGTGGCCTCGACATCGCGCTTTGGGACCTCGCCGGGAAAGTCGCTAAACTGCCGGTATACCGCCTGCTGGGCGCGTATCGTGACACCGTCGAAGCCTACGCCAGCGGCGGATTTTATCAGGAGGGCAAAGGGGTCTCGGCGATCGCCGAGGAGGCGGCCACCTATGTGGCCCAGGGGTATCGGGCCATGAAGATGAAGGTGGGACGGAACCCTTCAACGCAAACCAATCTCCGCGAAATGCTGGCGCAGAACGAGCTCTGCGTCGTCAGTCTCGAGGAAGACCTGGCACGGGTGGAGGCGGTGCGCACGGCCTTAGGGCGCGACGCCAAGCTGATGATCGATATCAACTGCGCCTGGAGCCCGGCCCTGGCGATCCAGATGGGCAAGGCTCTAGAGCCATGTGCGCTCTATTGGATCGAGGAGCCGGTGGCCACCGATGACATTAGAGGCAGCGCCGAGGTGGCGCGCGCCTTGGGCACCGCCATCGCCGGTTATGAGACGGAGGTCGGCCTGTACGGGTTCCGCGAGCTCATCGTGCAGCGCGCCGTCGATATCATCCAACCGGATATCGCCTGGGCCGGCGGCTTCACCGAGTGCCGTCGGATCGCGGCCTTCGCCCACGCCTATAACATGATGCTGGCACCGCACGCCTTCTCTTCGGCCATCACCCTGGTAGCCGCCATGCACCTGCTGGCCTCGGTCCCCAACGGCCTCATCCTGGAGTTCGACCAAAATCCCAATGCCCTACGACAGGAGCTTCTCAAGGAGCCCATCACCACGGATGGCCATGGGTTCGTCAAGCTGCCCAATCGCCCGGGGCTCGGAGTCGAGCTCGACCCCGCCACGGTGGAGAAATATCGCGTGGGGTGAATAAGAGAGTGCTGAGTGAGGAGCGCTGAGGACGGAGGGGATTCTCTCCCGCGATCCGGCGCTCATGCTTCGATCCTGAAGACAGCTCCCAGGAGAACAATGATGCCACCGATTTATCTCGACTACAATGCCACCACGCCGGTCGATCCCGCTGTGGCTGAGGCGATGCAACCCTACATCGCCCTGCACTACGGCAATCCGTCGAGCGCCCATGTATACGGCCGGACCACCAGAGACGCGGTGGAAGGGGCGCGCCGGCAAGTGGCCGGTCTGTTAGGCTGTACGGCAGCGGAAATCATTTTCACCGGCGGCGGCAGCGAATCCAATAACACCGTCCTCAAAGGCGTGGCATACACCTACCGGCACCAGGGCAATCACCTCATCACCTCCGCCGTCGAGCATCCGGCGATTATCAATCCCTGCCGTTTTCTGGAACAGCAGGGTGTGCGGGTGACCTATGTGCCGGTGGATCGCACCGGCATGGTCGATCCCGCCGATGTCCGCCGAGCCATCACGCCGCAGACCATTCTCATCAGCATCATGCACGCCAACAACGAGGTCGGGACGCTGCAGCCCATCGCGGAGATCAGCCGCATCGCGCGGGAGCACGGGGTATTGATGCACACCGACGCGGCGCAATCAGTCGGGAAGATCCCGACACTGGTCGATCAGCTTGGGGTCGATTTTCTGTCGATCGCCGGCCATAAGGTCTATGCCCCCAAGGGCATCGGGGCGTTATATATCCGCTCTGGCGTGGCCCTGGAACCCCTCATCCACGGTGCAGGCCATGAGTTTGGCCGTCGCGCCGGCACCGAAAATGTCATCTTCGATGTCGCCCTCGGCAAGGCTTGCGAGGTGGCCCAAGCTGATCTGCCACGGTACCAGCGCGAGATCCGTCAGCTACGCGATCTCTTTCAGGCAGAACTGGTCAAACGCTTCGGCGACCGAGTGGTTGTGAACGGCCATCCCGAGCAGCGGCTGCCGAACACCCTGCACGTCAACTTCCGCGGCGTTATCGGTGCGGAATTACTCGAAAAGCTGCCTGAGTTGGCCGCCTCAACCGGTTCAGCCTGCCATGCCGGCGAGGTCACCCTGTCGTCGGTGCTCGAGGCCATGCAGGTCCCGCCGGAACTGGGCATGGGCGCGGTACGCTTCAGCCTTGGGCGATACACCACACGGGAGGAGATCGAGCGGGCGGTGGAGTTGATCGAGCAGGTGTATTGAAGCATCCAATGGCCTAACGGGCTCATGAGCCCTACCGGTTCCAGAAGATCGGCCATGCGCCAGGGATGCGTCAAAGACCTGGGACAGCGAGGGCGCTCACACCGCCAGCGCGCGTCGCATGCCCATCTCGATATCGGCGACACTGAACGGTTTTCTGATGATGGGACAGCCCACCCGATCGAACAACGCGCCGACCTCGTGGTTGAGGAGCTTTCCGGAGATGAAGATCACCCGCTGTGCCAACCCTGGCCGGAGCTCGATCAGCCGTTGATGGAGGTATAGACCATCCAGGCCGGGCAGATGCATGTCGGTGACAATCAGGTCGTAGTCGCGATTGGCGATTTTCTCCAACGCCTGTTGAGCTGAGGAGCCCCCATCTGCATCATGCCCGAGATGACGTACGACCTCCTGCAAGAGTGCGAGGTCTGCCTCGTTAGCGTCCACCACGAGCACACGTTGCCGCCGAACAACCTCCAGCTCGTCGGAAGGCCACTTTATTGCAGAAGGCAAAGGTTCACGGAGTGGTAACTCGACCACATAGGTGGCCCCCTCTTCCGGGATGCTATGTACCGCCATCTTCCCCCCATGTTCTCTGATCATCCCATAGGCGAGGCTGAGGCCGAGCCTGCCAGTACTCTCCCGGATAGTCAAGAACGGGTCGAGAAGCCCTCCGTGGCAGCCTTTTGTAACCCCAAGTCGATCCACGTGAAAGGCGACTTGAATGACATCATCGCCGCACTTCGTCTCAACCGTAAGGCGGCCACCGCCGCGATCGCTGGTGATCGTCCGACAGGCATTGAGGGCAATGCTGGTGAAGGCCTGCAGGAGTTGGTGCGGATCCGCCAGGATCGCGGGGAGGCTCTCATCAAGTTGCCGTTCGACGACGATATGGTTGAGAGCAGTCTCATGGATCAAACCCGCAAGCATCTCCTCACAGAGCGCATTCAGATGCGTCTGCACCTTCTGGGATGGCTGTTTCCAGGGAAAGTTGACCAGATTCTTGAGGATCTCATGACAGCGAAGCGCCACTTCGCCGATCTGCTCCAATTGCCCTGTTATGTGGCTCTCGGGCGGCGCTATTTTCGCTAACACCTTGGCAATACCTACGATCATCGCCAGGGAGTCGCCCAGATCATGGGCGACGCTCGCCGTCGCCTCCCCCAGGGCGCGGAACCGCTCCGCATGGGCTAACTGTTCCTGCGTAACCCTGAGCGCCTCCATAGACCGTTCCAAGTTGAAATTCGCTTCGGCGAGGTTGCGCGTGCGTTCTTCCACCTGACGCTCCAACTCGCCCATATACTGGCGGAAAGCTTTCTGCATGCGGGCCTTCTCCAGAGCTCGCTTGACGACAAGCTGCATGAGATCGACATCGAACGGCTTGGCGATATAGTCGTAGGCCCCACGGCGGAGAGCTTCGATGGCTGACTCAGTCGAGACATAGCCGGTAATCGCCACCACGGGCGCGTCTGGGGCATAGTCTTTCAGGTATTCCATCACCTGGAAACCATCGACCTCGGGCATGACCACATCGGTGATTACCAGGTCAAAAGGTTCTTCCTGGAGCTTGCAAATCCCTTCTGCTCCATCCGCAGCGCTGACCACACGGTACCCTTCACCCGCCAACAGCACGCCCAGGTTGTGTCGCAAATTTGCTTCATCCTCAATGAGCAGAATCGAGGGCTGTTGAGGCATCGTTCGTCCCCCTCTGGACCTCCTGCACAGCAGGCAGACCCACACGAAACAGGCTCCCTTTCCCAACTTCGCTTTCCACTTCAATGCAACCATGCGCCGCGGTGATAATGCCATACGAGACAGACAACCCCAAGCCCACCCCCCTCCCCCGCCGTTTCGTGGTGAAAAAGGGGTCAAAGATGTGTTCCCGATGCTCTGCCGGGATTCCATGCCCGGTATCGGCGATGCTCAACTCGACGAATTGTTCCTGTTGCGCCGTGCGAATCACCAGCTCGCCGCCATGAGGCATCGCATCTTCGGCGTTGCGCACCATATTGAGAACCACCTGCTTCAACTGATCAGAGGAGATGAGGACCAGCGGCAACTCCGGTTCAAGGATAATTTTGAGAGCGATCTTTTTTTCGCGGCAATCGTGCTCCAGCAATGGTTCGAGACTCTGGATGACGGCGTTAACCTGCACCCATTCCCGAACAGGAGTCGTGGGGCGGGAAAATTCCAGGAGCTCCTGAATAATACGGGTGATGCGGCTGATCTCGTCTTCAATCATTTGCAGACTCCCCGTCGCCGGGCTGCCAGGAGTGCTTTGATTTCTGATGATACGTACAGCGGTCTTGATGATGGCCAGGGGGTTATTGACTTCGTGGGCCACCCGCGCCGCAACCTTGCCCACGGCGGCCAAACGTTCACTCTGGATGAGCTGCTGCTGCGCCTCGCGCAGTTTACGATTAGCCTCCTCCAGGCGTCGCTTCTCGTCGGCCTCGCTTTCCAAATGGCGCAGCAGCGATGCGCGCATCTGCTCAAAGGCATGTGCCAGATAGCCGAGCTCGTCCCTGCTATCCACCTGCACGGGACGATCGTAGGAGCCTTTCGCCAGCCCTTGGGCCGCAGCCACCAGATGCCTGACCGGCCGCGAAATCCGCATGGCAAGGAAGATGGCCAGCGATGTGCCACAGACAATCGCCCCCAGGCTCAGTAACAGGAGATCGCGTCTGGTCTGATAAATCAGCCCATAGGCACGCTTCAGGGAAAACCCGAGACGGATCGTGCCCCATTTCTTCGCGCTGCCTGGGACAATCACTGGGATGGACACATCATAGCCCGGTTCCTTGGTCTCTGGAAGGATGATTTCCTGCACTAGCGGCGCAGTAGCCCGAAGGGCATGCTGGCTGACCGGATCACCCAGGGTCGTCCCCTGGAGATCATCTCGCCCACTGTAGGCGGCGACGATGCCATCATGCAAATGGGCCACGGTGTAAAACACATCCGGGTCACGGGCCGTCAGCCGTTCCGCCACCTGTTCCAGTTTGGCGAAATTATAGCCGAGGAGATAGCCCTCGCTGAGCGTCGCCAAGCCCTGGCCCAAGGATAGGGCCCGCAATCGCGCCTGCTCGATGATCGCCTCGCGCTGATTCCGCTCCACGACAACGGTGACAGCCCCCATGAGGGCGATTTGCAGGAAGACGATGACGATGATGAATTTGGCCCGAAGGCTGCCGCGCATTATCCGGAAGGCGCGCAAAGGCTGTGCAATCAGAGGGGGGACACGACGGTTCGAAGCGCTTTCGGTGAGAGCCCTAGGAGTTGTTCGGAGAGGTCTAGTCACTTGGCTGGCCATGGGTCGTGGCCCTTATTGAGCCCTTTATGAGGTCTTTCTTGAACCAAATCTTTTTTAGCGGGATCGCCCGGCTGCCCAGGAAACTGACCTCCACCCCCTGCACGTAAGGCTGGTACAGGTAATGGACGACTGAGTAGTGCTGGGTAATCCACGGGGCATCATCCATGACAAGGCGTTCCACTATGCGGTAAACCGCAATCCGCTGCGCCTCATCGAATTCCTTCCTGGCCTGCTCTAGCAACTGATCCACCACAGGATTGCGGTAGAACGTGTGATTGGTTGGACTGGTGGAGTGGAGCAGGGGGAAGAGCATATTCTCCGGGTCGGGGATATCCGCATACCATGCCAGGCGGAACATGGGGAGTTGCCCCTGCACCAGCATCTGCTTATAGGTCGGCCAATCGGGAGCGAAGTGGATCTCCACCTTCAGCCCAAGCTCAGCCAGATATCGTTGATAGGCGCCCAGCTCCGCCTTGGTGCTGCCAGCCTTGGAGGCCGACCAGAGCCGCACCACTGGGAAATCGGTACCGTCAGGATATCCCGCTTCGGCCAGGAGCTGCTTGGCCTTGGCGGGATCATAGGAGTATCCCTTTTCATGGGGGGGAAAACCGACTAGATCGGGATCATACCCGAG